>Ga0209988_10001279_pt1 | contig 16365 bp, 13 predicted proteins | sample N075metaG_FD_183115 | JGI IMG/M metagenome (GOLD analysis project Ga0209988, IMG submission 183115) | Deep subsurface microbial communities from Kermadec Trench to uncover new lineages of life (NeLLi) - N075 metaG (SPAdes) (version 2) | ecosystem: Environmental > Aquatic > Marine > Ocean trench... | reverse complement strand
TGGCCGCGCTGCTGGAGGAGCAATTGGCCACCCCGACAGACGAGGCGGTCGTGTGGATGGCGCTGGACCGTCTGAGCAAGGCACACTTGCTGAGTGAGCCAGTGACTCTACCTGCAGACAGGGCCCAATACTCGCGCCGGGAAATGCTCCGAAAGCTGCGCCGGGTGGCAGGGATCTCGCTCCTCCTGCCGGTGATCGAATCGATTGTGGCGCCACTTGCGGCGGCACAAGGATCGTGTGTTACTGCGGCCGCTTGCGTCGCCAGTTCACCACCTTGCTTTTCGGGGGCGCCAATATGCGGCTCATCCACTGACTGCTGCAAGGTACAAGGCCCGAACTGCGCTGCGAAGAAGTGTTAATGAATCTGCGGGGGTGAAATACCTGTAGTGAGATCGTGGCATCCGGATCCGCAGCCTGACAACGACCCGGCACGACGCGGCAAGCTAGTAGCGTCGGCCCTTGGGGGCACCTGGCGCACTTCACCGCCTTCCCCCCCGCCCCCCTCTCTCTCGCCCGCCGCCCTCATCGAGATCACCCCCCTGCTGCTTCGCACGGGAGCGGCGAGCCTCGGGTGGTGGCGGGTGCGGTCGTCCGAGTTACGCACCGGTGCCGCTGCCCACGAACTTCGGCAGGCGTACCGCATGTACACTCTCCAGGCTGGCCGTAAGGAGGGCCAGATCGTCAAGGCCATCACGCTACTTCGATCCGCAGGTGTGGAGCCGATACTGGTCAAGGGCTGGGCGGTCGCTCGCCTGTACCCCGAACGCGGTCTGCGACCCTATGGGGACATCGACCTGTGTGTTCGGCCGGAACAGTATACATCAGCGGTGGCTGCGCTGGCCGCTCCGGCGGCCGAGACGGTCGTAGTCGATCTGCACAAGGGCCTGCCCCAGCTCCACCGCCCTTCGTTGGATGACGTCTACGAGCGTTCCCAACTGGTGCCACTGGGCGATGTCGACGTGCGGATATTGGGACCCGAAGATCATCTCCGCTACATGTGCATACACATGTTGGGCCACGGCGCGTACCGCGCCCTGTGGCTGTGCGACATCGCCGTCGTGCTGGAATCTCTGCCCAAGGATTTCGATTGGGAGTATCTGCTGCGGGGAGACCGGCGGCCCGCGGATTGGGTGGCATCCAGCGTGGGGCTGGCACACCAGCTTCTCGGGGCCCGCCTGGACGGGATTCCCGTGGCTGAGAGGGCCGGACCCCTGCCCCGGTGGCTCCTTTCCTCAGTGCTCAGGCAGTGGTCGATAGAGGAGCATTATATGGATAGTGTTCCGTCCATGGCGTACTCCCTCCGGCATCCCACGCAGCTTTCCAAAGCGCTCCGCCTCCGTTGGCCCAACCCCATACAGGCCACGGTACATGTCGGGGGGCCGTTCAATGAACTACCCAGGTGGCCGTTTCAGCTGTTGGAGTGTGTCTCGCGAACGGCCTATTTCATCACACAGGTGCCAACGCTGGTCCGCCAAAGATCCTTGCGTGCGGTGGGGGGGTGGGGATCAGCTCCGGTGGCTACGGCGGGGGAAAAAAGGGAGTAGGGAATCAAGGAGTAGGAAGGCCGAACGCTTGAGGCGCAATCCGCGCTCTTTTGATAATCAGTCGACCCCTCGGAATCCTCGTTCCGGCGCCGTTTTTCGGCGTGTCGGTCCCGTTGACACCCCCATACGCCTCGTTTAACTTTCGCGGTCTGTCCAACGGCTGTGTCGAAGCCGGTGGCTCCGGGTCGACTTCGCGCTGAGTGGCGCTTTTTTTTGGCTTATTAAACCTGGGCTGGTATGCCTACCATCAACCAACTCGTTCGTAAGGGACGCCGCGAGGTTCAGAAGAAGAACAAGTGCCCTGCGTTGCAGAAGAGCCCCCAAAAAAGGGGTGTCTGCACACGGGTGTACACGACCACTCCGAAGAAGCCGAACTCGGCGTTGAGGAAGGTGGCCCGGGTACGGCTGACGAACGGGTATGAGGTTACGTCGTACATCCCAGGAGAGGGACACAACCTCCAGGAGCACTCGATCGTGCTCATCCGGGGTGGACGGGTGAAGGACCTGCCTGGCGTACGGTACCACGTGGTGAGGGGTACCCTGGACGCGTCGGGCGTGAGTGAGCGGCGGCAGGGACGCTCCAAGTACGGCGCGAAGCGGCCCAAGTAGGGGATCCTAGGATGAGCCGTCGTTCACGAGCAATAGTAAGGGAGCTTACTCCCGATCCGAGATACGGGTCGGCCGAGGTTACGAAGTTCATCAACAACCTCATGGTCGACGGGAAGAGGTCTCTTGCGGAGAAAATATTCTACGGGGCTCTGACCCTCTGCGAGGAGCGCTCGGGCCAGCCCGGCTTGAACGTGTTCACGCAGGCACTGACGAATGCCAAGCCTGCGCTGGAGGTCAAGAGTCGCAGGGTCGGTGGTGCGACGTATCAGGTTCCTATTGAAGTGCGGCCCGAACGTCGGGCCGCTTTGGCAAGCCGTTGGTTGATCAGTTTTGCTCGCGGTCGAAGCGAGAAGACGATGGCCGAACGGCTCGCGTATGAATTCCTGGCTGCGGCCAAGGGAGAGGGAGCGACCATCAAGAAAAAGGACGACACGCACCGGATGGCGGAGGCGAACAAGGCGTTCGCCCACTATCGCTGGTAGTTAAAATCCGCTCGAGTTCTGGCCGCCTGTAGTCGCGGTCAAAGGACTCAACTTGCTGTCTCGCGCATGAGCGCCGAGGCACGAAGCGCGGAGGCTGCCGGCGGCATCGAATATGGCAGCTGGAGGAGATCGCGCTTCCTGCTTCGAACCGTTCGTGCGCTTTTTTGCTTCGGCGAAAACGGCAAGACCAATAATAAACAGGGAAGAAACGGACCTACTCGAGATCATAGATGCCCAGACACACTCCCCTCAAGCACCTGCGCAACATCGGGATCATGGCGCACATCGACGCCGGTAAGACGACAACGACCGAAAGGGTGCTCTACTATACCGGGCGGCTCCACCGTGTCGGGGAGGTCCACGAGGGCGCCGCTACGATGGATTGGATGGAGCAGGAGCAGGAGCGGGGGATCACCATTACCGCTGCGGCCACGACCGCTCACTGGGAGCACGACGGAACCGAGTACCGCATCAACATCATCGACACGCCGGGGCACGTTGATTTCACCGCCGAGGTCGAGCGGTCGCTGCGCGTCCTCGATGGCGCCGTAGCCTTGTTCTGTGCCGTGGGTGGGGTCGAGCCCCAATCGGAGACGGTGTGGCGACAGGCCGACCGCTACGGAGTCCCACGCATCGCGCTGGTAAATAAGATGGACCGAGTCGGGGCTGACTTCGAAAACGTCGTCACCATGATGAAGGAGAGACTCGGAGCCAACGCCTTCCCCGTGCAATATCCGCTCGGCGAGGGCGAACTTTTTACGGGGATCATCGACATCGTTCGTCGAAAGGCTCTCCACTACAAGGACGAGCTTGGTTCCCCGGTGGAGGAGGGTGAGGTGCCCGACTCGCTCGTCGAGAAGACCAACGAGTTGAGGCACGAAATCATGGAGGCCGCCGTCGAGCACGACGACGTGTTGCTCGAGAAATACCTGGGTTCGGAAGAGCTCACCGATGAAGAGCTCATACAGGCGATTCGCGGAGCAACAATTTCCGGCAAAATGTTCCCGGTCTTCTGCGGCTCTGCCTTCAAGAACAAGGGGATACGGGCTCTCCTCGACGGGGTCGTCGACTACCTGCCTTCACCGTTGGACATTCCGGCTATCCAGGGCCACCTGCCGCAGCACGACGAAACAACGGTGACCAGGGAGGCGTCCGATGACGAACCCTTCAGCGCGCTGGCGTTCAAGATCATGACGGATCCGTTCGTCGGGAAGCTGACGTATGTACGGGTCTACTCCGGTTCTCTGCTCGCGGGCAGCTACGTTCTCAACGCGTCGAAGGACCGAAAGGAGCGGGTCGCACGGCTGCTTCAGATGCATGCGAACAAGCGGGAGGATCGGGACGAGGTGTTCGCGGGTGATATAGCGGCGGTCATCGGTTTCAAGAACGTCAAGACGGGCGACACGATCTGCCATCCGGACCACCCGATCATTCTCGAGGCGATGAACTTCCCGGAGCCCGTGATCTCGGTAGCGATCGAACCGAAGACCAGGATCGCCCAGGACAAGCTCACTGCCGGGCTCGTCAAGCTGGCCGATGAGGATCCGACATTCCGTGTCCACACCGACGAAGAGACGAGCCAGACCATCATCAGTGGCATGGGCGAGCTTCATCTCGAGATCATCGTCGATCGGCTTCGGCGTGAGTTCAGCGTGGAGGCCAATATCGGGCGCCCACAGGTGTCCTACCGTGAGACGATCCGAAACCGCTCGGAGAAGGTAGAGGGCAGGTTCGTGCGGCAGTCCGGGGGACGCGGGCAATACGGCCACGTGGTCATCAACATCGAGCCGTTGGCTTCGGGCGGCGGCTTCGTGTTCGAGGATCGGGTCAAGGGTGGCGTGATTCCGCGCGAGTATATCAGTTCGGTCGAGCAGGGGATCAAAGAGGCCCTCGAGTCGGGGGTCTTGGCGGGATACCCGGTCATCGACCTGAAGGTGGAGCTGATCGACGGGTCCTACCACGACGTGGACTCGAGTGAAATGGCCTTCAAGATCGCCGGATCCCTGGCGATCAAGAATGGAGTGAAACGCTCGGCTCCGGTCCTTTTGGAGCCCGTCATGGATGTAGAGGTCGTAACACCCTTGGACTACATGGGGGACATCATCGGTGACCTTTCCTCCCGCCGTGGTAAGGTGGGCGGAATGACCGACCGCGGCGGCGCTCAGATTATTGGGGCGAGCGTCCCGCTGGGCGAAATGTTTGGGTACGCGACGACCCTGCGCTCACTGAGCCAGGGTCGCGCGGTATATACCATGCAGTTCGCGCACTACGAGGAAGTACCCAAGAGTAAGGCCGAAGAGATCATCAATGCGAATGGCGGAGGTCGTTAGCGGTCCCGTTGTTCGGAAAAGGGAGGCACGAGGCGAGAGCGATGGGCAAAGCGAAATTTGATCGAACGAAGCCACATGTAAACGTGGGCACGATCGGGCACGTGGACCACGGGAAGACGACGCTGACGTCAGCGATCACGATGGCACAGGCGAAGAAGTACGGTGGGGACGCGATTTCGTTCGACAACATCGACAAGGCACCGGAGGAGCGAGCGCGCGGGATCACGATTGCGACGGCGCACGTGGAGTACGAGACGGAGAACCGACACTACGCGCACGTGGACTGTCCTGGTCACGCGGACTACGTGAAGAACATGATCACGGGAGCGGCTCAGATGGACGGAGCGATCCTGGTGGTGAGCGCGGCGGACGGACCGATGCCACAGACGCGGGAGCACATCCTGTTGGCACGACAGGTGAACGTGCCACACGTGGTCGTGTTCCTGAACAAGGTGGACATGGTCGACGACGAGGAGCTGTTGGAGCTGGTGGAGTTGGAGGTACGGGAGTTGTTGAGCGAGTACGACTTTCCGGGCGACGACACGCCGGTGATCAAAGGGAGCGCGCTGAAGGCGATGGAAGCGGAGGGCGAGGGGCCGGATGTGGACTGCATCCAGGAATTGATGGACGCGATCGACACCTTCATCCCGGAGCCGGTGCGTGAGATAGACAAGCCGTTCCTGATGCCCGTGGAGGACGTGTTCTCGATCACGGGCCGGGGGACGGTAGCGACGGGTCGGATCGAGCGTGGAATCGTGAAGCAGGGAGAGGAAGTGGAGCTGGTGGGGATGGGAGCGGACCGCAAGACGGTGGTGACGGGGGTGGAGATGTTCCGGAAGCTGCTGGACGAGGGGCGGGCGGGGGACAACGCGGGACTGTTGCTGAGAGGAGTGGGGAAGGACGAGATCCAGCGTGGCCAGGTACTGGCGAAGCCGGGCTCGATCAAGCCTCACACGAGGTTCATGGGCGAGGTGTACGTGTTGACGAAGGAAGAGGGAGGGCGCCACACGCCGTTCTTCGACGGGTACCGCCCGCAGTTCTACTTTCGGACGACGGACGTGACGGGGGCGGCGAAGCTGCCGGAGGGAGTGGAGATGGTGATGCCGGGCGACAACGTGCAGATGGAAGTGGAGTTGATCACGCCCATCGCGATGGACAACCAGCTGCGCTTTGCCATCCGCGAGGGCGGACGCACGGTGGGGTCGGGGGTGGTGACGGAGATTCTTGAATAGGGGTGAAGCGAATTCGATTTCACCCTCTCCCTCCGCTACACCGTAGGCCGGGACGCTGCGGGAGAGAGTGAAACCGAATTCTGCGCATAGATAGGACTCCGTCGCGACGCCCGAAGGGGCGCGCTGGGGGGGGGCAGGAAGAAGGGCTGTAGCAGGTTGCAAAGAGCGAGATGAAGCGAAGGGCGGGGCGGTTCTGGCCCGCGCGGGGTCCACCGGGATGGTAGCGGCGGGGAGTGGAGACTCCCTCCGCAGCGTCCCGGACAACGGTGTAGCGGGAGGAGGGAGCCTCCGCTCAACGCCGCGGCCCTCAGCAATGAAGCAAGCGGGGCCCACCGCCCCACAGGGAGCGGAAGATAATGGCGAGAGAAAAGATTACGCTGGGCTGCACCGAGTGTGAGGAGCGCAACTACAACCAGACGAAGAACAAACATCTACATCCCGAGCGGGTCGAGTACAGGAAGTACTGCCGTCGCTGTAGGCGGCACACGATGCATAAAGAGACCAAGTAGCGGATCGGCGGATGGCGATCGCATCGAAAATCATCGCGACACGCGACTTCATCGAGGAGTGCTTCGAAGAGCTCTCCAAGGTAACGTGGCCGGATCGAGAGCAGCTCAGGAGTGCGACGATGGTCGTGATCGCGTTCGTGTTCTTGATTTCCGCCGTCATCTGGATCATGGACGTTGCGTCCAGGTGGACCATCGGGCGCATCATGGGGGTCTTCGGCGCGTGAGGGGCGCTGTGAGCGAGCAGGTACGATGACGATCATGGCCGAATCCACGTGGTACGCGGTTCAGACCTATTCCGGGCACGAGAACAAAGTCCAGAAGCTGATTCAACGGCGTATCGAGGAACAAGAAGGCTCTCCGAAAGAGAAGGAAATCCGTGACGTTGTGGTTCCGACGCAAGACGTCGTCGAGATTCGAAACGGCAAGCGCGTTACCGTAACTCGGCGGCTTTATCCCGGATACGTGCTCGTGAACATGGACCTGAATGAAAGGACCATGCACACGGTCAACAACATTCAAGGCGTGATCAAGTTCGTGGGCAGCGGGAAGTCTCCGCAGCCCCTGCACGAGGAAGAGATCAACAAGATTCTCGGAATCAAGGTTGAGAAGGACGACGACGACGAGAGTCACGAAGAGATTCCGTTCCACCTCGGGCAGGTGGTGGAGGTGATTCAGGGTCCGTTCAGCGATTTTTCGGGGACGATCAAGGAGGTCTACCCGGAGAAGGGCAAGGTAAAGGTCGAGGTGTCGCTCTTCGGTCGGCCCACATCGGTCGAGTTGGACTTCACGCAGCTGAAGGGCTTTTAGGATTCGATAGGCGAAGGTCCCAGGATACACAATGGCGAAGAAGATCATCGGTTTCATCAAGCTTCATGTGACCGGGGGGCAGGCTAACCCGGCTCCTCCGGTCGGTCCCGCGCTGGGTCAGCAGGGCGTGAACATTATGGAGTTCTGCAAGCAGTTCAACTCCAAGACGCAGCAGCAAACCGGGGTCACGATTCCGGTCGAGATCACGGTTTATGCCGATCGCTCCTTTTCATTCATCACCAAGACGCCGCCGGCGTCGTTCCTGATCAAGAAGGCCGCTGGTCTACAGAAGGCGTCCGGGGAGCCGAATCGCGAAAAGGTTGGAACGGTGACGCGTGTGCAGCTCGAGGAGATCGCCGGGATCAAGATGGAGGATCTGAACACGAACGATCTGGATGCCGCAGTCCGCATGCTGTCTGGTAGTGCGCGGTCGATGGGCATCGAGGTGGTCTAGAAGACACAGTCCGCAGAACCACCCACTGAGAGCCGCCAGGGGTGGGAGGACGAAACAAGTCGGTTCTTAATTATGCCAAAACACGGCAAGAAATTTCGCGAGGCTCAAGCCAAGGTGCCACCCGGTGTCCAGTTCAAGCCCGATGAGGCGGTTCAGATGGTCAAGGACCTCGCTTCGGCGAAGTTCGACGAGACCGTCGAAATGGCCACCTGCTTGAACGTCGATCCGCGCAAAGCCGATCAGATCGTGAGGGGCACCGTCGTGCTGCCGCATGGCACCGGCAAGACAATACGTGTGTTGGTCATCGCTCAGGGTGAAAAAGAGACCGAGGCGATGGAGGCCGGGGCGGACTATGTGGGCGCGGAGTACGTGGACAAGATCCAGGAGGGATGGCTGGACTTCGACGTGTGTGTGGCCACCCCCGATCTCATGGGAAAGGTCGGGCCGCTTGGAAGGATTCTGGGGCCTCGGGGCTTGATGCCGACGCCGAAGGGCGGGACGGTGACCTTCGATGTCGGTCGGGCAGTAAAAGAGATCAAGGCGGGAAAGATCGAATATCGAGTTGACAAGACCGGGAACGTACATGTGCCGATTGGCCGTGTTTCGTTCTCTCCGGAACAGCTTGACGAGAATCTGGGTGCGATCATGGATTCGATCGTCCGAGCCAAGCCCTCGGCATCCAAAGGCACCTATGTAAGGAGTGTCACCGTGTCCAGCACGATGGGCCCGGGCGTGGCTATCGATCCGAACCTGTTTCGCCGGGCCTCTAAATGAATCGCACAGAAAAACAGGCCTTCGTGGACGATTTCCGCGAAAAGCTTCAAGAAGCTCCCGTGCTTTACCTCACGGATTTTTCCGGTCTGGACGTAAAGTCCATGACACTTCTCCGCCAGCAGCTCAAAGCCTCTGGGGCCGAGTACCTGGTGGTGAAGAATCGGCTGGTCAAGCTCGCCGTCGCCGACGTGGACATGCCGGACATCTCCGAGGCGTTGCTCGGCCCGACCGGTGTCGTGCTGGGTTACGGGGGGGTTGTCGAGCCCGCGAAGGTGGTGAGCGATTTCGCCAAAGAGCACGACGACAAACCGGTCTTCAAGCTGGGTATTCTCGACAAGAAGGTCGTCTCCGCCGTCGAGATCCAGCGGCTGGCCGAACTTCCGCCCCGCGAGCAACTCCTGGCGGAGTTGGCTGGAGCGCTCGAGGCGCCGATGGCCGCCTTGGTGAGTGCCCTCGAGGGTAAGGTCCAGGAAATGGCGGGGCTCCTGGATGCGTTGAGGGAGCAGAAGGAGGGCGGAGGAGCGGAGTCGCCTGAAGCTGAGGCGGAGTCGCCTGTGGCTGAGGCGGAGTCGCCCGACGCTGAGGCGGAACCGCCTGACCCGGAGAATGAGAACTAGGAATCCATAGTCCCACCCCGGCCCCAAGCTGGGTGAACCCAGGAGGAAGCCACCACTATGGCTACCAACCAAGAAGAGCTTCTTGAAACCATCGGCAGCATGACCGTACTCGAACTCTCTGAGTTCGTAGACGCGTTCAAGGACAAGTTCAACGTGACCGCTGTCGCGGCGCCGGTGGCGGTAACCGGTGGTCCCGGTGGGCCTGGCGTCGAGGCCGCCGAAGAGAAGGTCGAGTTCGACGTCGTCCTCGAAGGTATTGGCGACAAGAAGATCCAGGTGATCAAGGTGGTCCGAGAGGTCACGAGCCTGGGTCTCAAAGAGGCCAAGGACCTGGTCGATAGTGCTCCGAGCACGGTCAGGGAGGCCCTTGGCAAGGAGGAAGCCGAGCAGGTCAAGGCCAAACTGGAGGAACAGGGCGCAACGGTAGCCCTGAAGTAGTAGGCGAGTCCCTGTGACTCTCGCTCTCGGTTTCGCCGAGAGACCTCGGATCGGGTCAGCGGAAATGCGACGCTGCAGCCACGGGCTCGCCTCGTGCGGGCGTGTGTCAGCGTTTTCGTGTTTGACGGTGGGCCGTTCCCGTTGTCGTCGACCATCTGTTTGTTCGGCCCTCCCTTCGGGGCGCGGGTCGGAAAAGGGGAACACCCTTGGATATTAGGAACGATGCCCGTCCGGTAGTGAGCTTTGCCAAGCTCAAGTCGGTCATGCCCATGCCCAATCTTCTGGACGTCCAGCTCCGGTCTTTCGAGAAGCTTGTCGAGCAGGATGTCGATCTGAAGGAACAGTGGGATTTTGGCCTGGATCGAGTTTTCGCAGAAATTTTTCCGATCTCCGACGTCAACGAGAACTTCACCCTCGAGTACGTAACGGCCTCCCTCGGTGACCCGAAGTACTCGGTCGAAGAGTGTATCGAACGCGACATGACCTATGCGGCGCCCTTGAAGGCGACGTTGCGGTTGGTCGTGTGGGAGCGTCCGGAGGAGGCTGGCGAGGGAGAAAAGCGTCCGGGAGATATTATCGAGAAAGAAGTCTACCTCGGCGATCTGCCGCTCCTCACCGAGTTGGGCACGTTCATCATCAACGGTGCCGAGCGAGTTGTGGTGAGTCAGCTGCATCGTTCTCCGGGCGTCGTCTTCGAGGAGAATATCCACCCGAACGGCTCGAAGCTTCACAGTGCCCGCATCATTCCCTTCCGGGGCTCGTGGGTCGAATTCAGCATCGACATCAACCGCATCTGCTATGTGCATATCGACAAGAAGAAGAAGTTCCCGGCAACGGCCCTCCTGAGGGCCTTCGGTTACGGAACGGATGCGGACATCTATCAGCTCTTCCTCACGACGAAGACGGTCAATCCGACCGCCCTGGATAAACAGGGCAACAAGGAGATCCTAGGGAGCGTACTGGCGGAAGAGATCGTCGACCGTGAGACGGGCGAGGTGTTGGTCGAGGAATCCACGGAGGTCGATGAGGACGTGGCCGAGCTCCTGGAACGGGCTGGCCGCAAGAAGGTCGAGGTCTACACCAGCCGCAACGAGACCGGACGGGAGAGTCCGATCCTCAAGAACACCTTGCGGAAAGATCCTACCGACAGTGAAGAAGAGGCGCTCTCCGCCATCTACTCGCTGCTGAGGCCCGGCGACGCCCCCAACATGGAGACCGCGAGGGCGGCGATCGAGCACGTTTTCTTCAATCCGAAACGGTACGATCTCGGCCGCGTGGGCCGCTACAAGATCAACAAGCGCCTGGGTTTGAAGATTCCGGCGCATAAGACGGTCCTTACCAAGGAAGACTTTATCGAGATCCTCCGCTACCTCATCGAGTTGAGCGAGGGGCGTGGCTCTACGGACGATATCGACCACCTCGGGAATCGCCGTGTTCGCACTGTGGGTGAGCTCATCGCCAACCAGTTCTCGGTCGGGTTGTCCCGTATGGCACGTTTGGTCAAGGAGCGCATGTCGATCAACACGGACCCCGAGAGGATCAATATCGATGACCTCGTGAACGCCCGTACGGTGTCGGCGGTCATCCAGGCATTTTTCGGTTCGTCACAGCTCAGCCAGTTCATGGACCAGACCAATCCGCTGGCCGAACTCACGCACAAGCGACGTCTGTCTGCCCTCGGTCCGGGCGGTCTGACACGGGAACGCGCCGGGTTCGAGGTGAGGGACGTACACTACTCGCACTACGGGCGGATGTGTCCGATCGAGACGCCGGAGGGCCCAAACATCGGCCTCATCACTTCACTCACGACATACAGCCGAATCAACGAACTCGGCTTCGTCGAGACGCCCTATCGGCGGGTGGTCAACAAGAAGGTCACGGACGAGATCGATTGGCTTTCGGCCAACGAAGAGGAAGACGTCCGGATCGCTCAGGCCAATGCTCCTTTGGATGAGAAGGGGAACTTCGTCAACGAGTTCGTTTTGTGTCGGGAGCGGGGTGATTTCCCGCTGCTCAGGCCGGACGTCATCGACTACATGGACGTGGCGCCGGACCAGCTCGTATCAGTGGCGGCGGCGTTGATTCCGTTCCTCGAACACGATGACGCCAACCGCGCACTCATGGGCTCGAACATGCAGAGGCAGGCGGTACCGCTCCTGTTCCCCGATGCCCCGCTGGTGGGGACCGGCCTCGAGTTCAAAGTAGCCAGGGACTCCGGAGCCATCATCACGGCGCGTCGGGGTGGAAAGATCGTCCGAGTGACGGCGGATGAGATCGTCGTCGATACCGGAAGTATTGTGCCCGGACAGACCGAACAACCCCTCGCGAAGCTGGCTCAGTACGATCGTTATCAGCTGAAAAAGTTCTATCGGACCAATCAGGACACGGCGATCAACCAAAGACCGTTGGTGTCGGACGGCCAGGAGGTCGAACCGGGCGACATCATCGCGGATGGACCCTCGACGGACAACGGCGAGCTTGCGCTGGGCCGGAACGTGCTCGTCGCGTTCATGCCGTGGTACGGCTACAACTACGAAGACGCGATCGTCATCAGCGAGAAACTCGTGAAGGAGGACGTGTTTGCGTCCATCCATATTCAGGAGCTAGAGCTTCACGTGCGGGACACCAAACGTGGGATGGAGGAGATCACACGCGAACTCCCGAACGTGGCGGAAGAGAGCCTGGTCGATCTCGACGAGCGTGGGATCGTCCGGGAGGGTGCTCACCTCAAGAGCGGTGATATTCTGGTCGGTAAGATCACGCCGAAGGGCGAGACCGAACTCTCGCCGGAAGAGAAGCTGCTCACGGCCATCTTCGGAGAGAAGGCCAAGGACGTGAAGGATTCCTCCTTGAGGGTCCCGACCGGAATGAGCGGTACCGTCATCGACGTGAAGATCTTCTCGCGCCGCATCGACGATCCACTTCTCGAGAAGGAACACGGCGCCCGCATCGGAGAGCTCCGGAAAATGGAGCGCGACGAGATCCACCGCGTGACGGTGGCCAGGAACGAGGAGCTACGAGAAATCTTGCACCTCAATACGGTGACGCTGGCCCTGAAGAAAGGGACGGTGGACCCTTTCCTCGACGAAGGCACGAAACTCACTCAAGACTTGCTCGCCGATCTGGACTTCTCGCAGCTCGATCTCAGCACGATGAAGGTGAAAAGCAAGGAAGCCAGCGCGAAAATCCGCAGGGTCGTGGACGAGGCCCAGCATCGCATCGAGCGCGTGAAGCGGAAGACCGAGGAGCAGATCGACAAGGTCTTCCAGCCGGACGAGCTTCCGCCCGGTGTGGTCCAGCTCGCGAAGGTCTACATCGCCGAGAAACGACAGATCTCCGTGGGCGACAAGATGGCCGGTCGGCACGGAAACAAAGGGATCATCGCTCGGATCGCGCCGGAAGAGGACATGCCGTTCCTCCCGGATGGAACCCCCGTCGAAATCGTGTTGAATCCGCTGGGCGTGCCTTCTCGGATGAACTTGGGGCAGATTCTCGAGACTCATCTGGGCTGGGCGGGACGTGTACTTGGTTTCGAGGCGAAGACTCCCGTGTTCCACGGTGCCTCGGAGGACGAGGTCGGTCTTCTTCTGAAGCTCGCTGGCCTTCGTTGGGCGCATGAGTGCCTCGGCATCAAAGCCAAACTGCCCGGAATCGATTCAGAATCGACCGCCTGGTTGATCGACTTGGCACGGGATCTGCCGAAGCGAGAGGTATCACATGCTGAAAACGGGAACGGCAGTGACCCCAGGAGGGTCGGGATAGGACGTACGGTCGACGCCTACCTGGGACTCAAGCTCTCGAAAGCCCAGGCGGGATTCTTCGACCGTTTTAAGGACTATCTGGTCAATGCCGGCAAGGAGCTAGCGGAACGGCAGGGGGCTGAGTTTGCGAAGGTTTTCCCGGCCATCGCTCATCTCTCTCGGAAGAGGAAGCTGGACGAAGGGTTGGACGCCGCTTCGCTGGAGATCATGGACTTGGCGAAGATCCTGCCGAACGGGAAGATCATGCTGCGTGATGGGCGCACTGGGCGACAGTTCGACTTCCCGGTCACAGTGGGCGTCATTTACATGCTGAAGCTCAGCCATCTGGTGGACGACAAGATCCACGCTCGGAGCATCGGCCCGTACTCCCTGGTGACACAGCAGCCCCTTGCCGGTAAGGCACAGTTCGGCGGTCAGCGGTTCGGGGAGATGGAGGTGTGGGCGCTGGAGGCGTACGGTGCCGCGCATACGCTTCAGGAGATTCTCACGGTGAAGTCGGACGATGTCGCGGGCCGCTCGAAGGTATACGAGGCCATCGTGAAGGGAGACAACCTCCCGCAACCCGGGATACCGGAGTCATTCAACGTGCTTGTCAAAGAGCTTCAGGCGCTCGGCTTGAGCGTCAAGCTCGGGCGGGAGGGGGAGGAATAGATCCATGATTGATTTCCCGAGAACGAGAGATCGAAGCGCTGCGGACTTCGATTACATCGAGATCAAGATCGCCTCTCCGGAACAGATCCGTTCCTGGTCCTTCGGCGAGGTGACGAAGCCCGAGACGATCAACTACCGTTCCTTCAAACCAGAGCGGGACGGTCTGTTCTGCGAGCGCATCTTCGGTCCGGTCAAGGATTGGGAGTGCCACTGCGGGAAGTTCAAGAGGATCCGTTTCCGTGGGCATGTCTGCGACCGTTGCGGCGTCGAGGTGACCTTGTCCAAGGTTCGCCGCGAGCGAATGGGTCACATCGAGTTGGCCGTGCCGGTCTGCCATATCTGGTTCTTCAAGACGCTCCCGAGCCAGTTGGGATACCTGGTGGGAATGACGCTCCGCGATCTGGAGAAGGTCATTTATTACGCGTCCTACGTGGTGACACATCCGGGTAAGCAGGACCTGGAGTTCCTCGACCTGCTCGATGAGGATGAGTACTACGATCTCCGTGTGAAATCGCGTGATGAGGGCGACGAAAGGTTCAAGGCCGAGATCGGCGCGGAGGCGGTTCGCACGCTCCTCACCATGCTCGACAGCCCGGACAGGCGGATCAACGACCGCAACTCGGATGGCAAAGGACTCGGCCGCCTCGCCAAGTGGCTGAGAATCGAGATCGCGACGGAGACGTCACAGCACCGTAAGAAGAAGAAACTCAAGAGGCTGAAAGTCGTCGACGCACTCCGGAATTCAGGCGCCACGCCGGATGAGTGCAATCGTCCCGAGTGGATGGTCATGGACGTGGTCCCCGTGATTCCGCCTGACTTGCGGCCTCTCGTGCCCCTCGATGGAGGCCGGTTCGCCACTTCCGATTTGAATGATCTTTACCGAAGGGTCATCAACCGGAACAACCGCCTCAAGAAGCTCATCGACATGAAGGCACCGGAGGTCATCCTTCGGAACGAGAAGCGAATGCTCCAGGAGGCTGTGGACGCGTTGTTCGATAATGGGCGGCGGTCGAAGGCCATCCGCGGTCGCGGCAAGCGTCCGCTCAAGTCGTTGTCCGACATGCTCAAAGGGAAGCAGGGGCGCTTCCGCCAGAACCTGCTCGGGAAGCGTGTCGACTACTCTGGCCGCTCAGTCATCGTGGTGGGTCCCGAGCTCAAGCTACACCAATGCGGCCTTCCCAAGGCGATGGCCGTGGAGCTCTTCAAGCCGTTTATCATCCACGAGCTGGAGAAGCGGGGAGAGGCTGAGACCGTCAAGCGGGCGAAGAAGATCGTCGAACGGGACGATCCGAAGGTTTATGAGGTCCTCGAGGACATCATCAAGGATCACCCGGTTCTGCTGAACCGGGCGCCCACTCTCCATCGGCTGGGCATTCAGGCTTTCGAGCCTGTCCTGGTGGAAGGGAAGGCGATCCGCATCCACCCGCTGGTGTGTGCGGCCTTCAACGCCGACTTCGATGGAGACCAGATGGCGGTCCATGTGCCGCTTTCGTTCGAGGCGCAGTTGGAGGCGCGGGTGCTGATGCTCTCGAGCAACAACATTCTGCTCCCCTCCAACGGGCGGCCCGTCGCGGCTCCGTCGCAGGACATGGTGATCGGGGCGTACTACCTGACCAAACCTTCCCTGGAGATCTCCGATCTCGAGGAGGTGGCGTACGACCTCAAGGCACCCAAGAACGAACGAGCCAGTGCCGACGAAGCTTTGGACAAGGTCTACGATGGTGCGCCCCATTTCTCGACTTTCGGAGAGGTGGAGATGGGCATGGAAGCCGAGCGCCTGAAGTTCGGAAGCCCGTGTTGGTACTGGATTTCCGAACACTCCGGCGAGGACGGGGAGGTTGCTGGCAAGTGGCTGCGCACTACCGCGGGTCGCGTTGCCTTCAACTCCATCATTCCCCCGGAGTTGGGGTTCCTCAATCAGACCTTCGGAAAGAAGGAATTGAGCGATCTCATCTTCGACTGCTTCACGACGGTCGGGCTGACCAAAACGACCGAATTCCTCGACCACCTCAAGGACTTCGGTTTCCGCTACGCGACGATGGGCGGGGTCAGTGTGGGCATCGCGGACCTGGAGGTGCCAGAAGAGAAGTTGGAGATCATCCAGAAGGCCAGCGAGGAAGTAGCACGCTTCCAAGAGGCCTATACCAGCGGGTACAT
>Ga0209988_10001278_pt1 | contig 16366 bp, 26 predicted proteins | sample N075metaG_FD_183115 | JGI IMG/M metagenome (GOLD analysis project Ga0209988, IMG submission 183115) | Deep subsurface microbial communities from Kermadec Trench to uncover new lineages of life (NeLLi) - N075 metaG (SPAdes) (version 2) | ecosystem: Environmental > Aquatic > Marine > Ocean trench... | reverse complement strand
TATTCCTGGCTTCGGAATGGTTGGGTCGGTGCATCGGGTTAAGGGATTTAGTTGGGAATTACTGTGTTCACAGGAGTCACCAAAATAACGTGCCTGAAATGTACTTATTTCGGGCTACCAAAAATTTTCCGATCTGGTCCGCACATCACCGCGACCTGCGCCATCTGCGGCGGCTTTCTTAAGTTCATCGGTCGCGGTGATACCAGCTATTCGGTCAGCTATTGGCGCTGGATGAAAACCCAGGTGAACAAGAAATATCGGAAGAAACTAAAAGCCCTAATCCACACGTTGTCAGCGGAACGATTACTCCCGGCATCGGAATGATTGGTTCGGTGCAACGAACAAGGCTGAGAAATGGAGATTACCGATTGCCTCTGCCTAAATACGCCAGGAATCGAGATATGGCGAATCTCAAAGATAGGGGCTACACCCTGAAACGGATCGGCGAGCAGTACGGGATTCATTTCACGACTGTTTCAAAAAAAATCAAACAAGTGCGTGACTACGACGCAGATCAATCAGAAATGAAAAGCGCCCACCAACTAAGAGATCGGTGAGCGCTTACGCAAAACCAAAAGGGACTAATTCGTGGCTCTACAAGAACAATTCTATCGTGAACCAGGGGAAAACGAAACGGCGTTTGACCTGGCCGAGTACGCACCAAAGGCGACGATAAGAACATTCCGGGCCCTCGAGAGGAATTCGAAAATCGTTGCAATGCGAACCAAAGGTGTTTCCAGTAAGGAAATTGCCAGGGACCACAGGATTTCGAGGCGAACCGTTCATCGAGTAATCCAGAACCACCCGCGGGCTCTCAGGCTGTATGACGAATTCGAGGTGGAGCTGGGCAATCGTAAACCCACTCCACGGGTTCGTTATGAACCCCGCACCTATTACAACTCCTGCCCGCATTGCAAAACCGGTGCTGTCGAGCTTGATTCGATCTCCGAGACCTGGAACTCACTTCACTGCAGGAATTGCGGCTGGGAATTTGGGGGGCATGAGTTGGAAGTAGTGCGCCCCGATCGGACGATCGGATGAATTCACCAATCACCGTGGTCATTGTGAACGCTGATCACCCAAAAAATTTGGGCATGAAATGCACGTCGGGATCCTGCGATAAAGATTCCGTGTTCGTTCTTCGAATCTCGCTGTGGAGTCTCGAACACTCGACCAACGCGTGTGAACGACATGCTCTCGAGCTGAAACATATCACTGAGTCGAACGGGCTGGCCACCTGATGGTTCGACGAACAGGAATGATTATCGAAACGGATCGAATCGAGGATCCACACGCACCAGTTGCCCAGGGCCAGGCGCCGCCGTACTGGTACAGGTGCGCCGAACCCCGCTGCACCACTCAAATTGCGCCGGTCCATAAATATTGGCCGTTCTGCACAAATCACTGGCACAACCAACCGCGCAGAGGTCGAAACCTCTGGCTCGAGCTGCCGGGTCTTTAACGAAACGGTAAACCCATGCCTGAACCAACATTTAAAGATCCCGAAACGGTGTTCGATGAGGCGATCGCTAGTGGCCGGCTATCTGACACCCCAGGCGCAGAGAACTACGCCGGCCGTTACATGTATATGGGTACCTGGGACGGTGTTGATGCGTTCAAACACATCGACACCAGGGAATACCTGGTGGACGTATCTGCGATCGCCTGCGGGAGCGGGCACGAACTTAAACCGAACGACCTGGTCTCTCGGCAAAGAAAACCCAGGTCGCTCACCAAAGAGCCTCACGGCTCTATTTGTAAGGATAACACAAAACGGTAAATTCATACTTTGACACAAGACTCGGAAAGGTAAAACTATTGCCCCAATCAAACGCTGTCGTACGTAGGCGGGGCGGTAAAGGTTTGTATAAAACCCAGCCCCCAGCTTTACAAAAGCCCGGAACGAAAAGTAAAGGCAAGAAACTACCTGAGTTTTTAGAACCGGATGAAGTCGGTTCCCTGATGCAGCTTGCGCCCAACCCTCGCGCCCGGCTTTGCATGTTGCTGCAGTGGCGAGCTGGCCTCCGGGTGAGTGAGGCGATCCACGTAACACCGGCCGATGTTCACCTGAACGCCCAAACTCCTGAAATCAAGGTTCGCCAGGGTAAAGGCAAAAAAGATCGGATCGTTCCGATTCACTTCGAGCTGAACGCCGCACTCTCAGCAGTTCTCGGAATGTGGAAAATCGGCGCTACTGAAGCAATGGTAGGTGTGACCAGGCAAAGGGCGTGGCAATGGTATAAAGAATCTCTCAAAAGCTGCTACGCCATCGGAGCGATCCCAGACGGTAAACCCTGCGGCACTCACACCCTGCGGCACTCAGCGGCTCGGTACTGGCTAATGAACGGCGTTCCGATCAACGTTGTATCTCATTGGCTCGGTCATTCGAACCTACAAACAACAATGATCTATTTGCAGTTGGTGAGCGACCCGGGCGGGTTTATGGAGCGAGTGCCGTGATTTACATATTTCTATTCCTGGTTGCCTGGTATGCGGCGGGCTGGCTCACGATGCGACACTTCCGGGAGTACGTCGACGCCCAGGTAATGCAGTTCACTATGGACCGCCCCGAACTCGCGGCGAACGCGATGAACATCAGCGCAATCCGAGCACTCTACGGCCTGGCCTGGCCGTTGACCGCCTGGCGGGCTCTCGGGCAAGGGCGAGAGAACCGATAATCACCGCGGCGATCAGAAAATGCCCCTCGAGCCTGGCGGTCGGTTCCTCAACGATCATCCAGAGTCCAATCCAGCCCACAATCACCGGAATCGGGATATAGCGTCGCCACACAGCCCACGCGAGGACCAAAAGGGGCCCCAGGGTCAACAGCCCCATTTCAAAGGCCATCAGGACCGGGATATTGTGCGGCCGTTGCAATCCGGTCCCCTGGACGTACGCGCCCAGGCCGTAGCCGGTCGGTGTGAGCCTGGGGGCACGTAATTCTGGCGGGTCCACGTTATTCCGTGCGGCATCGGCCACCACCGCCGCCCGACCTGGATCTCCGGCGGTGAATATCAAATCGAGGCGTGTCGATATGGTCCCTTCGATCTGGTCGGTATGGACCAGGCCCGAGCTGGTATCAGTCGAGATCCCCAGCCTGGCCAGTGTATTTGGTCCCTGGGATACAGCTGCGAGAAAAAACACACTACCAACCACCAGGAACGCAAGCCACCGATCCCTACGGAATGATGCCGCGGTAAACAATGCGCCGGCCGCAACTGCCGCCCGGGACTGGGACACCCCGATCGTTATCGCCGCGGTTGCGATGCCGGCCAACCCTCCAAATCGGGGAGTGACCATTAACACGGCTAGTCCGGTTTGCCCGAGCTGTGAGGCGTTGAGCGCGAACCCGCTGGGTCGATACACCGACCAGGCCGCCAATAGGCCCGCTGTTTGAGCCACAAGGCCGATAACCATTCCGATCGCTATGTCGCCTGGCCGGACACCCGACCGGTGCACATGGATCCCAACGATTCCCAATAGCAGGATATGGCCGGCCATATAGAGCGTCGTGCCGCGATCTGACCCCAGGACTGCGGAAAGTGTGACCGTGCCGGCCAGCACGGTCAGCCACCAGGGAATCGATATCTGCCGTTTGTAGACCAGCCATCCAGCCCAGCCCATCAGCACGGAATCAGCGACGATCCAGCCCGATGTGAACGTTCCGATCGCCAGGACGATACCCAGGACAACTGCCCGGTTGATCACGCGTCGGGATCCGAGGCGTTCCATAACCCGTCCTGCCAGTCCAACATCCGGTCGGCCGGCGGGAGCGCGTAGATATTATTATGTTTGTTTCGTGTTCTCGTAAGTCCCAAGTTCGACAGGCGCACGCCCAGCGATGTTGGATCAATGTTGATCTTCCGCTCCCTCATCAGCAGGCGCACAAACCCGCCCGGAACGATGGTTGTAACAGGGTTATCAGCGAACACCAGGGACGGCACGATTTCATTCCGTAGCAAGTCATCGAATTCCGCCCATGTCATTCCGAGTTTTTCTTCGGCCTGGGAAGCGAGGATCGTCCGTTTGGATATTTTGTAAAGATCTACCGGATCTGCGATCGACTCGGTGTTGTAATACCCGTAAAACCGCTTCACCTTCGCCAGCATCGCCGGGTATCGCTTGCGACCATCCTTCCGGTCCGGAATGGTTCCGTGTGCGCCCTGCGTGTCGGTCCACTGTGTAACCACCAGGTCGTCACATGATTTGAGGTGGAACTCACGGTTATCGCACCGATGGTCCTGGTAGAACGTGCAAAACCCATGTATGTCGGTCTGCCCGACAACCCCGTGATTAATACTCCCGTGATCGTTCGAGGTGAATATCACGTCCGAAGATCTCTTTCGCACCTGTCTGAACATCGCCATAAGGTTCTGCGACGCCAGGGTGTTCGTGCGGTATTTCGAGAGAAGTTCCTGGATCTCGTCAATCAGGACGGTGGCGCCGTCGAGCTTTTCAGGGATGCTTACCAGCTCGTCGGGTTCCATCGGTGTCCCACCGACCAGGCCGTAATCCCTCGGATAGTAGTAAACCGGCCGGCCGTGTTCGATGGCGTCAAGCCCGAAATAGCACATTACGATTGACTTACCGGATCCCTTTTTTCCGAAAAGGCCGATTACATAGGACTGGCTGCGGACCGGGATCTTTGTTGCATCCGGCGGCGTCCAGACTTCGCCCGCCGTTTTTGACGCTGGGGCCGTTACAGAGGTCGTCAATTAAACATATCCTCAACCCGGCCCCCGGCCATAATCATCGCCAGGATACAAACACCGATCACGACGGCGATCATTCCCTGCTGGAATTTCTCTCGAGGATCCGGCGCCCGGTATTTCAGCAATCGCGTGGTAGTTGCCATTTTTGCCTTGATCTGAAACACCCGCCCGCCTGTTACCGGTAGTACCTCGACCGACCCGACTTTGTGGCGCTGCGGTATTGGTGCCAGCCAGGGATAGAACGGCCGGATCCCATCGTCGTTCATTGCGTCGAGCCACATCACCCGTTTCTTACCCATCGTGAGTTTAAGAATGTCGGGCCATGTTGCCTCGAGCTTCCGGTCCCACATCTGGTAGTCGATGTGGGCCTCCCCGTGGGCGTCCGGGTGAATCACGATAACCAGCCGGGTTGTGAGCGGGTCGATGATCCGGGCGCCGACCAGCACTCCGGCAACCACAGCCCAGGCTGTCGCCATTAAAGAAAAATCAGGTGCGACATTGTTCGTGTAAATGAAGGCAATCGAACCGAAAGCAGCGGCGAGTCCAAACATTACAAACCCGACTCCCGGGTTTGATCGAATCGATTTCGCAATAAATTGCGGCCAGGGGATTAGATTCGTGTCCGGTGCCAGCTTTGCCGGAGTGCCGTCGGCAAACGTAATTATCGGCACTTCGATTACTGGAACCGCCTCTAAATTACGCCCGTTTCGCCGGGCACCGGTCGTTTTTGTCTTCGTTGTCAAAATACGTCGATTCCTTTCAACAACCCCACCGCAATAATTGCGCCCCATATCACCGCTGTACCGATTACGGCTAATACCGCGGCGAGCGCCATCCGACTCTGAAAGGCATCTTTGTGACTTCCTTCCTGTCGCGCTATTGCCCCCGCTGCCCGGGTATTTAGATCTTCAAGATCGCTCAGTGTTTGAGTGTCGACCTGGGAGGGTTGGTATCCGACATGAAATCCGGCTCCCAATGTGAGAGGCGTCGGGTCGTTCTCGCGCACGACGTAGACCGTGAAACGACGGCGGGCAGCCTCAACTTGTGCAGCTGATGGGTATTTACGCCAGATACGACCCTGGCGGGCCGCAATCACTGAGAGCTGGTTCTCGACAAATCCAAACGGTCCAATAGCCGGCAACATCAGTCCGCCTCGGTTTTCAACAGTTTGCCGGTAAACCTCGTTACGCCTGGTGAACAAAAGAATCTCGGTGCGAAATTCCTTCGGGGTTTTACCGGCACCCGACTTTGCGCGTTGTAAATAAATGAATCCGACTATGGCGCTGATGATCACTCCGATCGCAATTGGAGACATACCGCCGATCATTTAACACCGTCCTCAAAATCGTGGTCATAGGATCCGCGGCCAAACGCCGATCGCAAACCCCTCCGGACGTTGCCAATAAACCCGGTGAATACCTGGACCTTTTCTTTTCGAGATTCCCCGTTCACTGAAATGAGGGTCATGGACGTAGAAACGGCGACGTGCCCCATATAGGACATGCCTTTTATTTGAGGGAACCCCTCGATCTCGATTCCGTCCGAGAACGAATCAGCGAGGGCATACGCCAGGTCCGGCCCTAATTCCGGCGGTGTTCTGCCGCCGGTCACCAGCTTAATGAGCGGGTCGTTCGGTGCCGGTGTAAGCGCCTTGTCAGCCTGGGTGACCAGCGAATGTTCTTCAGCCCCCATCCCTGTGAACCCATCTTTGACCCGTACAGGTAATCGAGGTGATGAATCAGGCAATACAGACCTTCAATGCTGAGTTATTAAATAGGCCATAAGGGGCTTAGTGCTTTCCACCAACTGTAGAGGCCCCCACTGCCGCGACCACCATATGTATGTCGCTTAGGCTTTCAGCATGGATCCACGCGTAGGTTTGATATTGATCGTGATCGTGCTCGGGGCGATGTTATTCACCCTGGCCATGCCAACGATCTTGGAAAACCTGCAAACCACCAGGGCAACGGCAACCGGAATATCAACAGGACTCGATCTATCGATCAATAACGTCCAGGCGATATTCGGATTCGGCCTTCTGGCCGTATTCGCCGGGATCCTAGTCGTGGGGTACAGGCGATGACAACAAGCAAATGCGAGGCTTTATATGGACAAACCGAATGGCATTATCCTAGCGGTAATCGCAGTGGTCATTCTGATGATTGCTCTCCCCATAATGGAGACCAATCTCGTAGAGGCCCGGGGAACTTCCGGCGCGAGCTCGAACTTCCAGAGCGCCATAGACATTTCCCAGCTCGTTCTGGGATTTGCCCCGATTGGCCTTCTGTTGTGGTTTCTCAAGACCCGCGGCTAACCACCCGCGAAAACGTCAACTGGTTCACCAATCCGGCACGGCACATTAGCGCCGTGCCGGATCACCGCGTTTAAAAAATGTTTCTTCCGGCGTTTATAGCGATCGCATCAATATTTCTCTGGTGGCTTTTCTTCGATGTGTCCACAACCGGCGACCCTTTACTAAACATCGGTACTTTTGGGCTCGCCCTGATTTTATCTGTATGGTTTTTCGTAGAGTCATATATTCTGGCAGTCTCGCTCAGTGGGCGGGACGAATAGCCCTTGGCCTGGCGACGGTCACTGTTTTAATCGCCATCGCCCTCGCGGGCGCGCCGGCTGAACACGTCCGGGCTGTTGGCGGCCCGGCACCCACGCTCTCAACGAATAACGCCAACTGTTATCGAAACATCATCGAAACCGGGGATCTGTATTGCCTGATCCGCTACGAGTTACCGACGTACACGACCGCCAGCCCGCCACCCGGTTCACCCGAAGCCTGGTGTGCCGAGCTGGTCGACAAAGGCGGCTGTATTGCGGATCCGGTTGAGCCAACAAACGAAACCTCTCTGCCCTCCGATGCGGCGTATGTGACGCTGTACCAGAACTGCGGCGCCGACTGTTCGACCGGAACGCTGGAATTGCAGACCAGGGTGCCGAGAATCAATCACTCGATCGGCGGGGCGTACCTCTCTGCCGGCCATGCGGTCACCTGGGGCGATACGACCGTGAACGGCTGCGTCGAATCGTCGGCCAGCCTTTACACGGTCCAATCCCGTTCGTGCCTTCCGGTTGTATGGAACGCGGCGGCGACAGATGTAGATTCCCAGCGCACCCAGCTCGGTTCCGATCTTGTGGCAGATCTGCGATCACTCGAGGCGAATCGGAGCCTGGGACTGAACAGTTACGTCACGAACAATCTGATTACAACCGGCGGGCGGATCCTATCGGTCGAAGCTCTCTCGATCATGGACCAGATAATTCCGGAGCGATTCCAGGCGGCTTCAGATAAAACGATTGCAACGGCCTACGCGACGCCATCATCAGTGGTCGCGCTGCAGGACACTCTCGACACCGATGCAGCCCTGACCAATCTTCCAACCGCGTTCGTAAATATCGGTGCGTTACTGGGCGGGATCTCGGGCGGTGCGATGGCAACGATATTCTTCATCGGTATCGGTGGGGTCGTGTTCTGGTGGCTATTCCAGCAAACCAGTGAATACGTGATCCCGAGCGCCGGATTTGTAACGGTAGCGATGATCGGAATATTCGTGCGCGGGCCTTCGGTATCCGTTGTGGCAGTCGCCGCCGTCGGCCTCTCGTTTATCGCCGGCATGTTCATTTTGCGAAAGGTCGGCACCTGATGAGTTACAAGATCAGCGCATTGTTTTTCATCCTGTGGGGGATGCTGGCAATGATCACCACTATCGTTGAGTTGGAATCGTCGCCATCGGCCGTTTCGGGCTCAACCTCGGATTTCCAGACCTTCGCCAATACCGTGGCGAATCCCGAACAGGTTTCGATAGACCAGGCCACAGTCGGCGGCTCAACTAACCCGATTTCAGGGACCTGGCAGTTCGCCAAACAGTCGGGGCAATGGCTCGCGTTCATGGCCCGCTCGATGATGCTCCAATCTCCGATATGGGAGGGTTGGACGCAGCCGATCAGGTACGGAATTATGCTGATCTCGATTCCGTACCTTTTCCACGTCACGATTCAGATGGCGGGCCTGGCGTCGAACTTCCTGGGCGGCATCTTCGGGCGGGTGACACCGTGAGCACCGTCCGGCGATTCACACGAACGCGGTGGTGGCCGGCGCTCGCCCTGGTGGCGACTGCCCTTGTGCTTTTCATCGCGCCTGGTGGCGGTGCCCTCTGTGGATCTGCCCACGCTTCCGACACCCTGCCGTCCGATTTCTGCTACCAGGTCGATATAGATATTACGAACAGCAGTGGCGGGGCGCTCACCAATCAAGCGTATCGAGTGCCGTTCAACGCATCTGGCCTGATCGCAAACGGACAACTCGACTCCCGGGCGTGGGACATTCGGCCGATACAAGGGTCGCTAAGTAATGAGGTCGACGTACTCGCCCAGGAAATAACCAGTACCACGGCGCCGTTCTGGGTCCACCTGCCGAGCCTGGCGAACAACCAGACAAAAACCGTTCGGTTTTACATCGGGTCGCCGGAGCAGAAGCGGAACCAGGGAATCTTATTCACCGGTGCCGACGATATGGACGCTTCCGATGATGTCCTTATGGATATATCGAACAACCTGACCCTGGACGTTGAACTCGAGCTGTTAGACGCCACTCCCCAGGATGCGATCCTGGCGGGCCACTACAACACCAGCGGGAATGACGGTTACCGGCTGAGACTCGATAACGATCTCGGGGTGTTGAAAGTCGTGGCGCAAGTCGACTCCGATACATGTTTGCTCACATGGGACTCGAGCTGGACCAACGTAAATCAGCTATTCACCATGCGGTTTGTCGCGGCGGCCGGCAATGATCTGTTTATCGACCGGAACGGCGTGAATGTAGCGTCGTGCGATACCGACCTGGCCTCGATAACAGCACCGGCGGCGGCGCCTGACTTCCAATCTGGCGACTCACTCAGCGCCGGGATCATCCGAGACATTCGCCTGGTCAACAATTCCGTAATCGTCGCCCACTGGGGATTTGACGCCCTTTCGATTGTTGAGGACACCTGGGCGAACCCGACAGCTACCGGAACGATTCAGGATTACGGCCCTAACAACTTCGATATGACCTACACCTTTTCACGGTCACAAACCGGGATTACGGGCGTTGTCGGATCAGTTCAACTCACATCAGCGGCCGACGAAATATCGCTCGGTACGACCACGACTGACGTTCTCGGCAGTCCGTTCGGTGCGGATATTACCGCGGCAATCTCGGAAACCACGGCCGGGCTGTTTTACACCTACTTCGCAGATCCGATCGCGTCCGTCGTTTCAGGGCCGCGTGAAATGGGGTACGCGATCGGCATGAGTGGGCTCGGCATGATCCTGGCCTGGTTCGTGTTTATGAAAACCCGCTTCACACCGATGGCCCTGTTCGTCGGAGGCGTCCCGCCGGCGATCGGGATGATCAATGGATGGATCCCGGCCTGGTGGATGCTGCTATGGGCAATCTTGATCGTAGCGAGCTGGCTTTCAATTCGCCACCAGGAACAGGCATGAGGATATGAACATTGTTTCTTTTTTCAATCGTGGGATGGCTGGCAAAAGAAGTGCTGTCGAGCCTGCTCCGGCTTGGTATCACATTTGGATTGCTCGCAGCCCTGGTGTGGTGGTTTACGCAGGAATAGTTATAGCCGGCGCCGCCGGCTGGATTTGGGGAAGATCGTTATGCCCGCTGTCTTAAGTCAATCAAACAAATTCGTGGCGTCGCTGGCGCTGGTCCTGGCGGTGCTTGCGATCCTGTTTGCTGTCGCCCTGCGGTCGACGCCATGTGCTTTGGCCGCTTCGGGATCGTGCTCTGTCGGAGATAACGAAACGTTCGCCTCGGGGATCACCGTCAACGAGGACGGCGACGATTCCGATACCCGGTTCGAGGGGGATACAAATGCCAATCTTTTGTATCTCGACTCCGGAAACGACCGGATAGGAATCGGTACAGCTTCGCCGGCGTCACTGTTCGACGTGAACGGAGCTCTAACGGCAACCACGATCGACGGAATGATCGGTTCGGTTACGCCCGCAGCCGGCACTTTCACCGCTCTCGTCGGCACGTCGCTTTCGGTTTCGGACAATAACATCACAAATGTTGCCGATATCGCCCTAGACAGCATCACAGCCGACGATGGCAGCACAATATCTGTGACCGATGATACGTTCTGGGCAAACGGTACCGGGGTAGTGATCGGGCACACAGCCCAAGCGGCAGCGAACGGCACAGTATCTGAATTTCAGGTACTCGGCACAGGTAACCAGGACTCATCGTTAATTATCGGACGGTGGTCCAACGATAGTACTGGCCCTCGGCAATGGTTCGTAAAAAGCCGGGATGCAGCAATTTATGACGGAACGTACACGATTGTTCAAAATGGCGACATTCTTGGCGAAACACTCTGGGCTGTTGATGACGGAGTGGACACCGTCAGTGTCGCCGGTGTATTTCAACTTATTCAAGACGCGGTTCCGGCTGGAAATCAACTCGACGGTACCTTTATTTGGAAAACCGCTAACAACGCATCGACGGCAACTGAGCGCATGCGATTAGGTTCAACTGGGGCGTTGAGTTTCACAGTTGGATCTGATCCATCCACCATTGCAAATCAAGCCCACATCTACTCAAAAGACGTTGCATCCTCTGCGGAAGTATTCGTGCGTGATGAGGCAGGAAACGTTACTCCAATCAGCCCGCACAATGGAGACACCTGGTATTTCGAGTCTTGTAACGACTATTCGGGCAAGTGCGTTTCTATCGACATGGAAGCTGTATTGTCGGCACTCGAGACTCTTACCGGCCAGGACCTGATCACGATCACTTATTCGACCCCGAAAATCACTTGGGAAGATGATCAAACCCGGTTGGTCGCTGAATCCACCGCGACAGCTCAGGCATGGGATGAAATCCCCATCGACCAAAAAACAGGCGACCGCCCTGTCGTGATAACCGCAGAATCGAAACCGCAATGGCTGATCGATAGCCTGGCGAAGCCCCGAAAAAACGAAGTTAGCAAAAAGGTAAAACCCTGATGGGAATCGACGACAACATGGAAGGCGGCGGCCAGCCGATATTCCGTGAGACTGCAAAAACCCGAGCCCGTAAAGAGGCGGCCAGGAAAGCCGCGGCCAGGACAACCGCCGCCGCTAAACTCAGAGCCCGCAAAGAGGCGGCCAGGAAAGCCGCGGCCAGGACAACCGCCGCCGCTAAAGCAAAGGCCGCTCAGAAAAAAGCGTCGGCACGATCGATCTCATCCCAAATCAGTTCGGCCCAGGGCGGGCAATCAGCGACCAGCAAATCCCTTTCAAAGTCTCAGCGACGCGAGATAGATCGGCAAATCGGGTCAGCTCGCCAGGCAACAAAAACCGATCCGGCGGCGAAGGGCAAAGCGGCCCGCCAACGCGAGATTGATAGTCAGGCCAGGTCAGGTGGTCAGGGAGCCAGACGGTCAGGTCCGGTGACGGCACAACCGACCAGGCTACCCAAGCTGCGAACCGTTGGAGATTTTTGGAAATTGACGGATCTGGTCGCCGGCGAGACAGCGATGTTGTTGGTTGCGTTTGCTGGGCGAGCTCGGGGGGGAGTTAAAGGGCGAACCCACTCGGGTCGATTGAGCCCCAAAGTCCAGCGCCAGATCAATGCAATAGTCGCGAGATCAAGGAACCCGAAACCCTCCCGGATCCCCAAAAAGTCAACTCCGAGTAAAAAATCCCGGGCGCGTATGTTGAAAACAATCACGAGCAAAAAAAAGACTTCGAGCGACGCCCGTAAGCGCAAGAAAGCGCGCGAGCGCACGATTAAAACCCAGGTATCAAGCGCTTCCGGTGGACAGGTGATACGCGCTCCTGGTGGAATCGTAAAACCAATAATAGCCGGAGTCGGAGTCGGGCTAGCCTCGCCAAGGAATTTGCGGCTGCCGCGGGCAATTCCCAATATTGGTGCGTCCGACGAAGCCCGCGATGTACCGGTGCCTGGTGAAACCAAAACGCAGCCATACCGCCAGCCCGACACAAAGGCCGCACCGGCTACACAAACCGACCCAGGACAGAAACCGCAACCAACCACCAAACCAAACATCGGGGGCGGCGATGAGGCGGACAAGCCTCAAACAACACCTGGTGTCAAACCTGCGACCACCACAAGCCCGCAACCGGCCCCAGGGCCTGGCATCGCACCGCAACCATCCCCAGACCCAAAGACTGGACCGGGACCAGACCCAAAGATTGGACCGGGACCAGGCCGGAAGCCGGAGCCAGACCCGAAGCCAGTTCCAACTCCAAAACCAACGCCAGACCCAAAGCCAGACCCAAAGCCAGACCCGAAACCAGACCCGAAGCCAGACCCGAAGCCAGACCCGAAGCCAGACCCGAAGCCAGACCCGAAACCAGACCCAAAGCCAGACCCAAAGCCAGACCCAAAGCCAGACCCAAAACCAGACCCAAAGCCAACTCCCAAGCCAACTCCCAAGCCAACTCCCAAGCCACCGCCAAAACCAACTCCCAAGCCACCGCCAAAACCAACTCCCAGCCCGAAACCACCGGCGCAACCGCCAACTGGCGCCGGTATTCCGCGGCGTCGAACGATCCTGCCGAAACGCTTGAAAATCCCAGGCGGCCAGCATGTGCGACGGCTGCAATGGAAGCAGGGTTTGGTATTCCGCCAGATCGATCTACAGACCGGTCAGGCAACAGCTACGAAACGCCCGGTCGGCGGGGGGGTTGAGGCCGGGGTTACCCCGCGGCAAACCCTGAAAGTTATCGGGTTCCAGAAAAAGCCGCCGAAGAATCGTGAATTCGATATGGGTGCAACCCGAGGATTTGTCGAGGGGCGAGTCCGAATCACGTTCAAACGTTCACGAAAAGGCACGTTCACATGAGAGACAAAGGGCTCGGAATCGCTATAGCCATCGCATTGAGCATGTTCGTGCTCATGTGGGCGCAAACCAACGGGTTCAGCTCGCAACCGGTCGCCTCGAGCGATGTAACGGTCCGCACCGCCGCTCCGACGGTTGACGATGATGTAGACCGGGGATTCATGCCTGGCTACGTGTGGGTTGATCAAACCGGCGTAGCGGTCTACATTGCCGTATCAACCGCGGACGGTGCCGCCGACTGGAATCAGATCGACTAAGCAAAAGGTACGCAAAGGTAAGGGAAGCGGAATGGCAAAGAAACAGGTCAGTCAAACATCCCGATTGTCTGACGCACAAATCGAACAGGTGAGGTTACGCCAGGGTGAGCATGGCATTGCGATTGACGACCATATTGCGCACTCTCGCATCGCGCCAAACCCGGCGCTGACGATCGACCAGGCCCGGACGCACGACGCATGGGTGCAGGACCCTGCCGACGCTGACATTATCGGCGTTGACACCATAAAGCCCGACATACGCGGTAAAGAGAGAAAGGAACGCGGGGAGAAACCGCCACCACTAGATCCAAAAGATCCAAAAAAGCCTGCGAAAAAGCGCCCAAAAGCGGTTGACCATCCTGGCGGGGGCCCGGACGCGGGGCCGGCGTTCAAAGGATACGAGATTGTCGGAGGGAGTCCAGCAGAACGGGCGCACCTCGATAAAACAATTAAATCAAACTTCACAAAGGGGGAGTTGGAAGATACCCGCGGGCTAGTGATCGAAATCGGCAGTGGCAAGTTGGCTCGTAGTGGGGCGGCAGGATTCTATTTAGACGCGGCCGCGGCGGCATTGCGTGCAGGCCGCGGCTCGGTGATCTCAAAAAAGGCCGCCGCGGTGCCTGGTATCCGCCACTATTTGAAAATTGGCAAACCATACGTGCAGGGCGACGTTATCACTCACGAAATCACCCACCACATCAGGGCGCAACGATTGCGTAAGGGTGGGGCGCCGGAAGGCGACATAACCACGAGACAGGCGAGGGATTTATACCTAGATCGCGACCGCGAGGAGGCTACAACAGATCTGGAAACAATAGCCAGGCATAACAAGTTCGAAAACCCCGCCACAAAAGTGATCGAGCGGCCGTCGCCCGCTGGCTACTATCAGCGCCTGGTACCACGCAGGGCGGCTGGGTCCGGTGAACCTAACTGGGGAGACAGAATCAGCGCCCTGGAACTGCAAGATCGGGCGGTGATAACCCTGGACGGAAAAGAAAACGTCAAGCTCGGGCTCGCCGCCGCAAAATCCGAAACATTGCGAACCTCTGGCAAGCAGGGAGTCGAGTTGAGAAAACGCATCAACAGATCATTCCAGAAAACAAATATGGGTCGCTCGAAGATGGGCCGCACCGCCAGTGGCATTACAGGGAAAACTGAAAATCTCGACCAGTATTTCGCATCAATCGACGATGCTGGTAATGTGATCGCCAGGGCCCACATTCGATCTCACAAAATGATTAGCCAGGATAAAACTGTAATCTCGGCATTACGCCAGGTTAGCCAGGGCGCCGGCAAGATCGTGAAGTTCAACGACGGCAAGGCGACAACGATCGCAAGGTTTGGTGGCGGGCGCAAGGCCACATTCACCTGAATTACACAGGTGTTTGACGGACAAGTGTAATACCACATACACTCCCCTGATGAAACCAAAAGGCGACGGCCCAACTCACGAAGCAATGCGACAGGCGTCGGCAGGTAAGTTCAACAACGCAATACAACAAGCGCCCATGAATTTGACGGACAAGCGCAAAGACAATACACTCCCCGCAATGAAACTGACAAACGGAGCTCGCCTGCTAAAGTCCGAGGAAGTCGCGCGAATATTACGCGTACATCCCCGGTCAATTACGCGCTGGTGTGAGCAGGGCGAATTCGTTGGCGCCATCAAGGTTGGCCGCCACTGGCGAATCCCCGCCAACAAAATCCTGTCACGAACCCGGAGCCTCGCATCTTGAAGCCCCTTTACGTTTCACCTTTGTTCGTAAAACAAGAACCCGGTCAGACCAACTGGTGTGGCTGCTCGCAGCACACCCTCGATATTTCGCCAGCGTCAAGTCATTGCGCCGGCGACCTCCTGAAATCGGCCCTGGTGCGTGGTGAACAGTTGTCCAACCTCCCAACTGACGCCCAGGGCTCGGTTTCGCCTTCCGTAGAGCGCGTGCAAGACGCTCCGGAGTCCACAGACACCACCACGGCCATGCGACGGCCTCTGAACGCACCCCTTTATGCGTTGTCGCCCTTATTTAGCCCAAAAGGGACTAATTCAAACGTTTCTCTGCAAACGCCCCTGAATTAGCTCGCGGTAATAGAACAGTTGGCATCGCCAGCTAGTAGCAGTTGAGTTGGGAGCTAAACCGCCCGGCTCTCACATAAGCGAGCGTGTGACGGTTCGAAATTGGTCGGTAGGCCCCTCGAGCTAGTGCGGATATGAATTTACTACTTGCTAGGAAAGGGATCTTTTCACCATTTTTGCGCCGCCTCATGCCAAGTCACGGAATCCTATGTAGTGCATTTGGCATCGTCGGAATCCGTATCGGAACAAAAAAAAGGAATGTCAGCAATCCTGATTTTTATAACGCCTCATAACAATCATCGGGACTGACTGCCATCCTGCCGATGCGGCGGCACAACTATTCCTGGCTTCGGAATGGTTGGGTCGGTGCATCGGGTTAAGGGATTTAGTTGGGAATTACTGTGTTCACAGGAGTCACCAAAATAACGTGCCTGAAATGTACTTATTTCGGGCTACCAAAAATTT
>Ga0209988_10001275_pt1 | contig 16379 bp, 13 predicted proteins | sample N075metaG_FD_183115 | JGI IMG/M metagenome (GOLD analysis project Ga0209988, IMG submission 183115) | Deep subsurface microbial communities from Kermadec Trench to uncover new lineages of life (NeLLi) - N075 metaG (SPAdes) (version 2) | ecosystem: Environmental > Aquatic > Marine > Ocean trench... | reverse complement strand
GCCGCAGCACGTTGGGCTCGTAGGAAAACCGCATCGCCATCAGGTAGAGGTCGATCGGCTCATCGGCGTCAGCCGGCCCGGCGGCATCCATATCGGTCTGCGCGTCCTCGGCGTGCGCGTCTTCGGCGGGCGCACCCATCGTCTCCCCGCTCGCCTCCATCGCCTCCATCCACTGGCGCGTGGGCCTGACACTGCCGTCCGGGAGGCTGAGGTCGTCGATGAATTTCGTCGTGATTTCTTGGAATTCATCCGGCGTCATCGCGCCGACCCCGGCGCCGTGACCGCCCATCGCCATGCCTTCCATTGACTCAATCTCCACGTCCATACCCGCCATTGGCGTGACGGCCGCGGGCTCGGCCGGCGTTTCGGTCAGGAAACTCAGACTCGTCGGCGCCGCTCCATAGGCGGCCCAGACGAAATAGAGCGAAAGAACAAGGAGTCCGACCAAAATGGCGAAACTCGGTCTCAGTGTAAAATGTCTTGAATCTGAGTCGGATGCGTTAATCATCGAGCGCTTCTCGCCATTGGATCGACCGCAAATCTCAGAAAACAATATTCACGCCTCAAATAAATTCTTTGATTTAGATCAACCGACCTTCCCCAGATGGCTCCTCAAACTGGGTTCGATGAAAGCCAAAGACGGGGCCTGGGAGAAAATTAAAACGAATTTCTGGCCGTATGATAAAGGACTCTGCATCCAGGCCATCCGCCGCCGCGCTTGCGGTACGGGCGCTTGCCGGCATGGGAGGCAGGTTGATCTGAAGTCCGCCCGATGCGGCGATTTCCACCCTGTCGTTTTTCCGCCCTAATAATAATGAATTTTGCTTGCCTTGCCGTGGCCTGTTCGACGTAGAGTCGTTATCCTGCCGGTCCGGTTCCGTGAATGCAAAAGAGTGTTTCCATGCCCAGTGAAAGCGGCGCGAGCCTCCTGAATTTGCAGCAGGCGATCCGCGATGTTCGCATTTCCCAGGCTGAGCAGGATGACGTGGTCGTGGAATTGCGGGAGAGCGAGCGCATCCGGCTTGTGCTTCTCGCCGAAGCGCTGGCGGGCGTTTTCGACGATTTGCCGGACGAAATCGATGAATTCGCGTTTGCCGTCCTGCCGGGCAATCCACCGCGTTTCTGGGTCGATGCGACCAGTTTCGTCGTGATGGGCCGCGACAAGCGGACTTACCGCTTCGTCAAGGATACCCGCCTTGGGCGCACCGTTCTGGCCGACGACACGGATATCGAAGTCATTGCATATGCGGTCACGCGGTATGTCGCCGAGCGGATCGTCCTGCGCGAGCAGGCGTTTGAGGCTGACTGGATTAAGGGTGATAGCGGCCCGCCGCCGCTTGCCGATGCCCGTTACAAGAAAGAATCCGGGGCGCTCCGCGCCACGCTCTGGGCATTTGCCGGCTTCGGGATGGGGATGATCTGCGGGGCGTTTCTGCTGCTGGTCTATGCCTGGATCAACACCGGCGGTTGAGCGCGAACCGGCTCCGCGCCCTCTCCACGATCTCCCCATCGGCGTTAAAGCCGCGATGAATGACGGTAATCTGAAAAGCATCCTCGCCGGCTGAAATCTCATGGATCGCATAGCCGCCGGATCGGTGGTCGCCGGATCTGCGGTCCCCCCCGGGCGGGCCGGAGCCGGCGGCGGCACCGGCAACCGGCACCGGGCCATTAAGGCCGGCAATCGTCATGGTGGTGGCCCGGTGATCATGGCCGTGCAGGATCAGTTCGGCGCCGGCCTTTTGAATAACCGCACGCAAGCGGCGGGCATCGATCAGGCGGCGGGTGTATCCAAATCGATCCAGCATTTTCGGGCTGTGGTGGATGAGCACGACGCGGGCGAGGTTCTCGCTGCCGGTCTCTTCCAGGAGGAGGCCCAGTTTTTCCGCCTGGCCAGGCCCAATGCGGCCGGTCGCCATGAACGGCGCGCTGGCAATTGCCGAGGAGAGGCCGATCAGCGCGATGCCGTCGCGGCGGCGAACAAAGGGAAACCGTGCATCCTCACCGGGATCGGCGTCGTCGCCGGTCATCCACGGCGCCCAGAGCCGGCGGTAATGGCGGTGTGCGCCGGGCACATAGGCGTCGTGATTGCCAGGTATGACGGTGACATTTTCCGGCGGCCCCAACAATTCAAGCCAGCGCCGGGCCGCCTCGAACTCTTCGCGCAGGGCGATATTGGCAAGATCGCCGGTGACGGCGATATGGTCGGGATCGTGCGTCCGCATGTCGGCGAGGAGGCGATCCAGACTTTGCGCTGTCATCTGGCTGGCGCGGTTGCAGCGCCAGTTGGCGTAGCCGATCAGCCGCTTGGAGGCGAGGTCGCGCAGGCTAGGCCTTGGCAGCGGCGCAAGATGCACGTCGGAGAAATGGGCGAGCCGGAACATGGGCGAGGCCTAACCGGAGCAAGGACCGGCTGCAACCAATTGCTGACGAGTTGGCTACCTACGCAGATCAGCCAGGCCGGCCCTCGGCGGCGAAGTTGTCGCGGTCATGGGGGGCGTCAAAATCAAGAACCGGGCCGAGCGGGACGATGCGCGTCGGATTGATGCTTTCGTGGCTATAATAATAGTGCCGCTTGATCTGCTCGAAATCGACGGTCTCCTTCACCCCCGGCACCTGGTAGAGATCGCGGACATAGCCCGACAGATTGGCATAATCGGAAATGCGCCGCAGATTGCATTTGAAGTGGCCGTAATAGACGGCATCGAAGCGGATCAGCGTGGTGAACAGACGCCAATCGGCCTCCGTCAACCGGCTGCCGACAAGATAACGCTGGCTGGCCAGCCGGGTGTCGAGTTCGTCAAGGGTCTGGAACAGCCCGCTGACCGCCTCCTCGTATGCCTCCTGGCTGGTGGCGAAGCCGGTGCGGTAGACGCCGTTGTTGACGCGCGCATAGACCGGCTCGTTGACGGTGTCGATCGCGGCGCGCAAGGGCTCGGGGTAGAAATCGAGATCGGATCCGGTCAGTCCGTCAAAGGCGGCGTTGAACATGCGGATGATTTCGGAGGATTCGTTGGAGACGATCGTCTCGCGCTGCTTGTCCCACAGCACCGGCACCGATACCCGGCCGGAATAGTGCGGGTCGGCGCGCCGGTAGAGCTCGTAATAATATTGGAGGCCGTAAAGGGGGTCGGGGAATGCTTTGGAGAATTCCCAGCCGTTGCCGAGCTGGGCCGGATCGACGGTGGAGACGGTGATCCTGTCCTCCAGTTTTTTCAATTTGCGGAAGATCAGCGTGCGGTGCGCCCACGGGCAGGCTCGCGAGACAAACAGGTGGTAGCGGCCTGCCTCGGCCGCAAACCCTCCCTCGCCGGACGGGCCGGGGCTGCCGTCGGCCGTCACCCAATTGCGGAATTGCGCCGCCTGGCGGACAAACCGGCCGCCGCTTTTCTTCGTGTCGCGCGGGATATCCCGCCAGACGCCTTCGACCAGCAAACCCATCTATCAATCTCCGGAGGTGATGATTTCGTCTCATATAGGATCGCCGGGCCAAAATGAAAACGCTGCTTGCAGTGAAACCGGCCGCGTGATACCCGCCATCGCCATGACAAAGGGTCCCGGCACATACCGATTGCGACGAAGCGGAATTGCGCGTCGTTTGGCGCGCCTCTGAAACGTTGCGGCCGGCATATCGCCCGGTCCGCTGGTATGGCGAGAATACCCCGGACTCTATCATGACATCGAAATTGCACATCCGGCCGGAAAAGCTGGAGGATCATTCCCCAATCGAGACCCTGTTATCGACCGCCTTCGGTCCCGGTGCGCTTGCCCGCGCCGCGTTCCGGGTCCGCGAACAGGCGCGCCATGACCCCGATCTCGCCTTTACCGGGTTTTGCGGTGACCGGCTGGTCGCCTCGGTGCGGCTGACGCCGATTGTCATCGGCAAAACGGCCGCCCTGCTGCTCGGTCCGCTGGTCGTCGATCCGGCGCACAAGAACAATGGCTATGGCCGGGCGCTGGTCGGCCACGCTACGGCGGCGGCCACCAAACAGGGACACCGGCTGGTCGTGCTTGTTGGCGATGCGTCCTATTACGGACCGCTGGGCTTTGCCGCGATCCCCGCCGGCAGCGTCACAATGCCCGGCCCGGTCGATCCGGCGCGGCTGCTCGCCAGCGAACTCGTGCCCGGCGCGGCGGTAGGTCTTTCCGGCCAGATCCGGGGGCTGCGCAAAAGACGTTAGCGGCCCTCGCGGTACCACAGCGCGGCAAATCCGCCGAGCAGCAATGCCAGGCCGAGAAGGCCGCTTAACAGCGGGATGCGATCGATGCTTCTGAGCACCGTTGCCTGGGAGCGGCGCAGGCCGATCCAGCCCTTGCCCGCCGCCGGGGCGCGTTCTGAAATGGCGACGATGCGCGGAACGGCGATATCGCCCGGCGGGCCCAGGCGGGCAATGCCGCCGCCGGTCTCTTCGACCAGCGGCGCCAGGCGTTCGAGCGAACTGAAAACATCCTGGAACTCGCGCGGATTGGCCGGGCCGACATGGGCGAGAGATGCCAGATCGCCGTTTTCGACCCGGTGCAGGCCAAGGGCGGCGTCTTCCAAAACGGCGCGCCACAGGCCGGGGGCGGATTGGGTCAATTGCAGCGTTTGGGCTTCGCCGTCCGGGCCGGTGACCGTCACATCGGGCACCTCTTCGGCCAGGGTCTGGCGCTCAATGACGAGATCGCGGCCGGCGGCGCGTGCGTTCAGCGCCTCCTCCTCCAGTTCCGGCTCCTGCATCAGCCAGTGGATCAGCCGGCGCAGCAGCGGGCCATGCGGTCCGCCGCCTTCAAAACCGCGCGCCCACAGCCAGACATGGTCCGACAAGAGCATGGCGACACGGCCCTTACCCTCGCGCGACAGCACCAGCAGCGGCCAGTCATCGGGCCCGGCAAGCGTCACGTCGCCGGCAATGGCGTCGGCCTTGATCAGGCGGAACCAGCGGCTCCAGCTTGGCGGCGTGCCATTACCCGGCAGATCGCGGGTCACCGGGTGGCGCTGGCCGGTTTGCGTCAGCGCTGGCCGGTAGGGACGTTCGATCAGTTCGCCGGTCGGTACGGCGGGCAGAATCGTGCCGAGCGGCGTGCGGTACAAGCTGGCGCCGGAAGCATAGGCGGGTCCGGCGGCGAGCAATATCGCGCCGCCGTCGCGGACATAGCGCGCCAGGTTGTCGAAATAGAGGATCGGCAGCACGCCGCGGCGCTGGTAGCGGTCGAAAATGATCAGGTCGAATTCGTCGATCTTTTCTGCAAACAATTCGCGCGTCGGAAAGGCGATCAGCGAAAGCTCGTTGATCGGCGTGCCGTCCTGCTTCTCCGGCGGCCGCAAAATGGTGAAATGGACAAGATCGACGGCGGCATCGGATTTGAGCACATTGCGCCAGGTGCGCTCGCCGGCATGGGGCTCGCCGGAAATGAGCAGCACACGCAAATGTTCGCGCACGACGTCGATCACGGCGACGGCGATATTGTTATCGGGCGTAAGCTCGTCGTCCGCTGCCTCGACCTCCAGTTCCATGATGGTGCGGCCGGCATGATCGATGGGAATTTCAATCGTCCGGGTCTCGCCAACGCCGACCCGGTCGATGGAGATGGTTTCGCCGTCGATCCGGAGCGTCACCGAAAGGCGTTTCCCCTGCGCCAGAGCGGGGTCGATGACCCGGTAATCGATGGTCTGGGGTTCACCCAAAATGGCGTAGCGCGGCGCCCGGTGAAGGACGATGCGCCGGTCGCCCTCATCGTCACGGCCGGTGACCAGCACATGCAGCGGCGCTTCGAAGCCGAGATCGGCGGCCGCTTCCGGTGCGTCGTGGACGATGCCGTCGGTGACCAGGATCGCACCGGCGATCTGGCCCGGTGGAACATCGTCCATGGCGCGGGTGAGGGCGGAGAAAAGCGCCGTGCCATCGGCTTCAGAATCGGCGCCGGCGCGCACCTCGCGGATATCGAAGCGGCCAAGCGCCGTGATGCGCTGGCGCAGCGCCTGAACGGCGGCCTCGGTCTGGAGGTTACGGTCATCCAGGTTCTGGCTCGGGCTTTCATCGATTATGAGCGTGACGATGCCGGGCAGCCGGTCGCGGGTCTCGCGCAGGAGGACCGGATTGAACAGGGCGGCGATGAGCAGGGCGCAGGCGCAGCCACGAAGCGCCGCGCCGCGCAGGCGCTGCCAGGCAACGAGCGCAACGACAAGGGCGAGCGCCAGCGCCAGGACCAGGGTCAGCGGCCAGGGCAGCAATGGCTCGAAATTAAGGACAAGGCGCATTATCGGCGCTCCTTGGGGTTTACTGGCCGAGCCTTTCAAGCAGTGCTGGAATGTGGACTTGGTCGGCCTTGTAGTTGCCGGTGAGCGTATACATGACGATGTTGACGCCGGCGCGGTAGGCCAGCTCGCGCTGGCGCGGGTCGGAGGGCACGGTCGGATAGAGGTAGCGGCCGTCGGCGGAGATGGCCCAGGCGGCGGCCATGTCGTTGCCGGTGATGATGATCGGCGAGACGCCGTCGCCGCCGCGCGCCGGGCGATTGCCGGCCTGCGGGTCCTCGCTCAGGCTCTCCACCCACAGGTCGGAGGCGCGCCAGCGGCCGGGAAACTCGCTCAACAGATAGAACGCCTTGGTCAGCACATGATCGGCGGGCACCGGCTCCAGCGGCGGCACGTCGATAAAGGCGAGAATCTCGCGAAGGCGTTCGGTTTCCTCGCTGGCGGCGAACAGGCCCGGGGTGATCGCGCCGCCGGCGTCGCGGGTATCGAAGATGATCGTGCCGCCCGATTTCATGAAGGTGTCGACCTTGGCCATGACGTCGGCGGGCGGCACCTGGGCATCGGCCGTCACCGGCCAGTACAGGAAGGAATAAAACACCAGTTCATCGCTGGCCAAGTCTATACCCGCCGGTTCGCCCGGCTCCAGCGCAGTGCGTGTGGCCAGATAATTGCTCAACCCGGCAAGACCGGCCCGGCTGGTCTCGTCGATGAGGCTGTCGCCGGTCAGCACATAGGCAAGGCGGGTTTTTAGCGCCGCGGCGAGGTTTTCATCGGCCGGCTGGTCCTGGGCCGTGACCGGCTGGTCTTGGGCCATGGCCGGCTGGGGCATTATCGCGGCGGCGGCGATGAGGATGGCGGCGGCGGCGGGTATGCGGGAAGGAAAGCGGAAAGGAAGCCGGCGCCCGGCGAGGAACAGAACAGCAAGCGCATCGAAAACGGCAAGTGCTGCCGCCAGCGCCAGAATCAAGGGCCAGAGCGGTCTCGACTGGCGCGGTTCAAGGCTTTGCACGATGCCCGACCAGCCCAGCGCGGAGGCGGTGAGCGGGATCAGCGGCGTTGCCGCGCTGATCGTGTTCAGGGCGCGTATTGTGCCGGCGCGGTCATAAAGGCCCGGTGGTGTTTCAAGGCTTGGGGAAGCCTTGGCGATGTCGGCCAGGAGAACGGCGCCCGGCGGCGGCGGCGCCAGCCGGCCATAGCCGTTGAGCAGGCTGAGCGGTTTCCAGGGCGCCGAGGTTTGCGTGGCGGCCGGCGAATCCGTTGCCGCCAGGGCGCCTTGCGCCGGTATTTCCGCGGTGACGATCCGTGCGGTATCGGCAATCGCCGTCAGCATCTGCACGAAGGCGCCGGAAATCGGCAGGTTCGACCAACGCGGATCGGCGGTGACATGGAACAGGACGATCCGCCCCTTGCCGGTGCGCCGGGCCGTGACCAATGGCGTGCCGTCGCTGAGTTCGGCCCAGATTTCGGCGCCGATCAGGCCATTGGGATCGGCCAGGATCTGGCGATTGATGCGCACGTCGCGGGGAATTGGGATCGCCGCGAACGGGCCGGTTTCGGCAAATTCGCCGATCGCCTGCGGCTCGGCCCAGGACAGCGAGCCGCCAAGCGCCCGCTCGCCTTCGCGCAAGGGCACCGGCAGCAAGGTCGCATCGCTGGCGGCAAGCCGCGATGAGGCAAAGCGCACCAATGTGCCGCCGGCATTGATCCAGGCGCGCAGTCTTTCGCCGGTTTCGGGCGGCAGATTGCCGGTCTCGGTGAGCACGATCATCGAGACGCGGCGGTCGATGAGGCCGGCAATAGCTTCGCTGGTGCTGGCCGTTGCCGGGCGCAGAATGTCGGCGCGGCCGGCCAGCGCCCGGTCGACATAGGTGAGCGGCTCCAGAAGCGGCTGTGCGGTATTGGTGGATTGGCCGACGACCAGGCCGACGCTCTTGCGCCGCCAACGGCCGTCAAGAAGCTGCACGGCGGCGGCCGATGCCTCGCCGGTCAGCGCAAAGCGCGTCAGTTCGTTGCGCAATTGGGTCGGCAGCACAATCTCGGCGACCGCATTGCTGCCTGCCGGGCCGCCGGCGGGTATGTCGATCGTGGTTTCAACAATGCGCCGGCCTTGCCCGTCAAAGCCAGCAAGGTTGAGCGTGGCGGCGCTGGCGCCAAGGCGTGAAACGGGTATTAGCACCCGGTCGGTGGCGTTTTCGGGCGGCCGCAATATGGTCACCGGCCGATCCGACAGAATTAGGCGGCCGCTGACGCCTATCCGCTCCAGGACAGCGGCCAGTTCCGCCGCGCTGCCATGATCGAGCGACCCGGCAACCCACAACACCTCCACCGACCGATCGTCATGGATATCGGCCAGGCGTTTGGCGATTGCCTCGTGGTCGGCTGCATAGGGTCTGGGCTCGATGGCGCCGAGCAACGCCGCGGCATCGGTGGCGGCGCCCGGCGGCAGGGCGTCGGCCGGCCGATCGGCGGTGGCAACCAGGGCCACCGGACGGCCATCGCGTCCGGCCTCGGCGATTGCCGCCTCGGCGAGCGCCCTGCGGGTATCAAAATCGGCAGCCGAGGCCCAGCCATTGTCGAGAACGATAAGCAGCGGACCCGACCCGGCCGTCAGCCTGGCATCGGGGCGCAGCACCGGTTCGGCCAAAGCCAGGATGATCAGGGCAGCCAGAAGCAACCGCAGAAGGGTCAGCCACCACGGCGTCCGCGCCGGGGTTTTCTGGCGCTCTTCCAGCCCCATCAGGAGCCGGGTCGGGGGGAAATCGAGCCGCAAGGGCTGCGGCGGCGTCAGGCGAAGAAGCAGCCAGAGAAGCGGCAGGATGGCGAGCGCGAGCAGCATCCACGGCGACAGAAAGCCTAGCGCCCCGGTCATTGTGATCCCAGGGGCGCGCGCCCGGTGGAAGCCTGGCCGGGGCCGAAGCCGGCAATCGGCAGGGAAACCGGCGCCGGGCCGGTCGCCGCGACATTTGCCGCATCGGGCGCTGCCCGCTCGCCGGCCAGCCGGGTGTACAGGAACAACAGGCCTTCGGCGGCGGGCCGGTCGGTATGATGGACGGCGAAGGAAAATCCGGCGCGCCGCGCAAGGCCTGAAATTTCGGCGCGGTGCGCGGCAAGGCGGTTCTGATAGCGCGCGCGAATGTCGCCGGCGCGTTCGGCCAGCCAGGTCTCGCCGGTTTCGGGATCGCGGAACTCCACGCGGCCGTCATAGGGGAAACTTTCCTCGGCCGGATCGAAGACCTGCATCATGTGCATGCGCGTGCCGCGCCTGGCGATGCGCTGCAGGCGGTCGCGAAGGGTTGCCAGATCGCCGAGAAAATCACTGATGACGACAATTTCGGAAAACCGGCCGGCGCGGGCGAAGGAGGGCCACTCGACCTCGCCGCCATGGTGCATGAGGGCGGTGGCGATACGCTCCGCCGCGTCATTGCCCAGGCGCGGTTCGACCAGGCCCGGCACGCCGACCCGTTCCCCGCCGCGGCCCAGCAGGTCGGCCAGCGCCAGCAACAGCACGATGGCCCGGTCGATCTTGGGGGTTTTCGACAATTGCGAGCAAAACAGCATCGAGGGAGACAGATCGGCCCACAGCCAGATTGTCTGGGCCGCCTCCCATTCGCGTTCGCGGACATAAAGATGCTGGTGGTCGCGGGCCGAGCGCCGCCAGTCGATCCGCTTGGCCGATTCGCCAAAAACATAGGGGCGGAACTGCCAGAATGTCTCGCCGGGGCCGGGACGGCGGCGGCCGTGGACGCCGAGCAGGACGCTGGCGGCGATATGGCGCGCATCGACAAGCAGATCGGGCAGGCGGGCGGCAAGCGCGCGGGCGCTTTCGACAGAGGATTGGGAAACGCGGTTGACCGGCTTTTTCATGATCTCTGCATCTTAGGTGTCAGAGGACTTTTTCCAACGCCTGATCGACAAGGTCGCGAATGCTGACGCCGTCGGCGCGGGCGGCGAAGGTCATGGCCATGCGATGTTGCAGAACCGGAATGGCCAGTGTCGCGACGTCGTCAAGCGAGGGCGCCAGACGGCCATCGAGAAGCGCCCGGGCGCGCACTGTCAGCATCAGTGCCTGGCTTGCCCGCGGGCCGGGACCCCAGGCGATTTTCGCGGCGAGACTTTCCTCTCCCTCTCCCTCTCCGGGACGGATTGAGCGGACCAGTTGCAGGATCGTATCGACGATCTGGTCGCCGACCGGCATGCGGCGCACAAGCGACTGAATCTGCAACAACGTGCCGGCATCGATCACCTTGCGGGTTTTGGCTTGCCTGGCGCCGGTCGTTTCAAACAACATGCGCCGCTCGGCATCGAGATCGGGATAGAGCACATCGATCTGCATGATAAAGCGGTCGAGCTGGGCTTCGGGCAGAGGATAGACGCCCTCTTGCTCCAGCGGGTTCTGGGTGGCGAGAACGTGGAACGGTTCGGGCAGGTCATAGCGCTGGCCGGCGATCGTCACATGGCGCTCCTGCATCGCCTGCAACAGGGCCGATTGGGTGCGCGGACTGGCGCGGTTGATTTCGTCGGCCATCAGGAGCTGGGCGAAAATCGGTCCCTTGACAAAGCGAAAGGCGCGAGCGCCCTCGGTGGTTTCTTCCAGGATTTCGGCGCCGAGAATGTCGGCCGGCATGAGATCGGGCGTGAACTGGATACGGCGGTCATCAAGGCCGAGCACCGTGCCCATGGTTTCCACCAGCTTCGTCTTGGCAAGGCCAGGCACGCCGATGAGCAGCCCGTGACCGCCCGAAAGCACCGTCGTCAGCGCCTGCTCCACCACAAGGTCCTGGCCATATATGATTTCGCCGATTGCCTCCTTGACGCGGGCCAGCGCCGCGGTGGCCTGTTCGGCCTCGGCGAGAATGACCTCGTCTCCGGTTGCCGCCGGGTTACTGGCTTTGCTGTCGATTGCGCTCATAATGTGTGATCCATAACTTGAGAGAATAGCCGATTCTGCCACATGTGACCGATCCCGACGGCCGGGATCTGGACAGCGGAGACCTGGAACTTGGGATTGTGTCACTCCAGCGGCGATGTGGAAATCACAATCGGTTCATGTCGAGCCGAATATTGACGTGGACTGGAACGAAAAAATGGCCGAACTGCAAACCGGCGAGGATCGGATGGACGATTTTCCGCCGGCGCTCCATGCGCTGATCGCACGGGCCGGAACGCTGGCGCGGGAACGGCCGGTGGCGCGGTGGGATCCGCCGGCCACCGGCGCCAGCGACATGCGCATCGGCGTCGACGGCGCCTGGTACCATCGTGGCAGCGCAATCACCCGCGAGCCGCTTGTGCGGCTGTTCGCTTCGCTCTTGCGGCGCGAAAAAGATGGCGGTTATGTACTCGTCACGCCTGTGGAAAAACTGTCGATTCGTGTTGATGATGCGCCCTTTGTGGCCGTGGAGCTGCATGGCGAAGGGGCGGGAGAGGAACAGAACCTGACGTTCCGCACGAATGTCGGCGACGTGGTGCGGTGCGACGCGAAGCATCGGCTTCTCTTCCGCGCCGAGCCGGCCACCGGCGGCCTGAAGCCCTATCTTGGCGTGCGCAACGGCCTTGAAGCGCTGGCCACCCGGGCGGTGATGTTCGAGCTTGTCGCCCTTGCCGACGATTCAGCGGGCATTGCGGGCGTGTGGTCGGGCGGGGTGTTTTTTGCCTTTCCCGGCGCGCAAGGAGCGGTGTGATGGCGGCGCCTTATTCGGCCGAAAGTTTCCGCCAGCGGGTGCATGCGCGGCTTAACCATTGGGGCGCGCACGAATTCGGCGATCACAGTTTCAATCCCGGCCTTGGGGTTGCGTTCAAAAACATCAAGCGGCAGCCGGCAGCCGTTCTCGTGCCGGTCATTGCCCATGAGCGCGAAGCGACGATCCTGCTGACCGAACGCACCCACGATCTGCCCTCCCATCCCGGCCAGATCGCCTTTCCGGGCGGCAAGATCGATGCCGCCGACGCCAGCGCGGAAGCGGCGGCGCTGCGTGAGGCGCAAGAGGAGATTGGGCTGTCGCCGGGCCATGTGGAAGTGCTCGGGCGCGCTCCCGATTATCTTACCGGATCGGGTTTCCATATTGTCCCGATTCTCGCCCTGGTCGCGCCGAACGTGGAACTGACGCTCAATCGGCGCGAAGTCGCCGACGCCTTCGAAGTGCCGCTTTCGTTTCTGATGAACCCGGCCAATCATCGCCGCGCCAGTCGCATCTGGCAGGGCGTGGAGAGAACGTTTTTCGAAATGCCCTATCGGGACCGGAATATCTGGGGTGTTACCGCCGGTATCCTGCGCGTGCTTTACGAACAGCTTTATGGAGAGGAATAGTGAGCGATGTCTCCCGCCCCGCTACCCTTGCCGGGGCCTCCTGGTTGAAAGAGGAGAAACTGCGGGCGGTACTGGACGCGCTTGACGCAAAGGGCGGTGCGACGCGCATTGTCGGCGGCGCGGTGCGCAACGCGCTGTTTGACGCGCCGGTCGGCGATATCGATCTGGCGACGATCTTTCTTCCCGCCGAGGTGATCAGGCGGGCCGAGGCGGCCGGGCTGAAGACGGCGCCGACGGGCATCGAGCATGGCACGGTGACGGTGATTGCCAGTGGCACGCCCTTTGAGGTGACGACCTTGCGGACCGATGTGGAAACCGACGGCCGGCGGGCGGTCGTGGCGTTCACCAGCGACTGGCTGGAAGACGCCCGCCGGCGCGACTTCACCATCAACGCGCTGTACTGCGATGGCGAGGGCACGATCTTCGACCCGCTCGGCGGCTTGGCCGATGTCACCGCCCGGCGGGTGCGCTTCATCGGCAATGCCGAAGAGCGGATCGCGGAAGATTATCTGCGCATCCTGCGCTTCTTCCGGTTTTTTGCCTGGTACGGGCACGGCCGGCCCGATCCGGGCGGTCTGAAGGCGGTGACGCGGCTGAAGGACGGGCTTGCCGGCCTGTCGGCGGAACGGGTCTGGGCGGAGATCAAGAAGCTGCTGGCGGCGCCGGACCCGGCGCGGGCGCTTTTGTGGATGCGGACCACCGGTATCGTGCAATCCGTCCTGCCGGAAAGCTGGGGGATCGACGCCATCCACCGGCTGGTGGCGGCCGAGCGCACCGAAAACTGGCCGGCCGATCCGCTGTTACGCCTGGAGGCGATGCTGCCGCCGGATGCCGGCAAGGTCGCGGCGCTGGCAAATCGGCTGAAGCTTGCCAAGGCGGAGGCCAGGCGGCTGAGCGCCTGGGCGAAAGCGCCGGAACCCGATGCGGGACTTTCCGAAACAGCGCTTGCCGCAAGGCTTTACCGGCATGGCGCTGAAGCGGTGCGCGACCGGCTGGCGCATGGCTTTGCCCGCGCCGCGCAAGCCGGTAACCAGGTCGATGCCGTGGCGTTTGGCAAGCAGATTTCTTTTGCCGAAAATTGGCGAAAACCGGTCTTCCCGCTAAAGGGCAAAGACCTGCTGGCGGCCGGAATGAAAGCCGGGCCGGCGGTCGGCAAGCGGCTGAAAGCGCTTGAAGAAGCCTGGGTGGAAGGCGGCTTTGCCGGCGATAAACAGGCGCTGCTGGATGGCCTTGACGAACAGGATTGATTGCGAATTTTCGTTCCCGCCCGGCCCATGATGGCCGGGTACCCTTGGTATAATGCTCTCAACTGGCCGGGTTGGCGACATGCTCGCTTGGGCGCCGATGCGGTGAACCGGCGGTAGGCAAGTCCGGCGTCCCCATCCCCATGAAATCCCAGAAATCGGTCTGCGCCCGGTAACCGGCCTCCAGTTCGCGCCAGCAATCCTGCCAGACCGGCTGCGTCATGCGGTTTTTCAGGCCGTCGAGCCAGGTCCGCCAGAAATCCTGATCGATGCGGTTTTTTGTCCCCAGTGCGTATTCCTCGCCGCACAGGTTGAAATAGGCGCGGGCGCTGGCCAGGACCTGCCGGCGTTTTTCCGGCGCCAACTCGGCCAGAAGCTGTGCGCTATCGTCCGTCAGTTCGGGCGGCGCGGCTTCGTCAAACCGGCTGTAGCGCTCAAAAAACATCATCGTGTTCTGGGTCTGGAGCGCTTGGCGATTGACCAAAATCGCCCAGATCGTGCCACCAAATCCGCATGCGGCGATACCCAGCGCCGCCCATGTCGCCAAACCATCCATTGCCGGTTAAGTCCCGTAAAATCCGAATCCCGAGAAAACGCAGCCGTTTCTAACCGGGGACAGATTAAAATACAATCACAGGATGTATTATTCCCGATTAAGTTGAATCCTGTAGCCGCCGCCATGCCGGACGGGCGAAAACGGCCTTTCAGGCCTTGCAGATGGCGGCTTTTACGAACCGGGGCGCGAGGGCGTTTCGTCGCGAATGCGTCCGCGCGCCTTCTCCAGGAGCTTCGGCGTGACGCGAAGCTGATGGGCAGTGCGGATATGATCGGATATCTTGTGCAGAAGGTCCGCTTCGGTCTCGGCGCGGATCAAAGTGTGGCAGCCGGGAACGACATCGCCACAGATCATCGTTTTCATGTTTGCCTCCCTGATCGTTTTGCGGTGCCTGAATTATAGCACAGCGCGCCGCCTTCGCCGATTGAGACAGGTCAAGGGGCGATTGACTGTGCTCTGACGCGGCAAATCTCAATTTTCATTGGCCTTAAAAGTTTGGAATCCCGTACAGCTTTCAACACATCGCGCGTCTTGAAAAGGCCGGTCAATTCCCTATCAGGGTCAGAGTTGGGTCTTGTCGGTTCGCTTGGTGTTACAATAAAATTTGTGAGTAGGTTGAAGAGCGGATCGCCCTACGCGATCAAGCGTCAACACGCTGACGATCTCTCTTTTTTTTGGAGTTGAGAGGATCGCGGTTCGCCGCGATCCTCACTATCTACTGGCCTCACTTGTGATCGAAAATCTCGCCAATCGCGCCGCTAACAAAGCAATGTCTACAAGTGTGCGGCGATATTCGCTGACCGGATCACGCGGCGAAATCAAAGCTCGCTAATTCGTAGGTTCCAAGAACCCTAAAGCCGGTACGATAACTGAACCGTCCAGCTTTCTTAGGAAGAAACCCACTATTGCGAATGCAGGCATACTAATTCCCTCCTAATTCACGTTTAGTCTTTTTCTTGCGTAATTACTTAAATAATTTTTTCAAAAATTCTGCATCGAACTGGCCATCTTTTGAGTTCAGTGCGTATTTTTCCCGCAAGAACATCATCAGTTTCCTAAAATTAGAGTCAAGTCCTCTTATCCTCAGCGCTTGAAGTTTATCCGCTTCCTCTTTCGTCAATTTCCCTTGTGCCAGCGCCAGTAAGACTACATCGCCTTTAATAAACATAATTGCCTCATCTTTGCCGTCGATGCTAAAATAACCCGCTTCAAAGGCACTTAGCAATCCAGCGTATCTACAGGATGTATAACTTTCGATGTTGAACTTTCTCACAGCATCAAGCAGGTTGCGTCGTTCATTGGCGCTATTTATGATACCATCTACCAAGACACTACCGGCCTTGAATACATTGGCTGCATTAACGCCTTCCTCAAATGCTTTTATCGCATTGCGCGTCAGTGAGCCCGGTTCCCCGTAATCCGCATCTTCATTGACACATAACAGCCTTTGAACTTGTTTAAGCTGTAATGGCGTCAGTGCGGCTTCTAAATTGCTTGCGGCATTCTTCACACGCAAAGGTGGCAGATCAAGGAACGAATCAAAAATATCTTTGCTAATTTGAATAATAGGCGAAGCTTGAAGCGACAACAGAATAGCGAATATTAATAAAATCCATTTGAATGGGAATTCGAATAACCAAAACCAAGCTGGACTGTGATCATCTTCTAAAAAGGATTCTGTTTTAACGATTTTCCGTTCTTTAATAAATGGTTTCCAGTATTTTTTTACGAATTTGTCATTAAAATATTGACTGTGGTTTATCGGATGAAAGCGATCGTGGACTGTACCACTCTTCATGCCATATGTACCCGTCGATCCATATCCCCAAGACATCGACTTTGCGAGAACCGGCCACACGTCTTTCTTGCCGCAATCGTTCAGAATATGACCGCCATCTTCGATCTGGTTAATCACATGCGCCCAACGATACCCCGATGGAACGATAGAGCCACACAGTATTATGTCGGCAAACTTCCAAGCAGGTTTGCGCCGCAGAATCTTTGAGATTGCATAGGTACCAAAGCTGTGCGCTAGTATCA
>Ga0209988_10001274_pt1 | contig 16381 bp, 10 predicted proteins | sample N075metaG_FD_183115 | JGI IMG/M metagenome (GOLD analysis project Ga0209988, IMG submission 183115) | Deep subsurface microbial communities from Kermadec Trench to uncover new lineages of life (NeLLi) - N075 metaG (SPAdes) (version 2) | ecosystem: Environmental > Aquatic > Marine > Ocean trench... | reverse complement strand
GTTCTACAGGTGTTTTAAAGTTTAAAGATTTTCTGGGTCTATTGTTAAGTCTATTTTGAACAAAGCGTACCTTAGTAGTATTTGGAGTTGTCAAGTCAGAGTTCTTTGGAAAATATTGTCGGATAAGCCCATTGGTATTCTCATTGAGTCCGCGCTCCCATGCATGATAGGGATGAGCGAAGTAGACTGCGGCTCCTAATGCCTGAGCGATTTTTTGATGAGAAGCAAACTCTTTACCGTTATCGACGGTAATGGTCAACACCCGGTTTTTGTAAGGTGAGAGAATATCGATTAACGCCTGAGTGACGGTATCGGCTTTTTTATCAACTACCTGTTTGATACAAGTGAATTTTGTTTTTCGCTCAACAGCAGTCACCAATGCTCCTTTGTGGCGTTTGCCAATGATGGTATCGACTTCCCAGTCGCCGATACGCGTCTTTTGTGCAACGACCTGGGGCCGTTCGTCGATACTGACTCGATTTCGGATTTGACCCCGCTGGTCATGTTTGCCATATCGTTTATGTCTTTTTCGCCTCGACCAGCGTAAATGTTTGAACAAGGTACCGCCAGCATATTTATCAGCCCAGACATGCTGATAAATCGTCTCATGGCTGATATGAATCTTTTCTTGCTCGGCAAGGGTGCCGGAAATCTGTTCCGGGCTCCAATCCTCTTTGAGGTAATGTTCAACTCGCTCTTTCACAGTATCAGTGAACCGAATATGTTTGGACGCTTGTTGCCGTCTTCTCTCTGCTTTCCGGGCCGCTTGCCTGGCACGATAACCGCGCAATCCACCGTTGCGTTTGAGCTCACGATAAAGAGTAGATTTATGAATCCCAGAACGTCTGGAAATTTCTGACTTTGATAAATTTGTATGAAGTAAACCATAAATTTTGTATCTTTGCTCAAGGGTTAGTTGCTTATAGGACATTTCGGTGCTCCTCTTAGTAGTTTTTCTGGGCAGATTAATTACTGCAAAAGCAATTAACCCTTTTTTTACTAAAAGTCGCACTTATTACTTGAACTCAGTTTGTCAATTAACTAAAAATCATTAAGGTAGTGTCAAAAGTTCAATGAACGGAGGATAGTACTATGAAATATCTCGTTAAACTTAACTTTGCCGTCTTTTTCATATTTGGGTTTAGCATGCAAACTGCAATTGCGCAAACTCAAATTACCCACCAAATCATTTCAAATGGCGGCGCCACAATGTCAAATGGCAGTTATCGCTTGACAGGGACGGTAGGACAACCTGCTATCGGTTCAGGAAGCAGCGCAGACCATACACTCAGCGCCGGATTTTGGGCGCAAGCCGGTGAGGTTGTCACCAGCGTTGAGGAAATCGAGCAAAACACGCTGCCCGAAACCTTTCGGCTGGAGCAAAATTATCCAAATCCATTCAATCCGAGCACGACCATTCAATTTGCCCTGCCGGGGCGGTCGAATGTTTCGCTCAAGCTTTTCGACTTGTTGGGGCGGCAAGTCGCCACCTTAGTGGATGAGGAAATGCCTGCGGGCGAGTACAAGCTGCAATTTGAGGCAGCGCACCTGCCCAGCGGCATCTATTTCTACACGATGAAGGCAGACCATTTTGTGGCTTCAAAGAAACTGACACTGCTGAGGTAATCGCAAATCATAAAACGGAATTAGAAAACCGTAATTCATAAGACCTTGGTAGCACTGTCACTAAAGCGGAGTTTATTCGAAAAACAATTATCCATGCCATTTTCTAAAATGCCCCTATTAAATACTCTTGCAAAAACAAACTGTATTAATGCAAGCTCATATTAGGAAAGAAATGTACTGCTCATGAAAGTATTGCTTCACTTACAACGCTACTTTGCTAAGATTGCGTGGTTGAAAATCCTTGTGTGCACACTGTTTGGATCTCTACTTATTGGTTGCAATACTGGAAAAAATACAATGCAAAAACCTTATCCCAATGATTTGCAGGTTGTAGGGAGCTCGGGTAGTCTGCTTCCTGGTCAAGAGAATCGTACACTGGAAATACGCTCTAACGGAAAGGGTCGGTTCACTCGGTATCTTCCGGATGACTTCGGTCCTCCGCTGGCACAGGCAACCTTCAAATTAAGCGATATACAACTTGAAGCTCTCTGGACGGCAATCCAGCAGGTTGACTTCTTTTCTCTAGAGCCACGATATGCTGACAGTGAGGTTGACGATGGAGCCTTCGCCAGGCTGACTATAACAGCACGAGGACGAACGCATCAAGTGGAGATACAAAACATCAGGGTGCCCGGTTTTGAAGACCTCCTGAGGGCTATCAACCGGATTACGCCTCCAGGAATGGATCTGCGCAGTAAAATGGTTTTAGGTTCATCGTTTGAACTGGAAACTCAATGAATCATACTGAAAGAGCTATCCATCATGGCATCTGAAGAAGATATAAAAAAACTGGATCAGCTAAACAAAGAAGAAATAAAGACAAATAATCTCATCAGTAACCCCGACTACGCGACGAAACTGTCGGGGCAATAGCTAAAAGCTGAATCGTTACAATTCAGGTAGTGTCAAAAGTTCTATGAAAGAAAGGTGGTGGTTATGAAAGATAACCGATGCGTTTTTAAGGCATGGGCAGAGTTATGTAAGCAACTGAAAAGACAAAACTTATCCCGTTGCTATTTAGAGAACTGGTCATCGAATCACACCTCCCATTGGTCTCGATTTCCAACAAAACTAGGGGAGGGAATCCAGAACGCATATAACTGTTAAAGATACTTAAGTTAGCTCTAGGCTAAAGCAAAAACTTTTGACAATACTACAATTCAGCGAAGGAGGACCAAATGTTAAAATCTCCAGTACCATACATTTTTCGGATTACCCTCATTCTACTGTTTTTCACTGCAACGACCGCCTGGGCGCAAAATGTCCCGGGTGATCTGCAAGTCATTGTCACTGCGGGCGGACTTGTGCCAGACGCCGAGCACGTCACTGTGCGTATCGCCGCAGACGGGCAGGGAACCTACGATCGGTTCAAGTCGAGCGATCTAGGACCCGCACTTGAATCCGACGCATTTACACTAACTAGCGCTGAAGTCGAGCAGTTCTGGCAGGTGATCCAGAACAGCGATTTTTTCAACCTAGAAGCAAAATATGCCGCTGATAATATTTCTGATGGCACGTTTGCCAATCTCACCATTATGGCTAATGGGAATGTGCACACGGTCACAACGCAAAACATCGCGCTTGCGGGATTCGACGACATCATTTCATTCATCAACGGGCTGACGCCAGGTGATGCCGATCTGGTTTACGACACATCCGAGCCGTTCACCTTTACCTCACGCGACATCTGTGAGCAGTCAGGCATACAGGCGCAACGCATATCGGTGAGTAAAAAAATTATTAAGTCTACCCAAGAGCCTGCAGCAGAAGTACTTACAATCGCCGAGACGGATCTGCTTAATGGCGATGCACATTCCGGCACGGTGGTCGCTTACCGTATCACGCTTGAGGAAGCCGTCAGTCAAGGCATTGTCACTCTCGAGGGCAAGGGCGGCGCCTTTGCGGGAGATCTTGTCTCTATTTCCATTGACAACTCCAGCAACTTCACAAATGACCGGCTGACTCTCTCGCTTTATCTGGATCTCTGGGGCCCGGCAGCTTCAACGAGCAATTCCCTGATGATCGCGAGTGCCATTGCACTTACCTGGGGCGGCCACACAACCACCGGTGGACAGGATCTGAAAGTGGACGTGGTCACGCGTACGACTCCTGGGGGAACCTCTGCACCGGGCACTTTTGGTTTTCATCAGATCAAGATGGTAACTGACTCTTCGTTTATTAGCGGGGTCGTAGGTAAGGGGACCGATTTTGACGTCAATTGGGGTATTGGTTCCGGTACCTGGTCTTCAACGCTTCCCCCTGAGGCATATGCGCACGAAGCCGGGCACCTGATGGGATTAGATGACCGTTATGAGGATTACAGCAAGCAGCCTGACGACACCTGGATACGGGAAAGCGACGGACAGACTTTTACCAGTTCCGCTCTGGCTAATGAAATTGCTCCGTTCCGCCCTGACTTGACCACAGCTGAGATCGTGGCCAAACTCGAAGACCCCAGCAGACAACGTGCGACCGTTCCATTTCCTGGCAGCGGGGACGACTTAATGGCGACAGTGAAAGGCAGCGTTCAGCAGAGTGATATCGACGCCCTCGCGGCGCAAGCAGGGCTGATCATCGAAATACGTCCAGGCACAATCCTGGTGAATAAGGATGGCGGTGAGCAAAGCTTTGTGATCATCCGCTCGGAAGACATCTTCGTCCCGCCGGGTGGAAGCAAGACGCTTGGCGGACTATATGTTGCATGCATTGATCACGACAAGGCCACACCCAGTGCGGGCTCAGGCTTTGACCTTGCTCCTTCTCTGTCAGATTGGAGAGGAATTGAAACAGCACAGTTTCTTCAGATGCTGGTTGATTATATAGACGAACAAGCAGATTTTTGTGCAGCCGGCTTCTACAACAGGGTAGTCGTCTGGCGCATTACCGACAACTCCGAAATTGGAACTGCCTTCACCAATTTGTACTTACAGGCAGCAGGCATTAACGTGGGTAACCGAATCCTTGACTTTCCACGCATAACAAACCCCAATGCGGCTAATCCAAATACGTCTTTCCTGACGCCTATACAACTCTTCGTTCCTGAGATTGCAGCCACTACTGGCAACCTCCTAAACCCTGGTGAGGCGGTGGCGCTGACAGGTACTATCTATGCACCGTCGGGCTCGGAAGTGTCAACGGCCATCACTTGGTCACTGGATACCCCGGCGGGCAGCGCAGCAACACTGACCGGTAGCCAGGGTGAGACCACAATGTTTACCACAGACGTGCACGGCACCTATCAGGCGCTCCTGCAGGTGGAAGTTACGGATACTTCAGCGAACAGCTTCACGGTCGAAACCGTCGCTCCGTTCACGGTTGCCGACGACTACACGGAGACCTTTGAAACAGGAATATTGGAATCCACAGGCCCTTTCTTTTGGGAAACCAGCACAGACAATCCCTGGATTGTGAATGATAGCGCACCCTATACAGGCGTGTTTTCAGCAGCTTCGGCCAATATCGACGATGACGGTATTACCACGCTCGAGGCAAGTTTTGAGCAGGCCGTTGACGGAACTTTCTCATTTGCCTACAAGGTCTCTTCCGAGAGCAGCTATGACTTTTTACGATTCTTCGTCGACGGGCAGGAGCAAGGAAGCTGGTCGGGCGAAATCGATTGGAGCATATTCTCAATAAATCTCACTGCCGGCGTACACACTGCGATCTGGACTTACGAAAAAGACGATTCTTTCGCGGAGGGCCTTGACAGGGCATGGATCGATGATGTGTTCTTTCCCGAAAACGCGATTTTTACCTCCGTTGGAGTCCGGACAGACGACGGTGTTCCAGCAACCTATCAACTCTCGCAAAATTATCCCAATCCCTTTAATCCAACAACGACGATCACCTATGCTATCCCGCAAGCGCAACATGTGACACTGGTCGTGTACAATGCGCTGGGGCGGCAGGTCGCTAAGCTTGTAGAGGGTCGGCGGGACCCTGGCCAGTATCAGGTCCAGTTTGATGCACGGGGTTTATCCAGTGGAGTCTATTACTACGAGTTGCGTGCTGGCACATTCACACAGCGAAAGGCGATGATCTTGTTGAAGTGAGGAAAATCGTTCTATTAATAATAAGCCGGTTTCCGATTCACAAACAAGGAGAAGAACGATGAAGTCGAAATTATTTCAGATTTTATGTTTCACAATATTTGCCACGTTTGCATTTGCTCAAGCGCCGCAGACATTAACCTACCAGGGCAAACTCACCGACGCCTCCGGCAACGCCATCGAAGGCTCGGTGGCGCTCAAGTTCAAACTTTATGATGCCTCAAGCGGCGGCAATCTGCTCTGGGAAGAAAGTCAGCAGGTTGAAGCGATCGACGGTTTGGTCAACGTGATTTTGGGAAGTGTCACACCGCTGGCGCTCTCTTTCGGCCAACCGCTTTGGCTAAGTATTTCCGTGGACGCCGGCAGTGAACTTGAGCCACGCACCGAGCTAACCTCGGCGGTCTCGAGTTTTTACGCCAGCACGATTGCCGACAGTTCCGTGACGGATTCCAAAATTGGGAATGACACGGTTGTTCGCAGTCTCAACGGGCTTCGGGACGACGTTATGCTGATGGCGGGAAACAACGTGACTATCGATAAACAGGGGGATAATTTGGTGATTTCAGCCACGGGAACCGGCGGCGCCGACGGCCTGGATTGTTGGGATCTGAACGGCAATGGCACGGGCGATCCTAACGAAGACATCAATGGCGATGGCAAGTTTGATGCAGAGGATTGCCAAGGACCGAAAGGAGATGACGGCGACAAGGGCGAAAAAGGAGATGACGGTCCAAAAGGAGACCAAGGCGACCCGGGACCACCGGGAACCACAGCCTGGGTGGAGGCTAACGGCAATTTGACCACCAACGGGAAAGTCGGCATTGGCACCACCAATTTAACGCCGGGTCAGTTGAATGTAGGTGCACAAGGCTTCGCCATAACGGCTAGTAGTACTGCAGCGATAGCAGTGATTGGCGTTTCAGGCGGCATTGCTGGAGTAGCTGGTACCGCAACAAGTGGAGCAGGAGTCCAGGGTATATCGAAAAGCGGGGACGGCATATACGGTAAACAAGAGGACAGCGATAATAAGGGTTGGCTCGGCACCAGCAGCGCTGGAGTTGTCGGCGATGGCAAGAATAGCAGCGTCGGCGTGAAAGCCACCAGTTTAAGTGGCGCTGCGGTATCTGCCGTCAGTACGAGCGGGGACGGCGTATACGGGAACCAAACAAACAGTAACAATGAGGGTTGGCTTGGAACCAGCAGCGCCGGGGTTGCCGGAGACGGCAAAAATAACAGCGCCGGCGTGAAAGCCACCAGCAACAACGGTCCTGCGGTATCTGCCGTCAGTACGAGCGGGGACGGCGTATACGGGAACCAAACAAACAGCAAAAATGAGGGTCGGCTCGGCACTGGCAGCGCCGGGGTTGTCGGAGATGGCAAGAATAGCAGCGCCGGTGTGATCGCCACCAGTTCAAGCGGCTCCGCGGTATTTGCCAACAGCACCAATGGAAATGGTATCACGGCATTCGGCGGCGCGTTTGCTGGAAATTTCGTGGGGAAAGTGAATGTAACCGGGACTTTGACCAAGGGCGGCGGCGCTTTCAAAATTGACCACCCGCTCGATCCGACCAACAAATATCTCTACCACTCCTTCGTGGAGTCGCCCGACATGATGAACATTTACAACGGCAACGTTATACTTGATGGCAGCGGCGAAGCCTGGGTAGAACTGCCGGAATGGTTCGAGGCGTTGAATAAGGATTTTCGTTATCAGCTCACCTGCGTTGGGGGCTTTGCCCAGGTTTACATCGCGACAGAAATCACCGATCGCCGTTTCCGGATCGCAGGAGGTTCGCCGGGCATGAAAGTATCCTGGCAGGTGACCGGCATCCGGCACGATGCCTTTGCTGAGGCGAATCGCATCCCGGTCGAAGAACTGAAACCGGTAGAAGAAATCGGCAAATACTTGCACCCGCAAGCGCTGGGTTATGCGGAAGCGAGCGGCATGTTCTACGCTGAAAAATACAAAATGGAAACGGAATTACAGACTCGGCGCAAAAATGCTGAGACCCGCGTCAAAGTTCAAGAACAGATGGATAAATTGCAATAAAGAAGTAAAGATGGAAAAAATTATCATTAACAGAAACAGGAGGATTCGTCATGAAATGTTTAAATTTATTCACTGCCATTTTTATTTTGCTTTGTGTACCAATCGCATTAAGCCAGGTTCCGAAGACCCTGAGTTACCAGGGCGTCTTGACTGATGCAGGCGGCAATCAGATTGATGGAAAAGTTATGCTTAAGTTCAAGTTGTATGACGCTCCCAATGGCGCAGGGAAGATGCTCTGGGAGGAAAGCCAGGAAGTCGAAGTGACGAAGGGGATTTTCAATGCCGTTCTCGGCAGCGTCACACCGATGGATCTGCCTTTTGATATGGCCTATTGGTTGGGCATCAGCGTGGATGGCGGCGAGGAAATGGCGCCCCGGGTTCAACTCACTTCATCCGCTTATAGCATGATGGCCCGTGCACTACCCGGCGTTACGGTAAACGACTTAGGTTATGTAGGCATCGGCACCATGACGCCGGAACAAATGCTGCATGTAGCCGGCAACATCAAAACCAACGGCACAGTTTACGCCAGCGCCTATTCGAGCAACAGCCCATTTATTATGGAAGCGCCCGCGGGTACTGAACGGGCCCGGATCGACGACATTAGCGGCAATTTCGGCATCGGCACAGCAGCGCCGGCTGAGAAGCTCGATGTGGCAGGCACAGCACAAATGACCGGCTTTAAACTGCCCACCGGCGCCATGAGCGGCTACGTTTTGACTTCCGATGGGGTCGGCACCGGCACCTGGCAGCAATCCTCAGGCGGAAACGGAAGCACGAACCATTGGAACCTGACCGGTAATGCCGGCACCACTGCCAGCAACTTTCTTGGTACCACCGACAATCAACCTTTGGAACTGCGCGTGAATAATCAGCGTATTTTTCGTTTTGAGCTGCCGAACTCAAGTAGTCCGAATATCATCGGCGGTTTCGTGGGCAACAAGGTCACGCTTACCGGGGTTGGCCTGTTTGGGGCGACCATTTCGGGCGGTGGAAATAAAGGTGCTGTAAATTGGGTAACCGATAATTACGGAACGATAGGTGGCGGCGCCGGAAATCTGGCCGGCAGGCCGACTGGAAGCGAAATAACACAAGCCGCAACGTATGCAACCATCGGCGGCGGCCAGAACAACCTGGCTTCGGGCTTGAATTCCACCATTGCCGGTGGCGCTGATAACGAAGCCAGCGGAAATAATGCCGCAATCGGCGGCGGCCAATGGAATCTGGCCGAACGGGCTTATGTGACTATTGCGGGTGGGCAAATGAACGAGGCCATCGGTGTCAGCACCTGGGCCAGCATTGGTGGCGGACTCAGAAACAAAATAGCTAATGAAGAGGCGACCATTAGCGGGGGCTCGGATAATCAAGCCAATGGCAAATGGTCGACCATTGGCGGGGGGAGTGGTAATGTGATTATAGCCCGCTATGGCACGATTGCAGGTGGCGGCCGGGTAGAGTCTCAGAATACCTTTAGCGCCAATTTTGTGTTTGATGAACACGGCACCGTGGGTGGCGGCGGCTGGAATGCGGCCGGCTCAATTGCCGGCACGAAAACCGATGCCTCTTTTGCCACGGTTGCAGGAGGTAGGCAGAACGAAGCCCAAGCTCTATATTCAACTATAGGTGGCGGCTCAGGCAATCGCGTACACGGCCCGTATGGAACAGTCGGTGGCGGCGGCAATAACCAGGCTGGGCCTGATAATAATAATTTCAATGTGTCTTACGCAACCGTCAGCGGCGGTGAAAACAATGAGGCCACCGGCCTGCATGCTACCATACCGGGCGGCCACGACAATATCGCTTCGGCAGGCGATAGCTTCGCGGCTGGTCAGATGGCAGAGGCTAAGCATGGCAACTCCTTTGTCTGGAACGACGGTAGTCTCGGCGTTTTAACCTCACGCGGTTTTGGAACAATGACCATCCGTGCCGACGGCGGTGTCTACTTCAGTGTCGGTGGCGGCGAAGCCTGGGTAGAGATTTACAGAAAATCTGTTATCACCGGCAGGACTTCGGAATTTCGGCTGATCGATACCAGCTTCGGGGCGTATTTGAACGGCGCCGGGCAATGGGTCAACGCGTCTGACAAGAATATGAAAGAGAACTTAGTCGCTGTCGATGGGCAAGAAGTTCTTGATAAATTAGCCGGCCTTTCTATGTCCACCTGGACCCACAAAAATGATCCGGCAGTTCGGCATATCGGGCCGATGGCACAGGATTTCTATGGGGCATTTGGCATGGGAGGAAATGATAAGGCCATCAGCACAATAGACGCCGATGGGGTGGCGTTGGCGGCAATCCAGGGTTTGTATCAACTTGTCAAGCAAGACAACGCTGAATTAAATAAACGAATCGCCAGGTTAGAGGCGGCAATCCAAAATCGATAGGCCAATCTGTATTTCACATTGTTCGTAGTGCACGCTTCAGCGTGTTTTCCTATCCCTGGCAAGCCCCGATTCCTTAATTCTATAGTAGATGAGTCGGGGCAAGCTAAAGCTTGTATTACAATGTCTGTCCACCAAAGTCACTAAATTTAGGATAAAATTCAAACAATGCGCACTTACTCATAAAGGAGAACACTCATGCAAAACACCAGCAGATGGAAACATGCGACCGCGTTTCTCACCCCTGTCGTTGCGTTACTCATTCTCTTCGCCTGCGGCGACGAAGACAGCCCCAGTGGCCCTGACCCGGAGCCCGGCTTCGATTTCAGTGTCGACCTCATCGCCTTTCGCAGCGAGCGCGACGGCCAGCAGGAAATCTACCTCATAACTCCTGACGGGTCGGAGTTTATCAACATCACCGTGAACTCTGCTGCCGACGCCGAGCCTGCCTGGTCTCCCGACGGCGCGAAAATCGCATTTAGCTCCAACCGGGAAGGCCAGTTCGATATCTTTGTCATGAACGTCGACGGCACGGGCGTCACCAGGCTGACCGACGATGCCGCTGACGAAACCGACCCCACCTGGTGCCAGAATGGCACTAAAATTGTCTTCCGGAGTAAGCGGGACGGTAATTCTGAAATTTATAGTATGAACGCGGACGGTACAAACGAAGTCCGGCTCACGAACGACCCCGGAACAGACAACGAGCCGACCTGCTCGACGGGTTGTTCGAAGATAGTCTTCTTTTCTAACCGTTCTGGGAACGGGGATGTGTGGATCATGGACGCCGACGGCTCCAACCAGAAGAACCTGACGGCGCACGCCGCCTTCGACTGCTCTCCGGCCTTGTCGCCAGGCTGCTCCAGGCTGACGATTGTGACCGACCGCGATGGCAGCGATGACATCTATCTCATCAACCTCGACGGCTCGAACCCGACTCTCCTGGTCAATGGCCCCGGCGACGAGTTCCAGGCGTCATGGTCGGGCGATGGCACGCGCATCGTCTTCGACACCGACCGCGACGGGAATTGGGAGTTATACACGATCCGGTTGGACGGCACGAACCTGGTCCGTTTGACCACACATCCCTCCGACGACGAGTTCCCGGTGTGGCGACCGTAATCCGTGGGGGCAGCCTGATAGATAGGTATCCAATTTCAGAACAATTATTAACCTGAATAATTCATGAATCACCTAAATGTGCGATGCACTTGGAAACTAAGTTTTCTTACGCTAAGGTTAGAAAACAGGTATCACTTCTGTCAACTCAAGAAGTGCGTCGCACATTTTTTCATTTTTTTTAAAAAAATCAGGTAATTATAATTTTATTAAATTATTAATTGAGAAAGGAAAATTGCGATGAAACGGATCTATTTATTTCGAAGAAAACTTTTCCTATCAATTGTGTGTTTGATGGCTTGCTACACTGCCACGCACGCGCAAGTTAATTGGACACAATATTCAGGTAACCCGGTTCTTGATTTGGGTGTGCCTGGCAGCTGGGATGAAGGAACAGTTTTTGTACAATCTGTAATCTTAGTGGGAGACACCCTGAAAATGTGGTACGGCGGAAATAGCGATAGTCATATTTTTAATAACAACTTTTCAATCGGTTATGCCTGGTCACTGGATGGCATTAATTGGACGAAGTATAACGGTAACCCTGTTATGGCCGGCAGACCCGGCATGTGGGACCAAGTCGGTATATTTCATCCGATCGTTATCCAGGATGGTGATACGCTTCGGATGTGGTATGAAAGTTTTACTGCATCAACACCCGCTGGGCCCGGACACATGATCGGATATGCCACGTCTGTCGATGGCATCACATGGACGAGACGAGATACACCGGTGCTCGAAAGAGGTCCCGCTGGAGAATGGGATGATTCCAATATGATTACTGGTGCGGTAATAAAGGAAGGAAACACTTTCAAAATGTGGTATTCAGGCAGCACGGGTGGTACGTTCCCAAATGTGAGGATCAGGATCGGGCTCGCCACCTCCACCGATGGCATTAACTGGACAAAATATGATGACCCGGTAACCACAAACGCACCCTTTCAATTCAGCGATCCGGTCTTACCGCTTGGTAGTTCGGGCTCCTGGAATGGGTTATGGGCTTGGGCCCCCTCCGTCCTGACTACCCCCTCTGGATACGAAATGTTGTATGAAGGCATTGACAAGCCTACAGGTAATGGGGCAGTTGGTTATGCTACTTCTACCGATGGTATTAACTGGATTAAGGACGCGCGTAATCCCATTTTGACTGGAGTCTCAGGTTCATGGGCGTCTGCTATCGGAGCAACCAGTGTTATTAAAGATGGTGACCTTTATCGCATGTGGGTCAGTGGTTTGCCGGATTTTTTTCCCTATCCCGGAAGAATTGGTTACGCGACAGCGCCGGCTGAAAACCCTACCAGCGTTGAAGAACCTTCTTCACCAGAAACGCCAGGTACTTTCACTTTGCACCAAAACTACCCGAATCCATTCAACCCGGCGACCAGTATCAGATATGAAGTTTCCAAACAGGTTCGAGTTGTATTGAAGATCATGAATTTGATCGGTCAGGAAATCCAAACGCTTGTAGATGAAGAGAAACCTGTAGGATTCTACCAAGTGGTGTGGGACGGAAAGGATAAGAATGGCCAGAGCGTGGCCAGTGGCGTGTATCTGTACAGGCTCGAAACGAAAGATTTTGTACAGATTCGAAAAATGGTATTCCTGCAATAAAATAAAACCTCCCACAGGTTCCGAACCTGCGGGAGGTTAAACCGATCTACACATTCAAGAGCGCAACACACGCCCTCAGTGGGCCAATCCCATCTTCTCCAGCAGGGCAGTGAATCGGGGATCCGAACGCAGGGGATCGAAGAGTGGATCGACTTTGAGCATTACAAGCTGAAAATTCCGTTCTTCATAGGCTTTATCCAGATACTCGAATGCTTTATCTTTTTGGCCTAGCCCAACATACGCAGGAACAAAACTAAAAGGCGGCGCATAACCTTGTTTTGACATTTCCTGCAATTCTTGCAGGCAACTTAGCGCCTTGGTTCTCTTTCCTGCCAACGCATAAGCGCATCCTTGCGCCCCAAGGAAGTCTGGAATGTCTCCCGCAAGGGTTCTCGCCGTTTGAATCGCTGAAACAGCTTCTTCGTACATTCCCTTCTGTATATAAACCAATCCGAGGAGGAAATAGGTCGAGCCGGTATCGGCTGGATGCATTTCAATAGTTTCTTGTAATTCCTTCTCTGCTTTATCGTACCGCCGAGCATGATGGAAAGTGAGACCGACAATATTATTTATGGTTATGGATAGTGGATCGAGTGATTGCGCTCGTTTCACTTCGGAAATCGCTTCATCAAATCGTCCCATGTGTCTTAGAAATTCACCGTACCAGGCATGCGCGGTTGCGTAATTCGGGCTAAGGGCAATGGCCCGTTTGTAATGGTGCTCAGCTTTGTCATAATCCCAATCGTAGTACGCGCTAATGTCAGCCAGTGAGGTGTGAGCTTCAGCGAGATTGTCATCGAGCTGAAGAGCTTTATTTGCCAGGGCCTTTGCCTTTGGGTGGGATTCTTTCACCGGGATGAAACCCCATGTCCCGAGTAGATTATAAGTGTCAGCCAATCCGGCATATGCCAGCGCAAAGGTCGAATCGGTTTCGATTGCTTGATTAAAATACTCGATAGCGGTTTTGAATCCTTCGGCTGTCTGCTTGTTCCAGAAGAAACGGCCTCTCAGGTACAATTTGTACGCTTCCGGGTTGTCCGTCCCCTTTTTGGCAAGCAGCCGCCGTTCTCCTGCCTTCATTTGCACGTCCATCGCCTCGGCCACTCGCTGTGCAATCTCACTTTGCACGTCCAGCACATCCTTAAACTCCGTGTCGAAATCCTGCGACCAGAGATGTTCTTCGCTCTGGGTATGGATAAGCTGCACGGTGATACGCACACGCTCTTTGATCTTACGAACGCTGCCTTCAATGATCGTCCCCACCCGCAGCTCCCGGCCGATTTCCGCAATGCTTTTCTTTGTGTCTTTGTAGCGCATGACCGACGTGCGCGCAATGACTCGCAGGTCGCCGAGCCTCGAGAGCCGGGAGATCAACTCTTCGGTCATGCCGTCGGCGAAGTACTCGTCTTCCGGGTCCGGACTATAATTGGCCAGGGGCAGCACGGCGAGACGATTCCTGGCGAGTGCACCCGCTTCGGTAACGGACTCCGTCGCAGCGTCCCTAACCTGCAAGCCTGGCCAGAGCAAGAGCGCTCCGGCCAGGAGTAATATGAGCAGCCCGACCAGGCTGCCGTAGAGCCAAGCCTGCTTCTGCAACAGGCGACCTATACCCCTCCACCGCCCGATGGACCTGCCCGCCTTGATAGCGCGTAAGTCGGCCAGCAGCTCTTCAGCCTGCTGGTACCGCTCAACCGGGTTTTTTTTGAGGCACCTGTCGACGACACGGGCTAACTCAGGGGACACTTCCGGGCGCAGTCCCGCCAAGGCGGGATCCGGCTGGTCGTTGCGGATGGCGTAGATCGCAGCTTGCTCGTTCCCATTTTGAAATGGCCGCTGCCCACTGAGCATTTCATACAAACACACTCCCAGTGACCACAGGTCTGTTCGGTGATCGACAGCTTTGCCGTGGGTCTGCTCGGGACTCATGTAGGCCACAGTGCCCAGCGTCGTACCCGTCTTCGTCAACTCTGCGCCAGCCAGCTTGGCAATCCCAAAATCAACGATTTTTGCCAGGCCCTGTCCCGTCGCCGCAGGGACAGGCTTCGTCACCAGGATATTCGACGGCTTGATGTCGCGATGGACGATGCCTTTTCGGTGCGCCGCAGACAAGCCTTCTGCTATTTGTGTTGCTAAATCGAGCGTTTCATTAACAGGCAGCGGCCCTCGGGCGATCTTCTGTTTGAGAGTCTCGCCCTCGTAGTAGGCCATCGCGATGAAAACCTGCCCGTCCTCAGTTTCGCTGATCTCGTGGACGACCGCGATGTTCGGATGGTCAACTGCCGAAGCGGCCTTGGCCTCCGCGATCAGACGCTGCTTGGCCGTTTCGTCTGTGCTGAGATGCGGCGGTAGAAGCTTGAGGGCAACGACGCGGTCGAGTTTGGCATCGCGAGCTTTGTAGACGACACCCATGCCTCCGACGCCGAGTTTCTCTAAGATCTGGTAATGGGAAATTCCCCCGCCAACGAGCGAATCAAAAGCGGATTCCGGTGTCACATCAAACAGCGCCGCCAGAGCCGGGGTTACGACCTTCTCAGATAGGCGGTTGAGGTAGTCGGGGGCGTCTTCAGAGAGTTCGAGTAGAGATACCAGTTCGCTGCGCAAGACCGCATCATGACCGCACGCTTGCTCAATGAAGTCACCGCGCTGCCCGATCGGAAGAGCAGACGCCTTTTCAAAGAGCCGTTCGAGTTTGTTCCATCGCTCAGAGTTCACGTCTTGCCTTATGGTTCTAATTCCGGTTTCATTTCACGATAGAGCCAGACTTGCGTCAGCTTCCAGCCCCTGCTGACGGTAGCAGGCGCGATGCCGAGGGCGCTGGCGGTCTCTTTGATGCTCATGCCTGCAAAAAAACGGCACTCCACAATCCGGCTCTGACGCGGGCTTAGCTCTTCCAGCTTTTCTAATGCCTCATCGAGAACAACAAGTGTCTCAGCTCCCTCTTCGGTCAGGACCATATCCTCACTCAAAGAGACCTTTATGTCATCGAGCGACAGTTTTAGGCAGTCGCCGCCACGTTTCTGGGCTCGACAGCTGCGGGCATAATTCATCAAAATTTGACGCATCGCTTTGGCGGCGGTCGCAAAAAAATGGGCGCGGTTTTCCCATGTTGCTCGAGTCTGACCAACCAGTTTCAAATATGCTTCGTTGACAAGCGCCGTGGTATTTAGGGTGTAGTTGCCCTGCCAGTGCCGCCGGTGGCGGTGCGCCAGTTCCCGCAGCGCCTCATATACCTGGGGAAACAAAACATCGAGGGCCGCTCTGTTGCCGTTCCGAAGCTCCTCGAGCAGTCCCGTGACATCTTGTTGAGATAGCGAATTCATAGGATCACAGGATGCCCAAGTTGTTTTCGTTGAGATAGACGTACCAATTTTTGCCCTTCGTGCACAGGAGATGATAACCTTGGAAATTATCGTCGTCTTTCCATGTCAACACCCTTGCTTATTGCCGGATAATCCGCGGTATAATATCCCGACGTCACCCGACCGCTTTCACGCCAGCCACCTCTGGTTTTAGTTCATAGGAAGTTATAAGATTGCTATGATAAC
>Ga0209988_10001273_pt1 | contig 16382 bp, 10 predicted proteins | sample N075metaG_FD_183115 | JGI IMG/M metagenome (GOLD analysis project Ga0209988, IMG submission 183115) | Deep subsurface microbial communities from Kermadec Trench to uncover new lineages of life (NeLLi) - N075 metaG (SPAdes) (version 2) | ecosystem: Environmental > Aquatic > Marine > Ocean trench... | reverse complement strand
GGGCTCGAGAGCTGGAGCAGCAATCTCGCCCATGCTCAAGACGGGCCCGTCATCGGTCTGCTCGATCACGATGGCCTGCATGGACGCGCAGCCTACCCCAAGGCTTTGGAATTGCGTAGAAGCAACCGCAACGGCACCCGGGTCGCGTGGCCGTCGTCACCGGGGCCGGCCGCACAACCCTCCAGAGCTTGGCAGCCGAGGGCCGCGCGTGCAGAACACTCGCTCGACGACTGGGACCCACCATCGACTGGCCAGCGCTTCCGACCCAGCGCGGGCTACCTCCTCCCGAAAAGAAAAGAGCCGAGGTGCGGAAGCGCGCCGGCTCTCGAGGTGAAGTCGGGATCTAGACCGACTTCCAATAACGGACAATCGGGACGGCGCCCTCCGGATTCCGCCACACCCACGCGAAGCCGACACTCGACTCCAGGCCGTGGGGGCCCCAGGCGGAGGCCCGGTGGGGGCCGTCCCGAAAGATTTCGGGCTAGTTGAGCTCAGCCCTCCCGTAGCCGAGCAGGCCGCGGGCCGTGATCATGCGCTGGATCTCGCCCGTGCCCTCATAGATGTCCGTGATGCGCACGTCGCGGAACCACTTCTCGACCAGGTAGTCGCGCGAGATGCCCATCACACCCAGGATCTCGATGCAGCCCTGGGTGATGTCACGAACGGCGGTGCCGGTCTTGGCCTTGCAGATCGACGCCTCCATGTTGTTCGGCTGACCCTCGCCCGAGAGCCAGGCCGCCCGCAGGATCGTGAGCTTCGAGACCTCGAAGAGCTGCTCGAGACGCTGAAACTTCTCGACGGCCGCCGGCCGGGTGGCGCTGTTTCCGCCGTACTCGACGGACAGGCCGGCCGCTTCCAGCTGCTCGCGGGTGAAGTCCAGGGTGGCTTCGGCCATGCCGAGACCGATGGCGGCAACGCCGGGGCGCGTCATGTTGAAGGTCTTCATGACGTTCTTGAAGCCGCCCGAGCCCTGCTTGGGAATCTCTTCGTTGCCGCCCAGCAGGTTCTCGCGCGGAATGCGGCAGTCGGTGAAAACGTAGGCCGCGGTGTCGTCAGCGCGAATGCCGAGCTTCTTCTCCTTCTGGGCCACCACGAAGCCGGGCGTGTCCTTCTCGATCAGGAAGGACTTGATACCGGCCCGACCCGCGCTCTTGTCGAGTGTCGCCCAGACGACCACTCCCTCGGCGCGACAGCCCGTCGTCACGAAGATCTTCTCGCCGTTGATGATCCACTCGTGGGTCGCCTCATCGAGCACGGCCGAGGTCTGGACCATCGAGGGGTCCGATCCGCAGCCCGGCTCGGTGATCGCCATGGCGAGCGTGAGATCGCCCCACTTCTGCTGCTGCTCGGGCGTTCCTGCGGCGCGCAGCGCAGCGTTGCCCAGACCGCCCTTGCCCCGACGCATGCGCACCGAGTAGTCGCCCCAGGTTTCGCCCATCAAGATGAGCATGCTCATGCAGGGCAGGCCCGTATCGTTCTCGGTGTGACTCTGCGCGTACAGCGCATAGACGTTGGGATACCCATCGGCCTCTTCCAGCTCATCCGGCGGGAACTCGTGCTCGTTCTCGTCGTAGTAGCGCGCGTATTTGCGGCAGATGAGCGCCTGCTCGCGCACGGCGTCGAGGATCTTCTGGTCGTTCTCGGTCGGTTCGAAGTTGATCATCGGGGTCTCCTGGGCCTCCGGGTCCGGCTAAGCGGAAAGGATGCCTTCGAGCACGCCCAGCGTGCGCGCGTTGCGATACCACATCTCGACGGGGTGCTCACGGATGAAGCCGTGGCCGCCCAGCACCTGGATGCCCTGGTCCGTGACCCACATGCTGTTTCGCGCGGCGTAGTCCCGAGCCTGGTGCGCCGTCTTCGTGGCCGGCAGCCCTTGCTCGAGTTCGCTCGCCGCCTTCCACGTCAGCCAGCGCATGGATTCGGTCTCGATGTGCATGTCGGCCAGCTTGAAGGCGATGCCCTGCTTCTGGGCGATGGCCTGGTCGAACGCGCGGCGCTCCTTGGCGTAGGGCACCGCGTACTCGATGGCAGCCCGGGACACGCCCGTCATCACCGCTGCCAGCGCCACGCGGGCGTGGTCGATGATGCGCTGCACATCACAGCCCTCGGCGCCACCGAGCCGCGCGGAAGCCGGCACCTCGACCCGCTCGAGCTCAAGCGTCGACGTGCACAAGCCCTTGAGTCCGAGATTCTTCTCCGGCCCCGAGATGCTGAGGCCCGCTGCGTCGCGCGCAACGATGAAGGCGTCGCGGCCACCGTTGTGGCGCGCGATCACGAGGAAATGGCTGGCAGCATCACCGAGAGGCACGAAGCTCTTGCAGCCGGACAGTACGAATCCGTCGTCACCTTTGGGCTCCGCCAGCGTGCGCGGCGTCGCCGGATCGAAGAGCGGGCCCGGCTCGCCCAGTGCGATGGCCGCCGCATGGACGGACTCGCCGCAGAACAGCGGCAGCAACTCGCGCTTCTGCTCGTGGCTGCCCTGGTCGGCGATCGAGAAGGCGAAGGCCGCCGGCGCGAAGGCCGCAATCGCGAGGGTGGCGTCGCCCCAGGCAAGCTCCTCGAGCACGATGGCGTTGGTGATCGGCGAGCGCGGCTCGCCGCCTCCGCCAAACTCCTCAGGAAGCTGGGTCGAGACCAGTCCGAGCTCCCAGGTCTGGGCCAGGAACGCGTCGGAGATCTTCGACTCTTCATCGGCCTCGCGCGCGATCGGACGCATCGCCTGCTCGGCGTAGTCGTGCATCGCTTCGCGCACGACCTCCTGTTCATCGTTCAGCTTGAAGGAAATCACAGCGCCTTCTCCTGCTGGGGCTCCACAGTCGGAACCTGATGGAAGTAATCGTCCATTGCCGCGCGCCCCCCCTCCTTGGAGAGGAGACCCGCCTTGACGGCGTCGCGCGCATCGATGAGGTTCAGACACACGGCACACCAGGTCTTGGCGTCGGCCGTGTAGCGGACGTCGGCGTTCTCGGCGAAGCCGGACGTCACCGTGCACGTACCTTTGAGGATTCGAATGGTCCAGACGCCGCCGCCCGGACCCTGGAGCCGGATCTCGAAAGTGATGTCGGCGTCGCGCGAGCGGTCGCGGTCGAGCATGAACGGAAGCGCCTCGAGCACGGATTGCGCCGAGGTCTCGGTGAAGCGCTCGGTATCGACGCCGAGCACTTCCTTGCCGCGCTCGATCCACCAGCGGCCGATGCTCTGGATCACCGGCTCGAGCCCGCTGCCCGCTTCGGTGAGGGCGTAGACCGAACGCGATCCCTCGGAGACCGTGCGGACGAAGCCGCTCTCGACGAGTTCCCGCAGCCGGCTGGAGAGCACGCGTGGCGCGATGCCGGTGCGTTGGCGCAGCTCCTGGAAGCCGCGCGGTCCCGACAGGAGCTGGCCCAACAGGACCAGGGTCCAACGATCCCCGATGGCTTCGAGCGCTCTTGCGACGGGATCGAAGATGCCTTCCGGCTTGGGAATCGCGGAGGGCTTCGTCGGGCGCCCCGTCGGATCCGGTCTGGCCGATATCCGCGGCATGACGGAGTAAGTATTTACCAGATACTTATTGAGTATTCAAGAGATATCTACCAAAGAATCAATATGGAACTTCCAGTCACCGAGCAGGCCCTCGCGCAACCCCCCGAAGTGACTACAATTTGCGGTCGCCGGAGGCGGATGGAGGATCGCGCGTGTACCTGGTCTCTGGCGAGGTACACGGGAGGAAAGTCCGGGCTCCATAGGGCAGGGAGGTCGTTAACGACGACCCGGGGTGACTCGAGGGAAAGCGCAACAGAAACGATACCGCCCGTGGCCGTTGATCTCGGCGCCTTCGAGAGACGGCGTCGGAGGAGGCGCGGGTAAGGGTGAAATCGTGGGGTAAGAGCCCACGCGCGACTGCCGGGTGACCGGCGGCGGGGCAAGCCCCTCCCGGAGCAAGCTCAAATAAGGACACGGTCGAGAGCGGCCCGCTCGAGATCCTTCGGGGTCCGGTGTCTGGGTGGAGTGCACGAGCGGCGCAGCAATGCGTCGCCTAGATGAATGATCCTTGCCGGCCGGAGGGAGTTTCCTCCGGTCGGAACAGAACCCGGCTTACAGTCCGCCCCGGAGGCTCGCCTCTGGGCGCGGGGGAAGAAGCGAAAGCCACGCCCCTGCAGCTCCGGCCCGGGATCGCATGAAGGGGGCGGCCGAACAGGCCGTCCCCTTCTCCTCATCCGCCGCCCACATCGCGCTCACCGCTCCGAACCCTTGGATTCAACCCGTTCCGCTCCTGTCACGCTCCTCGCTGGATCCCGGGGAAACAACCCGGAGAATCGAAAATGTGGGCCGCGGCGATGAAATCATCACAAGAACGAGTGGTCGACCTGCGATCATGATGCGCCGGTCGTTGGCCACGCTCCTCGCAACCCTCCGGAGACCTCATGCGCATCGACACCTCGGTCCCCCTCAACGACTGGAAGGCCATCGGGCCGGCGGCCAAGGCCGCCGAAGCTCTCGGTTACGACGGGATTGTGACCTACGAGATCCAGAACGATCCGTTCCTCTCCCTCGCCTTCGCGGCGATGGCAACCGAGCGCATCACCCTCGGCACCGGGATCGTCGTCGCCTTTCCGCGCAGCCCGATGGTGGTGGCCGAGATCGGGTATGACCTGCAGCGTCAGTCGCACGGACGCTTCCACCTCGGCCTCGGCGCCCAGGTGAAGGGCCACAACGAGCGCCGCTTCAGCGTTCCGTGGAGCCCACCGGCGCCGCGCATGCGCGAGTACGTCGAGTCGCTGCGCGCAATCTGGCGCTGCTGGGAGAAGAGCGAACCCCTGCACTACGAGGGCAAGCACTATCGGTTCACGCTGATGACGCCGGAGTTCTCCCCGCCGCCCACCGGGCTACCGCGCATCCCGATCAGCATCGCGGCCGTCGGTCCCGCCATGCTCAAGGTCGCCGGTCGCGTCTGCGACGGTGTGCGGCTCCACGGCTTTGCGACCCGCAAGTACCTGGAAGAGGTCTGCCTGCCGAAGCTCAACGAAGGCCTGGCCCTCAGCGGCCGCAACCGCCGAAACTTCGAAGTCTGGGGCGGCGGCTTCGTCGTGACCGGCGCCAATGACGAGGAGCTTCAGCGACAGATGGAGGGCATCCGCTACCGCGTGGCCTTCTACGGCTCGACACGCAGCTACCACCATGTGTTCCGGGTCCATGGCTGGGAAGACCTGGGCATGAAGCTCCACGAGATGTCGAAGCGCGGCGAGTGGAAGAAGATGCCGGCCGAGGTACCCGACGACGTGCTCCGCAGCTTCGCCGCGGTCGCGACCTATGACGAGCTGGCCGACACGCTCGAGAGCCGCTTCGGGGGCGTCACCGACACCCTCACGCTGGGCTTCGGCGACGAGGTCGATCGCAACCTGGTGAGCGAAATCCTCCAGGACGTGAAGCGGATCGACTCCCCTTTCGAGGGCCACCTGACTGACTGGTAGAGCCTGCGCTCGCAGCAATTCAAGGGTTCAAAGGATTCAAGGATTGAAGGATCGCGCCCGCCAGGATCGCCCGCCGAAGGCTGGCGGCGTCGCGCCTAGCGGAGCGGGTAACGGACACAAAGCAGCCGTTCGCGGCGCTCGAGGTCGTAACCCTTCCACTTCTCCTCGGGAAGCTCGGAGGCATCGGCAGCCACGAAGCCATTGCGTTCAAAGAATCTTGCCACTCGTTCCGACAGGGTGCAGGCGAAGACCGAGCCAAAGCCGCGGTCCCTCGCTCGTTCCAGCGCAAAGCGGACCAGGTGCCCCCCGATCCCTTCCGCCAGGAATCGGGTCAAGGTGTACAGAGAAGCGATCTCGGCGGCGTCGGCTGAGCGATGCTCGAGCAGCGCGCCGATGCCAGCCAGGTGGCTTCCCTCGACGAACGCCCCGAAGCCGTGGACCAGAATCCGCTCCACGTCCTCGGAGGCGCGGGCCACCAGGTATCCCTCGGACACCCCGCGTGCGATCAGGTCGGCGGCGGCGTCGTAGTCATCGAGACCCAGGGCGCGCACGACGACGTAGCCCTCCCGAGTGAACAGCGTGCCCGAACCCGCATAGGTGAACAGCTCGTCCGCCAGCCCTTCCAAGCTGCTCAGGTTGATGGCGTGGACGCCGGCCGCGAGCGCCAGCTCCACTTCACGCAACAACATCCGCCGGTGCGGTTTCTCGTCATCTGCACGCAACCTCAGCAGGCTCCGCAGCGCCTCCAAGTCGACGAACGAAATCCGGCTGCCATCCTCGCGCCGCACGCCGCCATCCGGATCGATCCACATCAGCTTGGTGAGCCCCAGCCGCAAGCTGATCTCCCGGCAGGCGCGGGCGAAGCCTCCGGAGTCGTCCGAGAGGATGGCCACGCAATGGCCGTGCTCGAATGCGCGCCAGACCTCGCCCTCGAGCCGCGCTGATCCGGCATCGATGGGATCCCCTCGAACCAGCTCCTTCAGGACCCCGGGCTCCGTGGACACCAGCACGACCCGGGTCTGATTGGCTGCGAGCTCGGTGAGCAACGCGGCCAGCGGGGCGGCCTCGCGAAGCTCGTCCGCGGGCCCCGCGATGGCCAGGGTACGGCCTCGAAATTCGGCGAGGTAGAAGGCCTTCTCGGAAAAGGACTCGCGGCTGGGCCCGGTCGACATGGTCGTCACAGTCTGCCGGATGTTGGTGTATCGTGCCGCCGCAGATGGAGTGGCAGGGCTGGCTCACGCTCGCGGTCGTTCTCCTCGCGCTCGTGGCGATGGTGCGCGAGGTCGCAGCCCCGGACCTCGTCATGATGGCGGGCCTCTTCACGCTCGCGGCGACGGGCGTGCTCACCCCCCAGGAGACCTTCTCGGGCTTCGCGAATCCGGCCCTGGCCGCGGTCGGCGCCCTGTTCGTGGTCTCGGCCGGCCTGCGCGAAACCGGTGCGCTCGAGCTCATGACCGGTCGGCTGTTCGGACGCGCCATGGACGAACGGAGCGGTCTCGCGCGGATCTGCTCCCCCGTGGCCGTCTTTTCGGCCTTCCTCAACAACGCTCCGATCGTGGCCATGCTGACCCCGGCCGTGATCGGCTGGGCCCACCGGCGCGCGCTCTCGGCCAGCCGCTTCCTGATTCCGCTGAGCTACGCATCGATCCTGGGCAGTGTCGGCACCATCATCGGCACCAGCACCAACCTCACCGTGGATGCGCTGGTGCGCGACGCAGGCATGGAGCCCCTGGGCTTCTTCGAGATCGGCAGCGTGGGAATTCCGATCGCCATCGTGGGACTGATCTATCTGGTCTACATCGCTCCCCGTTTGCTTCCCGACAGGCGGGAACCGACCGAGGAGCTGGGCGAACACCCGCGCGAATACACCGCGTCCATGCGCGTCAATTCCGACTGCCCGCTGATCGATCAAACCGTAGAAGAAGCCGGCATGCGACAGCTGCCCGGCCTGTTCCTGGTCGAGGTGGACCGCGGGGGTCGGATCATCACTCCGATCGCGCCGGACCAGGTCATTCGCGCCAACGACATCCTCGTTTTCGCCGGAGTCGTCTCCACGATCGTCGAGCTGCAACGGATTCGCGGTCTGGTCCCGGTCACCGAGGACGAAGCATCCGTCGAGACCCGGAGCACCAAGCGACTGGCGGAAGCCGTCATTTCCCTGTCGTCACCCCTGATCAATCTCAGCATTCGAGCCGCAAGCTTCCGGACGGTCTACGACGCCGCCGTGATCGCCGTTCACCGCAACGGCGAGCGTGTGCCCGGGAAAATCGGCGAGATCGTTCTTCGTGCCGGGGACACCCTGCTGCTCCAGACGGCACCGGGCTTCGGCCGTGCACACCGAAACAGTCCGGACTTCTACCTGACGAGCGAGATCGAGGACAGTGAACCGCCTCGCTACGACCGGGCCTGGATCGCCATGGTGATTCTCGTTTCCATGGTGGTGAGCTCGGCTGCGGGCATCCTCCCCATTTCGATCGCCTCATTCGTTGCGGCCGGCGCATTGATCATCACACGATGCATCAGCGGGTCCATTGCCAGGCGCAGCGTCGCCTGGCAGATCCTGATCGTGATCGGGGCGGGCCTTGGAATCGCCGTGGCGATGAAGAAGACCGGAGCCGCGATCGCAGTGGCCACGATATTGACCGGCTTCTCCCACGATCCGATGCTGGCACTCATCGTCGTCTATCTGACCGGACTGGCGATGGCCGAACTGCTTCACCACAACGCGGCTGTCGCCATCATGTTCCCGATCGCGATGGCGGTGGCCGAACAGGCCGGAGCCGATCCCCGCGCCTTCGTGATCGCCGTAGCCGTATCCGGTTGCTGCGCCTTCGCATCTCCCGTGACCTACCAAACTCATCTCATCGTGTACGGACCCGGTGGCTATCGCTTCACGGATTTCACCAAGGTCGGACTGCCCCTGGACGTGATCTGCGCCGTGGTCGCACTGATCGCGATTCCCTGGTTCTGGCCGCTCACGCCCTAGCGTCCGGGTCCGAAGTTCGCGGGCAATTGGGACACTAGGAGCCGGCTGAGCGGATCGGCGGTGGTAGACCCTCTCCGATCCCGTCGCTCACCCGCCCGAAGCGCTGCGCAAGTGCAGTCTTCCCATCCTCGAGGGTCAGGTAGAGAGTGGGCACCACGAAGAGGGTCAACAGGCTCGCCACACTGAGCCCGAAGACGATGGCTGTTGCGAAGGGGCCGAAGACGCGCGAGTAGCCGGTGAGTCCGATGGCCATCGGCAGCAGGCCGGTCACGGTCGTGACGGTGGTCAACAGGATGGGACGGAAGCGCTTGCGGCTGCCTTCGACGACGGCTTCGATGGGTGAGGCGCCTCGATCCCGGGCCTTGTTGATGAAGTCGATCAACACCAGCGAATCGTTCACAACGATGCCGGCCAGACCCACCATCGCGTACATCACGTAAAATGAGAGTGCGTAGCCCCCCACTAGCAGGTTCATGATCGCCATGCCGATGATCACGCCGATGAACGAGAACACGATCACGCTCATCACCAGCAGTGGCTGCAGGTACGACCGGAACTGGGCGGCCAAAATGCCGAAGATCGCCAGCAATGCGATCCCGAAGGCGCGCTTCAGATCGCTGATGGAGCGGTCGGTCTCCTGATACTCGCCGCCAAAGATCACACTCACGCCGGGGTAACGGCTCGGGATATCCCGGAAGAGAGCCTGCATGATCTGGTTGACCGACAGTGAGGTGCCGAGATCTCGGTCCACGTCGGCATACACGGTAACCGTCCGTCGGGTTCCCCGGTGGTAGAGCCGTTGATAACCCCGATCCACCTCGATCCGGACCACGTCGCTCAGCTTCACCCGATAGCCGGCCGGCGTACGGACCTCGACGTCCAGCAGGTCACTGATGCTGGTGCGCTGGTCCTCTCGGAGCATCACGCGGATGTCGACGTCTTCGTCCGAGCGCGGGTCCTTGAAGGTCGAGGGCACCACACCGTCGTTCGCCGCCAGCAGGGCAAAGGCAATGTCCTGGAACGTCAGCCCGTGCAACGAGGCGCGATGCTCGTCCAACGCGACTCGTAATTCCCTGGGACCCACCGGCAGGTTGTCCTCGATGTTGTAGACGCCGGGAATGTCGGCGAGCGCCCGCTTCATCTGGTCGGCGATGTCTTTGGCCTGCTCGTATTCGTCGGTCTGAATCCGGATCGCCACGGGCTTGCCGATGGGCGGACCCTGACGGGGGGGAGCCACTCTCAGCGAAACGATCTTGTCGGGATGCGCCGCCTGATACTGGTCCATCTCGTCCTTTACCAACCGCAACACACGATCGGGATTGGCGATGTTGGCGTAGCTGTTGGGGAACGAGATGAAGATCATCCCATAGTTGACGCCCGCCACCGGGTTCTCGTCCGCGGTCATCGAAAAGCCGGTGTAGCTCGAGTAGTCCAGCAGCTCGTCCCGAATCGGCTGGAGAGCGGCCTCGAGCCCCAGGATCACCTCGTCGGTCTGGTCCAGTCCGAAGTCGGCCGGCGTCTCTACGCCCACCATGATCTGGTTGAAGTCGCCAGGGAAAAGATCGACCGGAACGTGACAACTCACACCGAACGAGAACCAGAGAGCGGCCACCGTCATCAACAGAAACGGACCACGCTGAGCGAGCACCCGCCGCTGGCCACGGATGTACCTCTCACGGAGACGCTCGATGGCACGCTCGGTCCTTAGCCGCAGGCCGTAGCTCCACTGGACGATGCGCGGCCACTGCCGGCTCATCGACAACGACTCGGACGCCTTCTTGCGGCTTCCAAAGTCCATGTAGTGGGCCGGCAGGATCACGAGGGCCTCGAGCAACGAGCCCAGCAGGCACACGGTCACCGTCTTCGGCAGCACCTCCATGAATTCACCGGTGGTTCCCGTCACCGTCAGCATGGGAATGAAGGCCGCGATGGTGGTGGCGATGGCGGCCGCGACCGGCCACATCACTTCTTCGGTGCCCGCCACGACAGCCTCACGCAGGGGCCGACCTTCTTCCACGTGTCTATAGATGTTCTCGAGAATGATGATGGCATCGTCGACCAACATTCCGGACACCATGATGAAGCCCACCAACGACAGCGAGTTGATGGTGATGTCGAAAAGGGGAAAGAGGATCAGGGCCACCAGGAACGAGAACGGCACGCCGACAATGGCGAGCATCGCGTTGCGGAAGCCGAGCGTAAGCCACAGGATGAAGACCACGAACACGACACCCAGCAGCAGGTTGTTGCGCATGATGTTCATGCGCGCCGACACGTACTGGGAGCCGTCCCAGGTGACCTTGAGTTCGACGCCCTCCGGCACCGTCTTTCCGTACACGGCGATGAGGGCCCGGACCTCGCTGACCAGATCGACGATGTCCTTGTCGGCGAGCTTCGAAAGACCGAGCATGATGTTGCGGTCGCCGTTGTGACGGCCAATCATCCGTTGCTTGGCAAATCCAGACTCGATCTCGGCTACGTCGACCAGCCGTACGTGGCTGCCGCCCGGGTCCTTCTTGACGACGGTCTGCGCCAATTGCTCAGCGGACACGAAGTTCCCGAGACCGCGCACGCGGATCTCCTGGTCGTTCGCATCGGTGAAGGAACCACCGGGAACGTTCTGGTTGTTCTCGAGAATGACCCGGTGCAGGTCCGCCAGGGTGAGGTCATACTGGGCGAGCCGGTACTTGTCGGCGAGCACGCGTAGCTCCCGATCCCGGGTTCCACGCAGATCGGCCCGGTTGAGACCTGGAATCCGCTCGAGGTGGTCCTTGAGGTCGCGCGCCACTTCGCGCAGCGTGAACTCCCCGACGTCACCCTTGTCGACCACGGCGACCATGCAGATATTGAAGGCCTCCGAGACCGAAAGCTCGCGCAGGAACGGCGTCTCGGCGTCTTCGGGTAAATCGTCGACGCGATCGAGAGCCGCTCTCAAATCGGCGACCGCGCTCTCGTACTCGATTTCCGAAAGCGTCTCGTCCCAATCGATGAGGATCTCGGACAGGCTCTCGCTCGAGTAGCTGCTGATTTCCTTGATGCCGGTGATGTCCTCGATCTCGTTCTCGAGCTTCTGGGTAACCAGGCGCTCGACCTCCTGGGGAGACGCGCCGGACCAGACGGTGATGATCACGGCCGCGTTGAACGAGATGTCAGGAAACAGATCGACGGGTATGCGCGTGGCCGCACCCCAGCCCGCCACCATCAGCACGACGAACAGGATGTTGACCAGAACGATCTGTCGAACCGAGAACTCCGGGAGACTCACGGGGACGTGACCCCACCCACATGCACGGTCTCGTCCTCTCGCAGCCGGCGCATGGATGTCACGGCGATCTCCTCACCGACGGCCAGTCCCGAGACCACTTCGAAGTCAGCGGGTCGGAACGCCAGCGATCGAACCGCGATGCGTCGGCGCCGCACCAGCCGCTCGTTGCCCACACGCTCGACGACCCAGACGAACCGCAGGCCGAATTCGTCGATGGTGACCTCGCGGGGAATCAGCATCCGGAGGCGCTCCTCTTCGAGGTCGATTCCCACGCGGGCCACCATGCCGGACAGCAATCGCATCTCCGGATTTGGGATCTCGATCTCGACCGGAAAGCGCCTGGTCCGGGGGTCCGATGCCGCGCCCACCCGCAGGACTTCGCCCTGGAACATCTCTCCGGGCAGGGCCTCGACCTCGACGTCGACCCTCTGGCCGGCACGCACGGCGACGATCTCGCTGTCGGCCAGTCCGATCACGGTCCGGGCCGCCGACAAGTCGAGCAGCTCCCCGAGCTCCTGACCCTCCTGCACATACTCGCCCAACTCGACGTCGAAGCTGCGCAACACCCCGGTGAACGGCGCCTTGATGGTCTTGTTCTCCAGGTCGTCCTTCGCCTGCTTCAGTTCCGCCCGGCTCTGACGCAGCATCGCCAGGGCCACTTTCTCCTGGTTCTCGGCGTTTTCGAGCTCCGCGGCGCTGGTCACGTTGCGCTTGCTGAGCGAGCGTCGCCGCTTCAGGTTCGAACGCGCCAGGGCAAGCTCGCTCAGGCTCCGGGCCACGTTGGCGTTGGCTCCTTCGATCGCAACTTCGGCCTGGAGCGGATCGATGCGGAGCAGAAGTTGTCCCACTTCGACGCGGTCCAGGGCCTCGGCTCCAACCTCGATTACGGGACCGCGCGTCTCCGCAAACACACGCACGCTACGGCGGGGCTCGAGGATGCTGCTCCGCTCCACGCGCGCACGAACCGGCTGCAACACAATCCGGGTCACGCGGATCTCGCGCGGCGGGTTCTGCACGCCGGCGCTGGCAATCTTCTCGGGATCGGGTGCCAGCAGCATCAGCACCAGCCCACCGACAAAGAGGATCCCGGCGGCGCCAAACAGACCCGTGCGCAGCGTCAAGCTGCGCTCACCCATGACCCACCTCCTCCGAGTCGCCCTCTGCTTCGACGAGCAGGACACCGCGCACCAGGGCGTCGAGGGTCTTGCGCAGCTCGTCGGGCGTCGCGCGCTCGGGCTCGAACGTCGTGCGATACAGGAAGCCCGAGAGCAGGGCCTGAATGGCGAATGCGAAGGTCGCTGCGTCGGCCTCAGCATCGAAGACGCCCTGGGCCTGACCTTCGCGAATCGTTTCGATCAGGGTGTCGCAACGCGACGCGTGAAAACTACGCAGAAACTCTTCGAGCCGCTCCTTCAAGGCCGGATTTTTCGCAACGATCCCCCACGCCTGGTAGTGGACCGACATCCTCGGGGCCACGGCCGCCAGCACCTTGGTGGTTCCGTCCAGCAGCGCTTCGAGTCGATCGGCCGGATCCGATGTCGAATCCGCGCCGGCATCGAACAGCGGCAGATTCTGCTCGTAGGAGTCAATGACGGTGGCCAGAAGCAGCTCTTCCTTGCTCTCGAAGTAGCGGTAGAGCGTGCCCTTGGAGACCCCGGAGCGGGCCGCGACCGCTTCCATGCGGGCGCCTTCGACGCCGTAGCGCTGGCAGACCTCGAGAGCGGCCGCGAGGATCGCCCTCCGAACGTCTTCGGGATTCGTGCGAGGCGGGGACATGGACCCTCCTGTCGATGCTGGCGATGGGGCGCACAGTACTGACCAGTCAGTATTCTAGCGGCTCCTGCCAGCCGCCGACGAATCCGCTTCACCCCGTTGGAGTCAGCAGCAATCGAAGCGGAAAGGGGCTATCGCGTCAGCTGGCTCATCGAGAGGGACAATTTCTCGGTGAACGGGGCCCAGAGGGGGATCTTGGCGCTGGCCTCCCTGCCGGCTCGAATCAGCATCGGCCGTCCCGCGCACCCCAGTAGAGCATCAAAAGTCCAGCTGGGGGCTTTGGATTTTCGAGCACAGGCCGATATAGAAGCCTGAAATGTGGTTAAAAAGACCCAATTTTGCGAGCTGCTGGAGACATCCAGTCGGACTGAAATTTTCGGAGATTTCACTGGTAATCTCAGCTCGTGGGTCCCAATATTCTAGGCTGTTTGGTTGCCCCCCGAACAGCCTGCGGTTGGCCAGCGTCCTAAGGGTGTTCCCCGACTCGACTTCGAGTTCGCTCGATGGGTCGAGTGCTTTTGGGACGAGGCTGTTGGGTTGAGCGGCACGCGCCCAGCGAGACAGCACGATCGCACGAGCAAGTGTGATGAAACCGGATTCGTCCGGGCGGTATCCGACAGGGTGAGCGGAATCGCACCGGTGAGCCGATGGGTGGGACCAGTGAAAACCAACGAGAAGAAGACGACGACAACCGCCACAGTGACGGCAAAGACCGGAACCGGTGCGACCCGCGCAGTCGCCGCCGAAGAGCTGGATCCCGGCCGGGAACGACGGCCGCTGGAGTCCTACTTCCAGGAGATCGGTGGTACGCGGACGCTCCGCCGCGAGGAAGAAGTCATCCTCGCCAAGGAACTGGAGGCCGCGACTGCCGAGCTGCGGGAAGCGCTCTACGCCATTCCGTGCTGCGCTCGACACATCGTCGAGCGGTGGGACGCGCTGCGCGCGCTGTCGCACACCGGTGCAAAGCTCTCCGAGTCCGTTGGCTCGGAGGAGACGGGGGAGATCGCGGCGCGCGTTGCGCAGGCCGTGAAGCGCATCCGCACGCTGCGAAGCCAGCGTCTCAGGGCGCTCGAGAAGAACAGCACCAAGGACATCGAGAAGGTCGATGCCAAGATCATCCGCGAGATGAAGTCCGCGCATCTTTCCCTGGGCCTGCTGGCCGAGCTGCGGACCAAGGTCATCCTGCTGGCCAAGGACATGAAGGGGGCCCGCAAGGGCACGCGCAAGCTGATGGCGCTGGAGGCCGAGGTGGAAGTCTCGCGTCAGCGGCTGCTGGAGCTGGTCGAGCGGGTCGAGAACGCCCAGGACCGGCTCACGCGCGAGAAGAACCGCTTCATCGAGCACAATCTCAAGCTCGTGGTCGCAATCGCCAAGGACTACCGGAACCTCGGGCTCTCGTTCCCCGACCTGATTCAGGAAGGAAATCTGGGCCTGATCCGGGCGGTTGAGAAGTTCGATCACCGGCGCGGCTTCAAGTTCTCGACCTACGCCGTGTGGTGGATCCGCCAGGCACTGGTTCGCGCGATCCAGAACCACTCGCGGACCATTCGGCTGCCGTCCCACGTGCACGACCGACTGCAGCGCAGTCAGCGCGTGCGGGCAGAGCTGACCGGAAAGCTGGGTCGCGAACCCACCGTCGCAGAGCTGGCGCCCGAGCTCGGCACCGATACCAGCGTGCTCGAGTCGCTCGACCTGCTGTCACGCGAAGCGATCTCGCTCGAGTCTTCGGTGGCCGGCACCGAGAAGCGGCTCGAGGACTTCGTCTCGGATCCGGGTGCGTCTCAACCGGACGGTGGCCTCGATACCGAGCGCATGCGTTCCGGCGTCGGCCACCTGATCTGTGTACTCACCTCGCGAGAGCAGCTGATCCTGCGGCTGCGCTACGGGCTCGGTGGCGAGGAAGAGCACACGCTGGAGCAGATCGGACAGTCGCTCGGGCTGTCCCGTGAGCGGGTACGCCAGCTCGAGGCCCGCGCGCTCAAGAAGCTGCGCGAGACCGCGCCGGCGCAGAACCTGCACCCGATCCTCGAGCCCTGATCCGGATCGGAAGAAGACCGTCGAAGCGCCGTCCGGCTGTCCGCCGAGCGGGCCGTCCGGCTGTCCGCCGGGCGGGTTTCTTTTGGGGAGACGCTCAGGCGAAGGCGAGCAGCGTCAGGACCAGCGCTCCGAGCTCCCAGGCATACCAGGCAAAGTTAATGGAAGCCCTGGCTGCGCAGCAGGCGCACGAAGGCCCAGATCGCGGCCACGCCCGAGACCCGCGCCAGCGCGCCACCCGCGAGCATCGGACCCATGGCCTCGACCGGCATCTCGAGCAGCACCGGCGCGGTCCGGACGGCGGCGTCTGTGATCGCCACGACACCAGCATGAACGAGAACTCGGCCGCTGCCACGGTCGATCCGCTGCGCGAGATTCCAGGGAGGATGGCGACCGCCGGGGCACAACCGATCAAGAGCGCTGCAATCCAGCTCGGCTCTAGAGCCTGAGCGCTAGCCACCGTGCGACGCGTCGTCCAGAGCACAGCCCCGGTCACGAGCAACCCGATCGCCGCGGAGCGGGCCGACTCAAATTGGGCTTCCGGGAAGTCTCCGAACAGCAGCACGGCCACCACGGCGGGAATCGTTGCCACGCCCAACTTTCCGGCGTAGCGCCAGGCGTTGGTGTCGCCGCTGACGATGCCGCGTGTCAGCGTCAGGACGCGCCTGCGGTAGAAAACCAGCACGGAGAATGACGTGGCCACATGCATGGCCACCTCGAAGGCCAGGCCTTCCTGGCTGACCCCGAGGAATCGTTGAGCGATGACCAGGTGGCCCGCGAACTCGAAACCGGCAGGAACTCGGTCAGCCCCTGCAGGAGCCCCAGAAACAGCGCTTCGAGGCAATCCACGCCGGCCGGCGCGTCTGCTCAGGAT
>Ga0209988_10001270_pt1 | contig 16393 bp, 17 predicted proteins | sample N075metaG_FD_183115 | JGI IMG/M metagenome (GOLD analysis project Ga0209988, IMG submission 183115) | Deep subsurface microbial communities from Kermadec Trench to uncover new lineages of life (NeLLi) - N075 metaG (SPAdes) (version 2) | ecosystem: Environmental > Aquatic > Marine > Ocean trench... | reverse complement strand
TTAAAAAACTTTGCGTCATCTTCGCGGCTTAGCGGCTTTGCGTGCGATGTTTTCTTTAGATTGGTTCAAAAAGATTTAGGCTAAACCAATTTTTCGAATCGTACCACGAGCGCTTCATTTCAAAGCCACTGGATTTTGCCATCTCCTTTATTTGCTCTTTGGAAAACTTGCAGGAATCTTCGGTGTAGATGGTCTCGCCTTTCTTAAATTCGAAAGTGTGATTCAGCTTGCCAATTTTTACCGACTGTCGGGTTGTACTTTCCAGGTGCATTTCGATGCGGCTCATTTTTTTGTTAAGAAACGCCATGTGCCGAAACTTGCCGATGTTAAAATTGCCGTCCAATTCTTTGTTGATGCGGACGAGCATGTTCAGGTTGAATTTAGCTGTGACGCCCTGCGAATCATTGTAAGCGGGTTCGAGGATCCGTGGATCCTTAATTAGATCAATGCCAATGAGAAAGCAATCCTGGCTGTTCATGGTGGCGCGAATTTCACGGAGAAATTCAATCCTGCCCTTTTCATTAAAATTTCCAATTGTGGAGCCTAAAAATGCGATCAGCTTTTTGGAGATGTTTTGCTGTTTCAGCGAGTTCAGCGCGGTGATATAATCGGAAGCCATTGCCGTGATTCTTAATTCCGGATAGTCTTTTAAAAGAGCCTTCGCGCTTTCTACCAAAATTCTTTTTGAGATGTCGATTGGGATATAGTGCAGCTTTTCATTGCGTCTTAAAAACGCTTCGAGCAGCAGGCGGGTTTTTGTAGAGCTGCCGCTACCCAGTTCAATAAACGCAAAATCTTTTTGAGCAAGAATGGCAATCTCTTCTGAATACTTTTCAATGATCGCTCTCTCGGTTCGGGTCGGATAATATTCGGGAAGGCGGGTGATTTTTTCAAAAAGCTCGGAGCCGGTTTCATCGTAGAAATATTTGGGCGGCAAAGTTTTTTGGGTTGAAGATAAGCCCTGCAAAACATCCTGAGCAAATGATTCAGAGGATTTGTCGCGGCGTGAGACTTTTACTTTCAGCCTCGAGTCACTTGTTTTTGTTAATGTGTCAAACTCCGTCGTGAATCTCCTTTCCCCATGGATGTAAAATCCAACCCAACTTACGGTTTTTCCTTGAGATATAAATGGCAGGTTTAGTAGCGCAGCTTCTTTTAAAGAAGGTAAAATGTTTCAAAGGTGCAACTTTTTAATAAAAAAATCCAAATCTCAATTATGGGATTTGGATTTTGCGTTTTTGGATTTTAGTGGAGACGGCGGGAATCGAACCCGCGTCCGAGAGACAGTCACCAAGAACTTCTACATGCTTAGTTTGTTGATTCAATCTCGCTTTTTGAGGTTCAGCAAACAAAACCCCGAAAAGCCAGCTCGAAAGATTCATCGGAGGACCTCGAGCAAGTCCTGGGATATAGCCACAAGATCGACGTTCAGCTCAAAATGTGTGGCGCACCCTGAGTGAACGAGCTACGCTAATAAATTAGGCAGCTAATGCATACGCATAATTGTCTGCGTTTAATTAGTGTTTCCAGTTGTTTAACGAGGACCTGAAAAAACCTCGGCATGCCATCCTCAGCTCCTCGACCCCCGTCGAAGCCAGGTCGTCCCCAAAAAGGCAATAAAAGAAAGTAAATTTTTTAACGAGAGTCAAGGGAAATCAGTTCCGCATTACCCCGCTATCTTATTAAATCGGTCAATTTCTTCAAAAGTATTAAAAACATTTAGTGAAAGCCTGATGGCATTCCGGTTTTCCGATTCAAAAGGCCGGAACACATAGCCGTGTTTTTCAAACATCTCCTTGAACAAAGCCCGGCTGCTTGTTTCTTTCAGTTCCACTGTGTACAAAGACGTTGCTAAATCCGCATCAAGGGGAGAACGCCAGCTAAATTTGGAGTTGTTTTTGAGGGTTTGATAGAAAGTGTCCCGCAGCGCTTTTCGCCTTTGTGCTGCGCCTTTGCTGTTCAGTTTGCTTTGAAAGTCGACCGCATTGCCCAGGGTGAGCGTTGCTGCTAGATTTCTGGTGCCATAATCTTCAAAAATACGGACAGAATTTTTCCATCTTTCCTGGCCCCAGGTAACCCACATCGGTTTTACGTCCGGTTGCACTTCTTTTCTAATATAAAGCACCCCGGTGCCCTTTGGCGCCTGCAGCCATTTGTGGGGACTGGCCGCATAGAAATCGACCCCCATTTCCTGAAGATTGACGTCCACCATTCCGACCGCCTGAGCGCCGTCGACTGCCACATACTGTACGCCTTTCTTTCTCGCCATTTTTGCAAGCTCTTTTACCGGATAACGAATTCCCACCAAATTATCGATATGCGGAAAGACAACCACCCGCGTCTTTTCCGAAATATTTTTTGCATAAATATCAACAATATCCTCTTTGGATAAATTCGGTACTTCCTGAATTGGAAACTCGAACTTCTTGACCGAAAAATCTTTTTCTTTGGCATGGTGAAACCAGCATTGGCCTGCACCGGCATGGTTCAGGGAGCTAAAGACGACTTCATCCCCTGCTTTTAAAGGAAGGCCGCTGGCAAGTAAATTAAAACCCTCGGTCGTGTTGTGCGTGAAGGCGAGTTCACCCGCACTGCATCCCAGGAATTCAGCCACTTTCTCACGCGTTTCTGCCAGCGCTTTTGCCCACGGTTCGCCCCACATATAAAACCAGGGATTTGACTCGCACAATTTTAGATAGCCGGTATGTGCTTCATGAATAGCCCTTGGAATCGTGCCGATCGAACCATGATTAAAATAGGTAATTTCATTATTCAGCAGATATTCAGTTCGCAGGTTTGCGAAATAATCATCTTTATTGTTCTGTTTTTCTAATCTCAATAAATTGTTGGCAAACACAGATTGGATTGAGGAGAGTGTTGTCAGGGCCGCTGCGGCCGTGATGCCGGAGCTTGTCTGTTTTAAAAAATCTCGTCTTTTCATAGGGATACCTTTAACCGACTGCTAATTTGTTTGATTGCCAATGCAATATAAGTGATTCGAGGTCCTGATAAAAATCTTGGAATCAGCCACCGCTGGAGATGAGATTGTGTAGCTGCCATCGAGTTCGTTGGTAGACAACAACTTGAATTCCGGTCCGGCCGCCAAAACGGTTGTAATGGCTTTTTCATTGGTAATATAAAGCTTGTTGTCCACTAAAACCGGGGAGGCACTCACGATTCCCTGGGCAGTGCGCTCGGGACCCCAGACGACTTCGCCCGTTTTGGCATCGAGGCAGATAACCAGGCCTCTGTCATCGACCATGTAGAAATACTTGCCGTCACAAACCGGGGTTGGTACGTCTGTGGCCGCCGGACCTTCCCATTTCCAGGTCGGTCGGCCGCTCGGGATGTCGCCGGCGCGAAAGGCAAGCAGCGGCTTTTTGCGTGTCGGCGCGTAAACCATGCCATCTATTGCAATAGGTGAGGCGCAGATACGATAATTGCGCCGCTTCTCGGGATTCAAGCCTCCGGCGCGCCAAATCTCCTGGCCCGTCTCAGGATCATGGCCGGTTACATAATCTCCGCCAAGAATAACAATCTGTGTTTTGCCGTCGTGTCGGAGCAGAGTCGGAGTAGTGTAAGCATCCGGTGACTCGGCCACGGCATCAGTGGGTCGTTCCTGCCGCCATTTCTCATGCCGGTCAAAGCATCAAAGGCAACCACGTAGGAAGGGTCGTCGGTTTTTTGTCCGTGTAAAACCTGCAGAATAAGCTTTCCCTCATAGTATAAAGGAGAGGAGGCGTACCCCCAGTTCATGCCGAAAGCGCCGTAGTCATCTTGCAAGTTTCGCTGCCAGATTTTCTTGCCATTTAGGTCGAATGCCGTGACGGTTCCGTTACCGGTAACAACCCAAACATGCTTTCCATCTGTGACCGGAGAGGGCGATGTGTTGTTGTGTTTGCGCCAAATTTTATTGCCTTCATCAAGCTCTCGTTGCCAGAGCACCGAGCCGTTTTTTTTTGAAATAGAAATCAGAAGCAGAGTTAAACCACCAGGATGGTGCGCGACACCTCGTCTTCTCCGTCGGTTGGGATTCCGCCGTTGCCGCTCTTCTTGCCGCTTTTTGGTTTCTTCCTCAAAAGCTTCTACTTCCTCCCCATCGGCTTTGGCTGGTGAAGTGACAAAAATCTGATTTCCCCAGATGATCGGCGTGCCGCCGCTCCATGACGGCATGGGTGCCTTCCAAATGATATTTTCGCTGGCGCTCCAGGTCTCAGGAACGTTGGTTGTTTTGCTGACGCCATTTTGTTCAGGGCCGCGCCATTGCGGCCAATTTTCCTGGGCATTTATATCAACGACCAGCAGCATAATTACACACATTACCGCTGTTACAATTGTTCGAGCCATTGTTTTGCCTCCTGCCGTGATCCTGCAAAAAAAATTACTTATAAAAGTGGCAAAGATTATTTTTTGGATAAGAGTTTCCCTTTTGTATCAATTAATTCTACCGTTTCTCCTTTAGAGAGGCCAAACTCACCACACACTATGTACCCTTCTGCTCTCTTTGCTTGAGCTTTGGCTCTATTTGCTGGTTTCTTTCTGCTAAAAAAGTAGATTCTCAGTATTCCATTTCCGGGGATAGTTGTACCGTGTGGAATATCAAACGTATTGGTGGATTCTATTATTTGGTAACCCCCAATCATTCTCTCAGTACTCGACCGATTCGCCAAATCCACGTAATCCGGACTTTTTGTGTTTATTTTTTGTATATAGATTTGTGCTTGTGTTTCAGGTTGGCTGCCAGTGTCAGTTGCAGGCTCGGTAACAGGTTGGTCAACGGGCCCGGGATCATGCTGGGTAATGGGCCCACTCTCTTCAGGAGGAAAGATGGTATCCCAATTTGCAATGATCGCCGTCCCCAGGACGCCGAGAAGCGAGATGACGGCTACCGTTATTTGAGTATTTTTCCAGCCATTTTATCCTCCTCCTATTTAGCGAGATTTGATAAGGGTGTGATTTGTATTAGTGCACTAAAAGCCAGGACTGATCGGTTTGGTAGATTAGCCCCGGCCGTTAAATGAGGTCAGCAGGTTCGCCATTAATCCATTGCATAAGAATTACAGCCCAAGCAGCTTCTCCGCATTGCCACCCAAAATTCCCGTCTTTTCCTCCTGAGAAATATTTAATTTTTCAATGCTGGCAAGCATCTTTTCGATGCTGCCGATTTGATGGGGATAATCACTGCCGGCTACGAGGTGGTCGCTGCCGGCAAAATCAATGGCAAACTGTAAGGCGTTGACATCGAAGTTAACTGTATCATAGTAAAAATTCTTCAGATATTCGCTTGGCGGTTTCGAGATATTTTTTCGGCATTGTTCAAAGGCCTCGTAGCCACGATCAAAACGTTCGGACAGGTAAGGCACAGCGCCTCCCAGGTGCCCCAGAACCCATTTTATATTCGTGAATTTTTCAATAACGCCGCTGAAAACCAGACTGGCGGCCGCCAGGGTGGTGTCTGCCAGAAATCCGACCAGCGGCATCAGCATGTATTCCGTCATTGCTTCAACGCCCACGGGATAAGTGGGATGAATAAAAAAAACGACATTAAGATCACTGGCTTTTTCATAAAGCGGCCAGAAACGTTTATCGCTCAAAGCCACCCCGTTGGCATTGCTGAACAGGGTCGCCCCTTTCAACCCCAATTCGGAAATAGCGCGCTCCAGTTCTGCCACAGCAGCATGGGGACTATTAAGAGGGAGGGTGGCCAAAGCAGGAAAGGCTTCGTAGTCGCTCTGGATTTTAGCAAAATTGTCGTTTACTTTTCGGCATAATTCCGTCGAACGTTGCGGCGTTTCAATCAGTGTGCCCGGCGCAGTCAAAGAAATAATCTGCTTATCTAGACCCGCTTGGTCCAGAACAGTTTGGCGGAAATCCATTAATCTGTGGCCCGGAACCAGGATATTGTAATCCCCGGGAGAGTGCAGCACCGGATTATTAGCGGAATCAAAGGTGACGGAATAGGCGCTGGGGCCTTTTTTAATCTCATCCACATATTCTTGCGGATAAACATGGTTATGGAAATCAATAATCGACATCTGAATTCCTCCCCTTGCGTTTTTTAAGCCACAAGTAATAAACGGGTAATCCGGTTAAGACGAAAAAGAGCCCGAAAAAGCTTTCACCGGGATCAGCGATGACTTGATTGATGACAATGGCAAATGAAGAAACGATAAATAACGCCGGCACCACCGGATACCCCCAGATAGGGTAATCTCGTTCAACATTGGGCCGGCGCCGAAGCAGGAACAACCCAATTGCCATTAAGCCAAAAAAGATCCATTCCGTATAGATGACCCGGGTAAAGAGGGCGCGGTAAGTTCCGGTTGCGACCAGGACGGATGACCAGATGCCCTGGGCAGCAATCGCTTTGGCCGGCGTCTGGTATTGCGAATGTATTTCCCCCATCCAGCGAAACAACAGCCGGTCCTGGGCCATGGCATAATAAACCCGCGGCCCGGCGAGGATGATGCCTGTAAGGGCGCCAATTGTAGAGAAAACCACCAGGCCCGACATGAATGCGCCGCCACCAGCCCCGAACAGAGCGTCGGCAGCATCAGCGGCAATCCTCGACGAGGTAGCAACTTTGTCCAGAGGTAGAATATACATATAAACCAGATTCATACCCATATAACAAAATGTAACGATAAGAGTGCCAAAAATCAAGGCACGGGGAATGGTCTTGCGCGGCTCAATTGTTTCCTCGGAGTTATAAGTAACCATGTGCCAGCCGCCGAAGGTGAAAAGGCCGGCGACCATTGCCAGGAGAAAATTTGAAAAGGAAATTTCCGAACTCTGAATAGTTCCTGTTACAAAGTGTTCATCGACCCGGGAGCCAAGTGCAAATCCAAACGTAATAATCAAAAGAATGGCCAATACTTTTCCCAGGGTTATGAACGTTTGTAAAGACGTTCCGGGTTTTGCACCAAAATAATTCACGGCGGAAAGCATTAAAATCGAGCCAATGGCGACTGCTTTAATGCCTATATCACCGAGCGGATAAAAGTAGGCAACATACCGGGCAAGAACAACTCCGAGTGCGGCGATGATACCGGAATGCATGACCCAGAACATGGCCCAGCCCCAGAGGAAGCCGACTGCAGGCGAGAATGCTTCTTTCAGATAAACATAAACCCCGCCCGTTTGCGTAAATGTGGAAGCCAGCTCGGCACAAACCAGTGCACCAAATAAGGTGAGTAGTCCGGAAGCGAGCCAGACCAAGATGATGCCACTTACTGAAGGGATCAGACTTGTCACGTTGGACGGCTGCACGAAAATTGACGCCCCTATGATGGTGCCGACCACGAGAGCGGTGGCACGGGGCAGGGTAATCACTCGACGCAATTTCATAGAGTTTCTATCCTCCATTCAGGACTCGCCGTTGGAATTGTCGCAATACGGTATCGAATACCGGGATTATTCTGCATAGAAGTTCGGGCTAAGTTTTGGCGGCACGGGTCGAGCCAAACTGGAAGATTAGACTTTCTCTCAGTAAGGTTTTTTTATTTCCTGCATCAAATCATCCACAATATCACGGAAGTAGTTTCTGGCCTGAGTCGTGATCGGTCCCGGCTGCCAGGTTTGACCTTCAGCATATTTCACGCGATTTTCCGCCCGCATGGTGGCATTATAAGTCGACTCTCCCCTTATACTACTTGCTTGTCCGGGTCTTAACTTGGCCGTAAGAAAAATTCGCGATTCCACGGCAACGATGCCCAATTCTCTTTCATCGTCAAATATAAAACGCGCCTGCCATTCCGTGACAACATTAATCTTGTTTGGATAATTACGTGAATCACCAGAACGAATATACCGGTATCTGCTATACACAATCATATCAACAGCTTCATTGAATTCGTCTCCCATTGTCAGTCCAAGGTTGGCGCGAAACATCTTTGGTTTTGTAGCTGAATCTTTGCCACCGGTACCTCCGCAGCCTGCCAGTAAGCTGGCCAATATCAAAAGTACTAGTCCAAAATTTCTTGTATTCATCATTTTCTCCTGCTTTACAATGAATGTTCGAGCGCGCTTTTATTTGCCTGCCCTATGCATTATGATAAATTCTTAAAAACTAATCAAGGGAAACAACTATTTTTCGGAAAAATTATTCGTGAGACACGAAGAGCACGGAGGTCAAATTGTTAAAAACTTGTGCCGGAGATTATTGAGCGGTCTAGTAAATGTACGTCAATCCGCAGAGGTTTTTTGACGGTGGAGAAGGGTTGCTGAGGTTGAGGATACCGCAGCTTGGACTGAAAATGATGTCTAATTAAGGAGTGTCTAAAAAAGGGGTGCGAAAAAATCCCTTGCAAATTACCTACGAATTCGTTACGATTTCAGGTGTTCAAAAAAGGCACGTTTATTGAACAGGACATATCCGACAAAAAAAGGACGTTTTTTTAGACAGGAGGATACAACTATGGAAACAAAATTCATCAACATAACCCTGCACGAATCAGAAAGAGCCGACGAGACCTGGGTTAACCCAGCCCACATTGTGGCCGTCACCCGGACCCTAAAAAACGCTTCATGACCGTGGTTCTCGATGTGGGTTTCGGCGCTTTTTCAGGGCGACCCAAAATATACAGGATTACCTTTGCAAGCGGGGAAAAGTTGTTACAATCATTGGCTCATTGAGCCTCAGGGTATTCAATAAAAGAACGTTTTTAGACATATCCAAAAAAGTTCAATAACCGAACCGGTCTGGCTTTCCCTTTAAAATCTAAACGACTGAGTCCACCCGCATTTTTGAACGAAGCGGAAAAATGTCAGGTGGATCGTTTGTTATGTGTTTGGTCAATTCTTATTCTCAACGGTCTGAATAAACGCCGGTCCATCTTTTGCAATTCTAGTTCCTTGAATTCCCGAAACGTGAATTTACCACACTACTGAAAATAGAACCAAAAGTATAGCTTAATCTGACAAAACTAAAATACTCAAATGAGGTTGCAAGCTCTCTTCTCAACAGTAAGACATCTTCGGTTTCGGCATCACCTTTGGTCAGAGACAATTGATCCCGAATCCTCGAATAGCTTCCAACCAGAGTTAATGAAAATCCTTTGAATAGACGCATTTCCAGTTCAGCGAAAAAAGTCAAACGGTTCTTGCTGAAATCGTGAAAAAAGTTGGAGCCTTCAAGGCTGAATTCGATCGATCCCCAGGTTTGTGTGGTTTCTAATGTCACCGATAACTCATGTCCCAGAAGTGTCTCCTCTGTTTTATCAAAAACAGTTTCCTTGCGATATTGAATTTTTCTGGCTCCGATCCTGTACAAAAATCTGAGCTCTCTTCGGGTGGATTCTGAGTAAGGGAAGAGATTGTATTCAAACGCCGGAGTGAAGGCGACTTGGAGTTTTGTGTTACTGAACGTCGAGGAGGAAGCACCTTGAAAAGAGCCCACGGACCAGTGCTCATTAATACTTCTTACGAACGTGCTGGCAAAGCCATAGCTGTGGTCGGGGAGTGATTGTGTTTCGTCGTCGATTGTAAAACTTCTTCGGCTATAATCAGCACGAGGCGATAATCTAATTTTCCAGTTGTCGGTAACGTGACTTGCCGAGAAAGAGCCACCAATAGAGAGTGAGCTACTTTGTTTTTGGCCGGAAAAAAAACCGCGCGCTGAAATACGAAATACCCAATGATTCCACTTGTCTTTAACCTCTGCCGGCCCGACTTCTTGTTTTTGATGTGAGATGGAAATTTGCTTGGCAACCGGCGTCTTGGCCGCAAAGCGCACGAGACCGAGCTTCAAGGTTGTGACATAACCTTGCCTGATGTCATTTCCCGTGTCCGTATTTCCCGAAACAAATTTCAGAGTGTCTGCCATGCCGATGAATTTTTCTCTGCCGATAAATGTGAGCGTATATTCGCGTCCCCCGCTGCCGGTTCTTTGTGTCGTGACTAGAACGTGAACTTGTGCTTGTTTTCGGTCCCTGACGTAATTGACAAAAGTGATCTCCGTTTGGATGTAGTCGTGATCGCACCGGTTACAATCGAGAAAGACTCTCGGCGCGTCGCTCAACCACGCTTGCAAACTATCCGGTTCCACTTGAGAATAGCTATTCGAAGTTCCGAGGCCAAAAAGGAGAATAATACCTGCGCCTGCAACTTGTTTCATGTATTTCAATTAACGTGCTCCTGCGCTGCGACCAGTTCTGCCTTTACTTAAGATGACTCAAAAGATAAACCAGTGCTGCAATAAAGTCAACGGAAATGTAAAGATGAGCCTACTCAGGGGAAGCACGACTCGGCTGGCCAGAGAGCATCTCCTCCGGTCCCTGCTTCTGCGATGGGAGTGGGGACGTTTTGTTCTTTCTATAATGAGCGCGCGGCGCAGATGCAAATTATTGGCCACAGATTCGCACAGTCCGCCAGGGTGCACCCTTGGCATCGCCGAGGCTTACCCGACAGACTGTTTACGGCAAAAGGATAGTTTTTAGGCGCTTAGGCGCTTAGCGCCATACAGTGACAAGAAATTGTCGATAATTTTGATTGACAATCTCCGATTTGAGAAGTCGAGCCTTTTTCAAAAATCGAATATCGTAGATCACATATCGTAAATCGTATATGCCGAGTCTGTGAATTTGATATACGATATATGATTGACGATCTACGATTTACGATCTACAGTCAGCTGCTTTTCTCTTGTCGGTTTGATAACTGCCCGGAAGGGGCCATCTTCTCCCGGGCGAAGCCCCAGTCGAGACGCAGTAACTGACAAGTAATTTTCTGCCATACTCGATATAAGCATTCGAAGCACAAACTTTTGGCAGAAATTTGAAATCACAAATTTCAAAATCCCAAATAACAAATAATTTCCAAATTTCAATTTTTCAAATTCTCAATCAAAATCATTGAAAGTTAGGTTTGTTGGACACTGGGATTTGGTATTTATTTGTAATTTGTAGCTTGTTTTTTGGGATTTGCGGCTTGCCTCATTGGATTTGATTTTTCCCACGGGGTTTGTCCGGCTTAGGTAGAAGTCAGGGTCGAACAATTTCGGTAGTGGGGATAAAGATTTCATAGTGCCCATGGCCAGTGATCCTGAACTGGAACCGTCCATCCATGCTGGGGAGGCCACCTTGACCGCCATAATAAGTTACCGATAGGGACGTTAGCGGACCCTGGAATAATTCGTCCTTCCGGTACCAGCGGAAACTACCAGATTGGAATCGCGTTGGCACACCGAACTGTAACTGGATCTGCAACATCAGGCTATCCGGGCCGTTCAGCCCGTCATCACGGGTCACCTCTGAATTTCCCAGGAACTTAACGTCGATATCCACCGTCTCGCCATCTCTGAGTCCGACAAGCTCTTCCATATGTAGAGGCAGGAGGATTCCGGAGGAATCGCCTATCTTCTCAACAGAAGCTTCCTGGCTCCCCTGGCATTGTAAATTGAATAAGACCAGGGAGATGATGATAAATTCTTTAATTTCAATGTTCGGCAGGCGTCGAATAGTCATGGTCAGATTCTTCCTCAGCTTCAGGTCAATGAACCTCCCCTATATAAGGATATATTTAAAGCAAACGGCAGCAAATCAGCTGCAGCGCTTTGCTCCCGGATGCATTTTTTAAAAAATACACACATACAAAAATAAAAGCAACCTAAAACTCCCAATATCTTGCTTGATTGCACGAGAGCAACAGTGTTGAGATATTCAGGAATGATGCGTCTTTGGGTATCTCTCTCACTATGGCAAGGCTAAGTGTTTTGTAAAAAGTGCAGAAACGTTCTTAAAACTGTATTTTTTTGCAAAACTAAATTTTCTTTGAAACAAACATTTTACAAAAGCGTAAAAAAGATTCGTTGACCTGTTACAGTTGTAATAACCAACCTACATTTGTAAACTAAAACTTTAACGTTGGAGCACACCGAAAAAAACACTGAAAAAATAAATTCAATTATCGGTGATATTCAGTGGCCTTCGGTGTTTACGATGGAATTAAAATAAGGATCCCAAGCATGGAAAAGCAAAACCATCTGCCGGAATTGTCGAGGTCGGGACTCGACATTATGAAGATTCTTTGGAAGGACGGTCGCAGCAGCACCCGCGAGGTGCACGATCAATTGTGTGCTGCTTACGGCTGGGCTTACTCGACCACAAAGACCGTCATGGACCGCATGGTTAAAAAGGGCCATCTCTCCAGGGAAAACTTTCATGGCATTTTTCTGTATAAGCCGCTCTTTTCTAAACCGGCAGGGCTTGCCGAATTGGTCAGGAATTTTGCCGACAATGTTCTGGAGCTGGACTACGGTTCCGTGGTCTCGCTTTTTGCCCGCAGCAAAGCCTTAACGACCAAAGAAATCGAGGAGCTGCAGCGACTCCTTGATGAGCCTGATGAGTAGATAAACGAGGAGAAAAAAGATGTTTTCAGAAATTTTATTAACCGTCAATGAATGGAGCTCGATATTTTGGAGCTTTGTTCAAAAAGAACTTTTGTATTCCTCGATTTTATTTCTCATCGTCTTGGGATTTACAAGAGTCTTAAAAAAGAAATCCTTGTACCCTGCAATACGGCTTGTGGGCCTTAGTGCTCCTGCGCCTGGTTCTGCCACCTGATTTTTCTCTACAATTTAGTGCGCGTTCAGTACTTGACACTTATGGATTTACTAAAGCAAATGTGCTTGCGGAAGGTGTCTTTACTACCAATTTAAATCAACTGCCGGAACCTAAAATCGAAAAACATAAACAGCTAAGCGATGATAGACAGAGAGCATCGGTTCAGAGTGAAAAGGCCTCCTTACCAGTTCAGCTCTCATGGCAATCGGCTCTTTTCTTAATCTGGCTGGCGGGAATTTTGGGCTTTGTTTTCATTTTCACCCGCCGCTATTTTTATTATTTGCAAGTGGTCAGAAAATCGAGTTCGGTTACGGAACCAAACGTTCTAAAATTGTTAGATAGCTGGCAAAAGCGTTTTGAAATTAAGCGGCGGGTCAAATTGGTTTCTTCTGCAGCATGTCTTTCGCCGTTCACAATCGGTATTTTTAAGCCAAAAGTGATTAAAGTCAATTATAATTCCCTATCGACGACAACTATAATTCCCTATTTTCCATGGGGTGAATTGGGTTTGTTTTAACTTCCTTTCATTAAAATTAGATCCTTGATGAGGCTAGCCAAGGTCAGAGCTTTCAGGGCTTACACAGAGCTAGCGAGTCATCCCATTCCGGGGGTGTCACGGTCGATTGAGAGGGCCTAGGGGGGGGCGCCTCCACACCCAACATAATTTTCATCTTCTTTCTGTCTTGTCATTTTTTTTTGGTGAGATGTCTCCAATCGATAACTTGGTAGATTTAGTTCTAAGATTATGCTGTGATGGACGAGCCGGTCTATGGCCGCAGCCGTTGTCATTGGGTCCTTGAAAATCCGTTCCCACTTAGAGAACGGCAGGTTGCTGGTGAGCATGATGCTGCCCCGTTCATAACGGTCGGCCAAAAGAGTGAACAACACTTCCATCTCTTGCTGGTTTTGTTCAACATACCCGATGTCGTCAATGATGATCGCATCAAAGCGGGAAAGAGTGCGAAACAGCTTCGGCAAGCGTAATTCGCGTTTCGCATACAGCATCTCCTGCACAAGGATATTGCAACTACGAAACAACACTCTGTATCCGGCATTGATCAGCTCGTGACCAAGTGCGCATAAAAGGTGTGTTTTGCCACTGCCCGGGTTGCCAAATGCAAGAACATTTTCATGACGTGCCAGGAAGCTGCCATCGCGTAGCGAGCCCAGATGCATTTCCAATTTTATGCCCAACCGTTTGAGTTCAAAATTGTCAAAGGTCTTCTCGCAGGGCAGTTTCGATTCCCGAAGATAACGTTCGATACGCTTCATGCGCCGTGCTTCAACTTCACGTTCAGCAACAGCCAAAAGATACTGTTCATACCCCAGGCTTTCGGCACGGGCTGTATCCGCCTCATCTTTATAGGTTTCACGAAAGGCAGGCAGGTGCAACTCTTTGAAGCGGGATTTTAGTTGGGTATCAATCATGAGGCGCCCTCCAGCTCGAAGCGAAGATTGCATGCGTCACTGAGTAATCTATCATAATCGTCCAGGTTTACAGCCGTAATATGGACATCCGCCGCGCTTTCAGGCTTGATGTTCTCTTTAAGTCGGACGGTTATTTTTTCCGCCGTAATATCCTCTGCATTTTCCAACAGCTCTTTGAGGTAGTGACCAACCGTTGTTTCATTCTCTTTGGCCGCCAGATGCAGAATAGCCAAATATTCTTTATCTGCGCGAAGGGGATTAGTCTTTTTTAAGGTGTCGTATAAAAGCCGGAATGTGTGCGTGGGAAACAGGTCCTTGCGGTAACGATAATGGCTAAAGGCTCCCGGTTTACGTACGAGCCAATCAATGATGTGCCGATAGTTGATGAAGTGTTTTTCCTCACCACGCAATCGCGGTATCTGTTCAACACACTTCTGGGCATACCAGACTTCTATATGCTCCGTAAAAAGACGCACCTTGACCTGACTGCCGATTAAACGTGCTGGTACGGAATAGTAATTCTTCTTTACGCGGATTGTACTGCCCGGCCCAACCTTTACATTAATTTGCTGCACGCTGTTATACTTTGTTGCCGGCAACGGATGCATGGCCTTCAACTCTTCGATGTAACGGTCTGACCGGCCTTTATTACGCCCGGCAAATAACTCTTTTAGAAAGGCTGCATACGCTTGCTGGCTGTTAAAATTGCAACTGCCGCGCAACATTAGCGCCTGACTGACGGCCTTTTTAAAACGATAGTGGCTTTGCTCTACATCACCGTTCTCATTGGCTTTACCAGCCTGGATTCGCTGTCCACGTATGCTGTAATGGTTCAGAAGGGCCTGGTAACTTTTAGTGAATTCTTCTTTGTTTAAATGATTATTTACCGCGGCGCTCAAACGATCACTTTGGTGCGTTGTCGGAACAGCGCTCAACTCCCATAAGGCTTTTTGAAGACCGTCGCTCAAAGATTCAAAACTCTCTGAAAAACAAATCGAGCCCGTCTCCCAGTTAGAATAGGGCAGCACAAAATGATAAATGAGATGGTCAAATTTCTGGTGGGCGATGGTTATATCAAGTGGGTTCATATTAGTGAAGTCCGATTGGCAGCGTTCCCCGGGGATATAATCCTGTGCGAAAAATACCTCCTTTCCCGGGCCGTAACAGGCACGCCACTGCTTGAGGTGCCGCTGCAAGGTTCGCAACTGGCCGTCACTGTAGTTACCGTTTTTCTCCCTCTGCAGATATTCGAAAAGGGTCTTCGCTTCCAACCCAGGGTTATGTTCCAAAAATCCTTTTATTTCAGCCCAGTCCTCTTTAAAAGGGTTCTGCCGGGTACGCCAGTCATGAGGCTTTTTTACTTCACTCGGTAATTTACCTAGCTTTTCATACTTACGAGTTGTCTTAATATCCATTCCAGATTTCGCTGCTGCAAGAACTTTATTCTTCTCTGTTTTCATCAACTTCATATATCTCCTGACTTGTTGATTCGTTACCATCCAAGAAATCCTCCCTATAGTTAGTCTTGGATAGTATAATATTCCATTTCTTAATAGGGAGTTTTAATCGTCGTTGATAGGGAAGAATAAAGATCGTTAATCAGGCTTCTCTGTTCCCACTTTTGCACAGACTTTTTTTAGCAAAGAGAAGGTGATCAGTGGTAGTGTAGATGGTGCAGCCCAAGTTATTGCCGCCGACCTAGACGGCGACGGCGATATGGATGTTCTTTCCGCATCTAGGCTCGATGGTAAAATCGCCTGGTATGAGAACGACGGCAATGAGAACTTCACTACCCATATCATCACAGAGAGTGCAGATGACGCCAGGTCTGTCTTCGCCGCCGACCTCGACGGCGATGGTGATTGGGATGTGCTTTCTGCTTCAGCGGGTGACGACAAAATCGCTTGGTATGAGAATGACGGCTCAGGCACTTTCGGGCCCCAGCAGGTCATCACTAATACCGCAGATGGGGCAGTGTCGGTGATTGCTGCCGATCTTGATGACGACGGTGATATGGATGTTCTTTACGCTTCGTTTGGCTCCTCGCCTAATTGGAATAATAGAATCGCCTGGTATGAGAACATCGACGGTCAGGGAAGTTTCGGTACAGAACAGGTCATCACCACAGATGTGGATGGCGTAGAGTCCGCGATTGCTGCCGACCTTGACGGCGACGGTGACTTAGATGTTCTTTCCGCTTCATGGGAAGACGACAAGATTGCCTGGTATGAGAACACGGACGGTCAGGGCAGCTTTGGGCCGCAGCAGCTCATCAACACAACCGCTGATTTCGCATTTTCCGTGTTTGCTGCCGATCTTGACGGCGACGGTGATATGGATGTTCTTTCTACCTCTATAGACAAGGTTGCCTAGTATGAGAACATCGATGGTGAGGGCGATTTCGG
>Ga0209988_10001268_pt1 | contig 16401 bp, 16 predicted proteins | sample N075metaG_FD_183115 | JGI IMG/M metagenome (GOLD analysis project Ga0209988, IMG submission 183115) | Deep subsurface microbial communities from Kermadec Trench to uncover new lineages of life (NeLLi) - N075 metaG (SPAdes) (version 2) | ecosystem: Environmental > Aquatic > Marine > Ocean trench... | reverse complement strand
TCGGGCCTAAAGGCCCCCCTGCAACCACGACCAATCAGCCGCCAATCGATATCCCACGCACTGATATCCCGCGCACTGGCAGGATGTCCTGCGGGAGTTCTGGTTGCAGCAACTCTTCAACGGGCGGTATATCAATTTCTTCCAGAATTGCCGGGGTGACAAGCCCTTCAGCAATCTCGCGCAATGCAATGATCGTTGGTTTGTCATTCTCGGGATCGACCATCGGCTCTGCGCCGTGGGCGACCCGGCGCGCGCGCTTTGCGGCGACCAGAACCATCTCAAAAATGTTATCGATATTCTTCAGGCAGTCTTCAACTGTAACGCGTGCCATCGTCTTTATTCCTCTCGGTTGCGGTGAGGCTATGGCCCCGGCCGCGTGAATTAGGCTGGTCCTGAGACCGCGAAACGCAGGCTAGCTGGCCTTTGGGCCGAATACCAGTGCTTATTCCAAAAAGTTATAAGGGTCTGAGCAGGGCGTCAAGCTCAGCAACCGCACAATCGAGGTCGTCATTGACGATGACGTGGTCAAACTCATGCTGGTGTTCGATGTCGCTGCGGGCGTCCCGCAGCCGGCGCTCGATCACAGCGGGTGAATCCGTCCCCCGGTCGCGCAACCTGCGCTCCAGTTCCTCAAGCGACGGCGGTAAGACAAAGATCGTGATGCATTCGGGCATCGATTCACGTACCTGCCGGGCACCCTGCCAGTCGATTTCCAGTATCACGTCATGCCCGTTCCTGAGGTGTTCATCGACCTGTTCGCGGCTCGTACCGTAAAAGTTGTCGAAAACTTCGGCCGATTCGAGCATCGCGCCGCGCTCGCGCAGGTCAAAAAATTCATCACGGTCGACGAACAAATAATCGACACTGTCCGCTTCGTCAAGCCGCTTTTCACGCGTCGTATAGGAAATGGAAAAACGTAATTCGGGATTTTTCGTCGTAAGCGCCTTTACAAGTGTCGTCTTGCCGGCACCCGAAGGCGCCGTGATGACGTAAAGCCTGGCAGCTGTCATATCACTCAACGTTCTGAACCTGTTCGCGCATCTGCTCGATAAGCACCTTGAGCTCGACGGCCGCTTTGCTTGTTTCTGCGTCAGCGGATTTGGATCCCAGCGTATTGGCTTCGCGGTTGAGTTCCTGCATCAAGAAATCGAGGCGCCGACCGACGGGCTCGTCCTTTGCGAGGGTTTCCCGGATCTCGGCGATGTGGCTGTCGAGTCGGTCAAGCTCTTCATCCACGTCGATCTTCTGCGCGATCAGCGCGAGCTCCAATTCCAGTCGTTCGGGATTTGCATCTACATCGAGCTGGTCGATTCGTTCCTGCTGTTTCTTGCGCACGGCGTCGAGTACCTCGGGCATGCGGGCACGCACGGACGTTGCCAGGCTCGCAATGTCGGCGCAGCGTGATTCGAGCATCGATGCGATTCGAAGGCCTTCGCTGGCACGCATTGCCAGCATCGCTTCGATCGACTTGGCGAGTAAATCAGAGATCGCCTGGAACAGCGGTTCGACTTCGATCTCAGATTGCTGAATAACGCCGGGCCAGCGCAAAATGTCGATCGGATCTACCTTGTCGGCGTCGTGCAGCACGGACGCAATTGATGCAAGTCGCGTCGATAATAATTTGACGAGCTCGTCGTTAAGCTGCATTTCGGAACTGGCATCCAGAACGCGCCGAAAACGGAACGCGCATTCGATCTTGCCGCGCTTCAGACGGTCACCGACCTGTTGGCGAAACGCTTGTTCTTGTGGCCGAAATTCATCGGGAAGCTTGAACTGCACATCGAGATAGCGGTGGTTAACGGCCCTGAGTTCCCACGTGAGGGCACCGAATTCCGTGTCAACGGACTGTCGAGCAAAGCCTGTCATACTGTGTAACATCTGCGTCTTTCTCCGCTTGTGCCGGATCGGTCACGTTTTTTGAATGCCCGGCACCGCATAGTAAAGAGACCCAAGCAAGAACGAAACACCATGAACGTCGAGTACGCCAAAGTATCCGCACTGGGGGACCGTCAGGATAACCAGGACCGCGCCGCTGTTGTTGTTGCCGAAGATGCAGCGATGCTGCTTGTGTTTGACGGCATGGGCGGTCATTCAGACGGCGCGCGCGCAGCCGAGACGGGGCTCAAGGTCGTGCAGGATATATTCATGGAGGCGCGTTTACCGATTCTGGATCCGCAGGGCTTTCTCTATATGGCGCTGTCTCGCGCGCACGATGCCGTCGTTAAGCTCGGGGACGATGTGGCGGTCGATTTTCGGCCACGTGCGACCTGTGCCATCTGCCTGGTGCAGGAAGGCGGCTCGTTTTGGGCGCACATTGGCGACAGCCGCATTTACCAGATTCGCAACGGTCGCGTCCTCACGCGGTCGCGGGATCACAGTCATGTCGAAGTTCTTATCCAGGAAGGCGCCATTACCGAGGAAGAGGCGCTTGACCATCCGATGCGCAATTTCGTCGAATGTTGCCTGGGTGGAGACGCACCGGTCCCCGATATGAGTATTACTTCAAAATTGCCGCTGGCGATCGGGGATGTGTTGCTGGTGTGCTCGGATGGCTTGTGGTCGGGGATTAGTGACGACGACATAGGCGAAATTTCCACGCCGGGCGAGAACAATCTTGCCGAAAATCTGAAGGCGCTAAGCATCAAGGCATTGAATGCCAACTCCCCCTACAGCGACAATACGACCGGAACTGCCATTCGCTGGCAGAATTCCTGATCTAACACATTCTGAAGGAGCAAGCTGATGCGACCAAGCGGCCGCGCCGCGGACGGTATCCGCACGGTCACGTTTACACTTGATTTCACATGTCATGCAGAAGGTAGCGTGCTTGTGGAATTCGGCGAGACACGCGTGCTTTGTACGGCAAGCGTCGAGGATCGCGTGCCGGGCTGGATGCGCGGCAAGGGACGGGGCTGGGTGACAGGCGAATACGGCATGCTGCCGCGCGCCACGCATACGCGTTCAGCACGAGAGGCGGCCCGCGGCAAACAAAGTGGCCGCACTGTCGAAATCTCACGCCTGATCGGTCGCTCCCTGCGCGCCGTTATCGATCTCTCGGCACTCGGCGAGCGAACGGTGACGCTCGACTGTGATGTATTGCAAGCCGACGGCGGAACGCGCACCGCCGCGATCAGTGGCGCATACGTCGCACTTGCGTTGGCGATGCAGCGACTCGTTGCTGCAGGAAAGATCAAGAAGAACCCGCTGCTGGGTCAGGTTGCTGCGGTGTCTGTTGGTGTCTACCGCGGCACAGCTGTACTCGACCTTGATTACGCCGAAGATTCCGAAGCAGAAACAGACATGAACGTCGTCATGAACGATGCCGGGCGCTTTATCGAATTGCAGGGCACCGCCGAGGGGCACGCGTTCAGCCAGGACGAGCTGTCCGAAATGCTCGCGCTCGCACAAGTCGGAATCGCACACATAGTCCGGAAACAAGACGAGGTGCTCGCCGCGGCCAAGCAGGTCGATTCTTGAAACTGCCGGCGAAAATCGTCATGGCCAGCGGCAACGCCGGAAAGATCCGGGAGCTAAGGCAACTTCTCGAACATCTCAACGTTGTTGTCGTGCCGCAGTCCGACTTCGATCTAAGCGACGCGGACGAGACCGGCACGACGTTCGAGGAGAACGCCATCATCAAAGCCCGCCATGCGGCGGCTGCAACAGGGCTGCCGGCGATTGCCGATGACTCGGGACTGCTTGTCGACTTCCTGGACGGGCGGCCCGGCGTATACTCCGCGCGTTACGCAGGCGCGACGGCGACAGACGACGACAATATCAATCGTCTGCTCGATGAGTTAGACGGTGTTGCGCAGGATGATCGCGGCGCTGAATTTCATTGTGTTGCCTGTTTCCTGTTGCACGCTGATGCGCAGCCGCTCCTGGCGAACGGCTCGTGGCGCGGACGAATCCTCAGCGAACGCCGGGGTGAGGGCGGTTTCGGCTACGATCCCGTGTTTCACGACCCGCAAAGCGGCAAGACGTCGGCGCAGCTCACGGCCGAGGAGAAAAATGCGCGAAGTCATCGCGGACAGGCGCTGCGCGCCCTGGTAAAAGCGCTGGGCGCGACGGCGACGTAAACCATGTCATCCATACCTCTATCGTTATACGTGCACCTGCCCTGGTGCGTGCGCAAATGTCCTTACTGCGATTTCAATTCCTATTCATCCGGTGACTCGGCGCCAAAAGAGCGATACCTCAAGGCATTGTTCAGCGACATTGAGGCTGAGGTGGCACACGCACAGGGACGGGAACTCGTCAGCGTGTTCATGGGCGGCGGTACGCCCAGTCTGTTCACGCCGGATGAGATCGGGCGCGTGCTCGACTCGGTCGCGCAGAATTTCTCACTTGCGGCGGACATCGAGATCACGATGGAAGCAAATCCCGGAACGATCGAGTGCGGTGACCCGGGCGCTTACCGCGCGGCTGGCGTGAACCGCCTGTCCATCGGTGCGCAGTCGTTTTCGAAATCTTCGCTGGCGTTGCTGGGGCGGATTCATTCAGTTGACGACATCTCGAGATCGATGCAGGAGGCCAGCGCGGCCGGCTTTAATTCCATCAACCTGGATCTCATGTATGGCTTGCCGCGGCAGGGCGTCGATGAGGCCCTGGTCGACATCGAGTTGGCGCTGGCATTACAGCCACAGCACATATCCTGGTACCAGCTGACGATGGAGCCCAATACGGTCTTCTACACGCGGCCACCTGAGGGCATGCCTGATGAGGAGCGATTGGCCGATATCCAGGATGCCGGGCAGGCAATGCTCAGCACGCAGGGTTTCCGTCAGTACGAGGTATCGGCCTGGTCTCGCGAAGGCGAGCAGTGTCGGCACAATCTCAATTACTGGTCGTTTGGCGACTACCTCGCGGTGGGCGCCGGCGCGCATGGCAAGGTCACAGACTCCGAGGGCGTACACCGATACACGAAACCCGCGAACCCGCTCTCCTATATGCAGGCCATGCAATCACAGCAGCCGCAGCCGCTGCCGCAGGCACTCGGTGAATCCGAGCTGCTGTTCGAGTTCATGTTGAATGCGCTGCGTCTGCGCGATGGTTTCGACGAATCCTTGTTCGAGCAGCGGACCGGGCTGCCAGCGGATCGCCTGGCGGACGCGGCGGCGGCCGCGACCGAGCGAGGGCTGATCGAGCTGTCGGGGGCCCGTCGCTGGCAGCCAACGGCGCTGGGCAGGCGGTTTTTGAACGACCTGCAGGCCGAATTTCTGCCCAATTAGGCAAAATATTTGTGCCTGGCGCAGCGACTTCTTATACACAACGAGTCAGCCTTGCCTGTAAATTCAGTGCAAGACGCGTGTGTGTTCACTCTGAGTATTGCATTTGGCCTGTAAGCCTCTGTTTTTATTAGTAATACAAAATTGGTGACAAAATAGCCAAATTGACAAGCTGCGTTGAAAAACCGTAGCTTAGGGCATTCACTCAATTTTAATCCACAACCTTATCCACAGCTTCTGTGGATAAGGTTCCCCACGTTCCGGGGGGCTTGCGGACGCACGCGCTTCGCTATATATTACGCGCCCTTTTGTGCGCAGTGCATGCACCTGGAGAGCAAGAAATGAAAGCCGAAATCCATCCCAACTACAGCGACATCAAAGTCACCTGTAGCTGTGGCAACGAGTTCACAACGCGTTCGACACTAGCGGACGATCTCGTGATTGAGGTGTGCTCTTCCTGCCATCCTTTCTACACCGGTAAGCAGAAGATCGTCGATACAGGCGGTCGTGTAGACAAGTTCCGCAAGAAGTACGGAATGTAAGACGTCTGCCGGGCAACGGCCCGGCGTTTGCTGCGATCTCGCAAGAAGTCTCCAGAACGCCGTTAGTCGGCGGTCTGCTATGCTCGTACAGCGCGTATGTACGCGTTTTGAACGTGTCGCCAATGGCGGCTATTGCCTGAGGATTAAGATGAGCCAGGACGCATACCGCCTGAAAAGCCCCAGCGGCAAGGAAACGGAATTACCGGTCCTCTCGGGAACTGCCGGCCCCGACGTATTGGATATTTCCAAGCTGTATGCCCAGCAGGGTGTATTTACCTACGATCCCGGTTTCGCCGCGACGGGCAGTTGCTCCTCCAATATAACCTTCATCGATGGCGAAGAGGGTTTGCTCATGTATCGGGGTTACCCCGTCGAGCAGCTGGCGAAGAGCTCCAGTTTCCTCGAGGTTTCTTACCTTTTATTGCACGGTGAGTTGCCCACAAGCGATGAGTTGGCCGATTTCGAGAGCACCATTCGCCGGCACACGATGCTCAATGAGGGCATGCTCAGCTTCTTTAAGGGCTTTCGCTACGACGCGCACCCGATGGCGATGTTGTCAGCCGTTGTCGGTTCGATGTCTGCCTATTACCACGACAAGCTGGACGCCTCAAATCCGCAACATCGAGATATTTTTGCGCACCGAATTCTCGCCAAGCTGCCGACGATCGCGGCAGCAGCCTATAAACTGAATTGCGGCCAGCCGTTCATATATCCGCGCAACGATCTCAACTATTGCGAAAATCTGCTGCAAATGTTCTTCGCGGTTCCGGCCGAGCCGTATGAAATCGACGAAGTCGCGGCCGAAGCAATCGACCTGCTGTTCATCCTGCACGCGGATCATGAGCAGAATTGCTCGACATCGACCGTGCGCATGGCAGGTAGCTCGGGCGCAAACCCATACTCCGCCGTTGCTGCGGGAATTTCGGCACTCTGGGGCCCGGCACACGGCGGCGCCAACGAAGCCGTTCTCGCGATGCTCGAAGAGATCGGCGATGTCAGCCAGATCGGCAAATACGTAGACAAAGCGAAAGACAAGAACGATCCGTTCCGCTTGATGGGGTTCGGACATCGCGTCTACAAGAATTTCGACCCGCGCGCGACGATCATTCGCAAGATGGCGCACAAGGTTCTTGGGCGATTGGGACGTGTAGACACACCGTTGTATGATCTCGCGCTGGCGCTCGAAGAGGTTGCCCTCAAGGACGAATACTTCATTGAGAAACGTCTTTATCCGAATGTCGACTTTTATTCCGGGATCATTTATCGCGCCCTGGGTATTCCGACGTCGATGTTTACGGTGATGTTTGCAATCGGCCGCTCTGTCGGCTGGACGGCACACTGGCGCGAGATGATCGGTGATTCCGAGACGCGGATTTCGCGACCACGGCAACTCTACACCGGACCTGCAAAACGCGATTACGTCCCAATCGATAAGCGCTAATACGCAGGAGTGGTTTCAGCCACGACCGCCAGGGCGTCACACAGCCGCCCACTTCGGGGTACTTGTTTGTTCGCTGCTCGCTGCGCTCCCTTAATGCTTTACAAACAAGCACACCCAAATCGGGCGGCCTTCAGAACGAATCGAAATGGCCACGTCCAAAGCCGCTTCTACAAAAGATTTGTCACGCGGGCAGCGTCAGCCCGGTCCATCGGTTTGTAATCGATTGGGCTAAGCGGCGCTTGTCGAATGCCATCAACCGGAAAAACGGTTGCCTGTATCTCAGCGCTGTTGTGGCGAAACTGAAATCCCGCATAGTTGTCCGTTTGGCCGCGCCGACTTTTTAATTGACGCTCATACGGCCAGTACTGAATATCAAGACTGCTTAGCTCCATCGCGACAGATTCGGCGCTGTCAGCGAATACGTGCAAATTGATGGCGGAGCTTTCGTCAGCAGTACCAATGAGGACCGGGCCAACAAGTCGCGGTGTAAATGACGACAGAATACCCATCGCCGACAAAGCAGTCTCGCGCATGGAACGCAGCAGATCGACATGCGACTCACCGCCGAACAACTGATGATGCTGTTCGATGGCGTGTTCGATTTCTGAATTGCCGGGCAACGCGCCGCGTGATTTAAACCCAAGGCGCTCGGCAGCTTTGGTCTTGGCTGCACCGTAATCACGAACGCCGTGATTAACGATGATACGGGCAGCCTCCTGCGCGACCATCTGCCGCGCTCGCTCGGTCTCGTTATTGTCGTTTCGTCCCATGCTCGATTTTAGAACAGTGTTTCGGCTTCCTCTTCGGCCTCGGCGGGAAGGTCGTCGATGCCCATCGTATCGTTGAAAATGTCGGGTTCGCCCAGCGTGGACTGACACTCGGGCACATGTCCTTCGCGAAAGATCTCAAACATCGTATTTGCCTGACCGGCGCGTGCCGGGCAACCGTCAACTCTGTTGATGCGTCTGCTTACGATGCCGTCCGGCATCGGCATCTGGTGGTTTGGCACGCCTTGCAAGGCAATGCGTACAAACTCGATCCAGATAGGCAGCGCCGTGCGCGAGCCTTCTTCGCCAGGGCCAAGCGGCAAGTCGTCGTCATAGCCCACCCAGACAATGCTCGCGAGATCGCCATTAAACCCGCCGAACCAGGCATCGCGTCGGTCGTTCGATGTTCCGGTTTTACCGGATAAATCACTGCGGCCGAGTACGCGTGCACGTCGTCCGGTGCCGCGGCGAATAACATCGCGCATCATGTCCTGAATCAGGAACGTATTTTGGGCCGATACATTGCGCGGCGCGGCATTTACGTTCTCGAACAAGTTTGGCGCCGTCGCGGCATCCGGTTGATAACTCAGCGCGACATCGGCCATTTCCTCAAGTGTCATCTCCTCGTACAGCTCGAGAGTGTATTCATCCCCGGCTTCGGCGTCGCAACGAGGACACACGACCAATGGAGTAGCACGGTATAGCGCTTCACCCTCGGGCCCGTAGATCGCGTCAATAACATAGGGGTTTATGCCAAAACCACCGTTCGCGATCGTTGCATATCCCTGCGCCATATCGAGCGGCGATGTTGCGCCGCCACCGAGCGCCAAAGATCCGTTCCGCGGTAGCGCCGCCGCGCCAAAGCCAAATTTTGAGATGTGACGCACGGCGTTGCCGATGCCTGTTTCAAATAGCAGCAGGCGCACCGATACGAGGTTCATCGAGCGTACCAATGCCTCACGCATGCGCGTCGGCCCGTAAAACCGGCCGCTGTAATTGATCGGTCGCCATACCTTTTCAAGCTCGGACGAATTAATTACGACGGGCGCATCCAGCACCACAGTCGCAGGCGTGTTGCCATATTCGAGCGCCGCTGAGTATATAAAGGGCTTGAATGAAGACCCGGGCTGGCGAAGCGCTTGAGTGACCCGATTGAACTTGCTGGTTGCGAAATCAAAGCCTCCCGCCAGGCTCGTGATCGCACCATCCTGAGGATCGATGGATACCACGGCGCCCTGTGCTTTAGGTACTTGTGCCAGCGCCCAAAAGCCGGCCGTTGTGGGCATCACGAAAATAAAGTCACCAACGGCCAGTACGTCGCTAACCGATTCCGGTGCGGGTCCGCTGCTGGCGCGGTCGATGAACGGCTTCGCCCAATTCATACCGGCCCATGGTAAAACGTCCGTCTCGCCGTTTTTGAAAATGAAGTTCGCGCTGTCGTCTTCGTTCGTTTGTGTAACGAGTGCGACCGACAAACCACCGGGTGCGTACTGATCGAGCGTTTGCAGAATCTCAGCCGGCCAGTCGGCAAAATCGGTGGCGAGCAAATCGGCCGGTAGCTCCATGTTCCGGATCGGACCGCGATAACCGCGTCGCCGCGTGAACTCGAGAAGGCCGTTACGAAGTGAGTAATCCGCTGCGGCCTGCATTCTCGAGTCGAGAGAGGTCACCACCTGATAGCCGGCCGTATATGTTGACTCACCGTAGCGCGACAGCATTTCACGGCGCACCATTTCGGCGACGTAGTCGGCCTGCAACTCCTTGTCGGTGCCGTGGAGCTTCGACATCATTGGCGTGTCCATCGCTGCTGCGTATTCGGCGTCGCTGATGAAGCCAAGATTATGCATGCGTCCGAGCACGTAGCCACGGCGATTCGTCGCGCTCACGGCATTGCGGACCGGGTTGTAATTCGAGGGTGCCGGGAGCACGCCTGCGAGCGTTGCGGCTTCGGCGATGCTGAGATCTTCAAGCTGCTTGTTGAAAAATACTCGTGCAGCCGCGGCAACGCCGTACGCGCGCTGGCCGAAGAACATCTTGTTGAGAAAAAGCTCCATGATGGTTTCTTTGGAGAATTCCTGTTCGATTCTCACGGCAAGTGCGGCTTCCTTGAATTTTCGGTCGATCGTCTGATCGAGGTTCAGGAAGTAATCACGCGCCAGCTGTTGCGTCAGCGTGCTGCCACCGCTGGCGATATCCCCGGTGGTTAAAAGTTGGAACAGGGCACGTATGATGCCGCGGTAGTCGATGCCCGAATGAACCCAGAAGCGGCGGTCTTCCGCTGCAATGAATGCATTCACGACGTGCTCTGGAACATCGTCGTAGCGAATCAGAATGCGGCGGCGCTGGCCGATCTCTTCTATAAGGAGTCCGTCACGGCTGAAAATACGCAGCGGAATCTGCAGCGGAATGTCCCGTATGGTTTCCGCCGCCGGCAATGCCGGAGTGACGTAGTAATTCGCACCAATCACGCCCGCGATGGTGCCAATTGTGACAACGAGTCCCAGGCCCAACAGCACAATAAACACGCGAGCGTAGCGAAGCTTCGACCTGCGACCTGTGTTGTTGTTTGGTGTTGCTGTTTCTTTCATAGTCGCTGGCGTCATGGGGTTGAAGGCTTAAAGGGATGTTTGCCCGCATTTATATTGGCGCGAACCTACACTATATAGAGGCTGGTCTGGTGTCGAAATGCTGTTGGAATCGTGGCTTTTTCGTGGCAGTCGTCATGTCGAGCGGTATTTGACGCGGCCGATCATAAGGCTCGACGACCCGCGACCGCAATGCTCGTCTCAATATTGACGCGCAAAAGAGTGAAAAAGCCGCCGGAATGTTCGTTTTGACGCTTTCCGGGGCGTCTCGGCCGGGGCCGACGACCAGTTCACAGAACAAGCGCCTTTGGAGCAGTAGTATTCGATGCCCGTATCGTGAACAAAGTCACGTTTTATTTAACATTTTATTGATATATAGTTAAATCGAATTGCTTAGAGCCAGACTACGTTTGGCGTGCAACTTACCGACTTAGAAGGAAAAATAGTGTTATTTGGCAAAAAAACTCCACCACTATTGGGACTCGACATTACGACGTCGTCGGTGAAACTGATTGAGCTGTCGCAAAGCGGCAAGCGCTTTCGGGTCGAGTCATATTCCGCAGAACCCACACCACCGGGTTCGGTCAGCGAAAAAGCAATTGTTGATGCCAAAGCGGTCGGTGAGGCCATTCGCCGAGCGGTCAAGCGCGCCGGCGCCAAAGCAACGGATGTTGCGGTGGCGATCAGTGGCGATGCGGCTATCACCAAGGTTATTCAAATGCCTGCGAGCCTCTCGGAAAGAGATCTGGAGGGCCAGGTCGAAATTCAGGCTGACCAGTACATTCCATTTCCAATGGAAGAGGTCAGTTTTGACTATGAAATCGTCGGCCCGAATGAGCAGGACCCTGAATTACTGGACGTGCTGCTGGTAGCAACGCGTACTGATAATGTAGAGCAGCGTCAGGCAGCAGTCGAGGCGGCAGGTCTTGTGACCCAGGTTGTCGATGTCGAGGCCTTCGCACTTGAGAATGCCTGCCAGCTGCTGAGTCACCAGATTCCGGATGGCGGCATGGGGCAGTCTGTCGCTGTTGTCGATATTGGCGCCTCGAGCACGACCTTCAGTGTTTTGCAGGACCTGAAAGTTATTTACACGCGCGATTTCAACTTCGGCGGCCAGCAGCTGACCGAGGAAATCATGCGTACCTACGGACTATCGATGGAAGATGCCGGTCGTGCCAAAAAACAGGGCGGCTTGCCGAGTAATTACCAGCCGGAAGTTCTTGAACCTTTTATTGACGACATGACGCAACAAGTCAGTCGTTCGCTGCAGTTCTACCTGGCATCAGGTGGCGGCCGCGAGCAGCCGGACATGATTCTTGTTTGCGGCGGTTGCGCAAACATTCCGGGCATTGCGGATGTAATCTCGAGTCGTGTTGGCATACCGACGGAAGTCGGTGATCCGCTCGGTCAAATGAAGATTTCATCCAAAGCCAAATCACAAGGTGTGCATAAAGACGCAACAGCATTGCTCACTGCCTGCGGCCTTGCACTGAGGAGCTTTGACTAAGATGCCACGTATTAATCTACTCCCCTGGCGCGAGGAAGAACGCAAGACTCGGCAACGAGACTTCGGCGTCGCTGCAATCGGTGCGCTGCTCGGCGGAGTCGCGGTCATCATGCTGACGATGTTGGCGTATTCGCAAATGATATCGGCGCAGGAGTCGCGGAACGAACGCCTGACGACCGAAATAACCGTGCTCGAAAAAAGCATCAAAGAGATTGATGATCTCGAACGGCAAAAAGAAAGACTCCTCGCTCGCATGGAGATCATCGATCGGCTGCAGAAAAGTCGCCCCGAGGTTGTTCACCTGTTCGACGAGCTGGTTCGCCAGCTGCCGGACGGCGTGTACCTGACGGGCATGAAGCAGACTGGAAGTCGAATCGAGATTCGCGGTGTCGCACAGTCCAGCACTCGCGTATCCGCGCTGATGCGCCAGATTGACGCGTCGGAGTGGCTTTCGGATCCTGAGGTTGAACGAGTCGAAACCACAGACATAGGCTCATCTCGCCAGGCCGAGTTCGTTGTCTATCTAAAACAGACACGAACCGACGACATGGAGGGCCTGTGATGAACATTGTAGAAGAGCTCAAGAGCCTTGACATCAATGACGTTGGCCGCTGGCCGCTGGCTTTCAGGGCGGCCGTAATCGCGCTCGTATTTGTCGCTGTATGCGCGCTCGGTATCTGGTTCACGATCATCAAAGACAAATCGCCGCTGCTGGCCCGCGCTGAGCAAGAAGAGGTGGAACTAAGAATCACGTTCGAAAATAAGCAACGTAAGGCGGCAAACTACGACGCCTACAGGGCACAACTGTCAGATATCGAACAGTCATTCGGAACGATGCTCAGGCAGCTGCCGGGCAAGACAGAAATCCCGAGCCTGATCGTTGATATTTCGCAAACAGGGCTTGCTGCCGGATTGCAGGAAAAGCTGTTTCGACCGGAAGCGGAGATTCCACGAGATTTCTACGCGGAGAAGCCGATAAGAATTCGTCTCTCCGGTAGTTATCACGAGATCGCTAATTTCGTGAGCGGAATCGCCGCATTGCCGCGCATCGTGACGCTGCACAACATCGATATCACGCGTGAGGGCGAGGGTAACTTCGACCGGTTAAGCCTCGAAGTTACTGCACAAACCTACCGCTACCTTGAGGACTCGCAATAATGAAGGCCTCTACATACATGAAGAATGCTGCGCTTGTGGCGATCGCAAGTCTCGGTGTTACCGCGTGCGGTGCCGACATGGACGATCTCGATACGTACATTAACGAAATCAAGGCACGCCAAGGTGGCCGAATCGACCCCTTGCCGGAGATTACGCCTTACGAGGTTTTCACATACATCGCCGATGCAGAAGGCTTCCGTTCACCATTTACACCCGACACGCCGCAAACGGCGGGTTTGCCGGGTGGTGGAACAAGCCCGGATCCTGATCGCATTCGTGAGCATCTCGAGAGTTTTTCGCTGGACACAATGCGCATGGTTGGCACATTGGATTTCGGTGAAAATACATACGGACTGGTGCAAACCTCTGACGGCCTGATTCATCGCGTATTGCCGGGTAATTACCTGGGTCAAAACGATGGTCGGGTTATCGATATAACTGATTCAAAAATTAATCTTATAGAAATTATTTCTGACGGGATCGGCGGCTACGTTGAAAGAGACGCGGCTGTGGGTCTTTCGGACTGATGCCCGAATCGAACTGGGAGTAAATAGGAATGATGTTCAATTTCAAACCAACGGTGGGTCGTCGCAAAGCGGTCATTCGACTGGCCGCAATGGCACAGGCCGTCGTCCTGATGTTTGCGGGTTTGACCGCAAGTGCACAGGAAGGCAACCGGCTTCAGGACATTCAGGTTCAGAGTCTGCCCGGACAGCGGATAGAGCTGAGGTTGATCATGAGCGACACGGCCCCCGAGCCGCTTACGTTCACAATCGACAGCCCGGCGCGAATCGCGATCGATCTGCCTAATACAACACTGGGTCTGCAACAACGCCGTCGTGAGGTCAACCTGGGTCCGCTGGATACGGTGCTGACCGCGGAGGCGAATGGCCGCACGCGTGTTGTGCTTAACCTGGATACCATGGTTGCCTATGAGACGCGCCGCAGTGGCAACACGCTCATAATTACGCTTGGTTCGGGCGGCGACTACAGCGCGGGAACTACCCAGTTCGCCAGCACTCCGTCGTCCGCAGGCCAGTCTTATGCAGCAGCTACGAGTCGAAGCATCACCAGCGTTGATTTTCGTCGTACACGCGACGGTGGCGGTCGAATAATCGTTAGTCTTACCGACCCGACAACACCGGTGGATATTCGCCAGGAAGGTGGTCGAGTTGTCGCCATATTCAAAGACACCTCATTACCGGCCGAGTTGATGCGTCGTCTGGACGTTATGGACTTTGCAACACCGGTCACAACAGTTGATACGCTGCGCACAAATCGGGACACACGCATCGTGATTTCGGCGGATGGAAAATACGAGCAGCTCGCGTATCAGTCGGACAAAGAGTTCACTATCGAAATCAATCCAGCACCGGAAACCACCGATGCTGAATCGAGCCTGTTCTCGGAAACTCGCGAATACGAAGGTCAGCGCTTAACGCTGAATTTTCAGGACATCGAAACGCGCGCGGTATTGCAGCTTCTGGCTGAGACCTCGGGCAAGAACATCGTTGTGTCGGATACCGTTCAAGGCAATGTAACGCTGCGCCTGCGCAACGTCCCCTGGGACCAGGCGCTGGATATTGTAATGACCACGAAGGGTCTCGCCATGCGTCAGAACGGCAACGTTATTATTGTCGCTCCGGCAGAAGAGATCGCAGCTCGCGAAACCGCTGACCTTGAAGCAAAACAGTCAATCATCGCACTCGAGCCACTGTATTCCGAGTTCGTACAGGTTAACTACGCGAAAGCAGGAGACCTTGCTGCGCTGATCAGTGGTGACTCGGACAACTCCATGCTTTCTGATCGAGGCAGCATCGCGGTTGATGATCGCACGGGTACGCTGCTGATTTCGGACACGGCGGAGCGACTGCAGAATATACGCCGCATGGTTCGCATGCTCGACATACCGATCAAGCAGGTTTTGATTGAGTCGCGCATTGTCGTCGTCAACGATGACTTCAGTCGCGACCTCGGTGTACGCCTTGGCGTAACCGCGGCAGACTGGAATGGCTCAAACACCACGACGCTGATTTCTGCGACGGGTGCAGGTACGGATACGATGGTTGGTTCAGCGATAGCGAACATCTCGGATCCGGCCAACCTGACAGGCACTCCCTTCCCGATCACTGTTCCGTCACTGACTAATCGTTACAACGTTAACGTACCGATTCAGAATGCAGCGGGACGCTTCTCGCTGGCAGTCCTGGGTACTGACTATCTGGTCGACCTTGAGCTTACGGCACTGCAAGCAGAAGGTCGCGGCGAGATTGTTTCAACACCGCGCGTTATAACCGCTAACCAGAAAGAAGCTCGTATCGAACAGGGTGTGGAAATTCCGTTCCAACAGTCGGCTTCGTCGGGCGCGACAACCATTCAGTTCAAGAAAGCTGTTCTGAGCCTGGTTGTAACGCCGCAAATAACGCCAGACAACAATATTATTATGGATCTGAAGGTTCACAAGGACAGCGTCGGCGAGATTATTTCAACGGGCGGCCTCGGCGGTACAGTTCCGAGTATCGACACACGCTCGATTGAAACGCAGGTCCTGGTTGCAGACGGCCAGACAGTTGTACTGGGCGGTATTTACGAGACGGAGCGTCGCGAGACAATTTTAAAAGTTCCGTTGCTCGGCGATATCCCGTTTGTAGGCTACTTTTTCAAGAGCACAAAAATCTCGAACAACAAGGCCGAGTTGTTGATCTTCGTTACTCCAAGAATCCTGCAAGAAGGCTCAACGATTTACTAGGCGTGTACGAAATGAGACAAACATAAAGCCAACCCTCGGGTTGGCTTTATCTTTAGGCAATCGTCACCACAATGAAGCATCCAAAAAACGTATTTTTGATCGGCCCCATGGGCGCAGGCAAGTCGGCTGTCGGCCGGCAGCTGGCGCGCATGTTGCACCTGACCTTTCTGGACAGTGACGAAGAAATCGAAAATCGTACGGGCGTCGACATCTCCTTTATTTTCGAGAAAGAGGGCGAGGAAGGCTTCCGCAAGCGCGAAGCCAAAGTTATCGAAGACCTGTCCAATATGGACGGCGTCGTTCTGGCGACGGGCGGTGGCGCAGTCGGCGACGCGCAGAATCGAAGTAATCTCGGCGCTCGAGGCTATGTCGTCTATCTGAAAACCAGCGTTGATCAGCAATTGCAACGCACGGCGCGACGCAA
>Ga0209988_10001262_pt1 | contig 16433 bp, 15 predicted proteins | sample N075metaG_FD_183115 | JGI IMG/M metagenome (GOLD analysis project Ga0209988, IMG submission 183115) | Deep subsurface microbial communities from Kermadec Trench to uncover new lineages of life (NeLLi) - N075 metaG (SPAdes) (version 2) | ecosystem: Environmental > Aquatic > Marine > Ocean trench... | reverse complement strand
GTCGGACAAGATCCCCTGGTCGATATCGATGACGGTAATTTCATTGCTTTCTTCCCTGGCGAGTTCAGCCGCAACGGATGAACCGACCTGGCCGGCACCCAATATTATAATGTTCATAAAATGGTATCCAGGGGTCGGTTGGGGCTAGGATCTAATGAATATTATTGTCAAGATTTTTTCTTTTTGTGCAGACCAAGCGTTTTCAGTTTGCGATACAAATTAGTTCGCTCCTGTCCGACACGTTTCGCCAGTTCAGTGATACTGTTACCACTTAAGGCTAGTTGCCGCGACAGAAATGCCCGTTCAAATGTTTCTCTTGCTTCGCGTAAATCCATATCGAGATCGATCGTCAACTGGATAGTATTTCCACTACCTGGCTGATAGGCGCGATCACTTTTTACCAATAAGCGTCGAATTTCGTCAAGCTCTATTGTCTCACTGTCATTATCGCTCAACACGGTTTTTACGAACTGCTTCAATTGTGATAGCTCACCGCCCCAGTGATGATTACGTAACAGGTTTTGCGCCGCAACGCCAAAATGTCGGTATGGCAATTGCTCGCGTTCACTATACCAATTGACATAGTACTCGAGTAGTTCGGGGATATCTTCGACGTGCTGGTCCAACGATGGTATGCGAATCGCTTGCTTCCAGAACTCGGCAACCACCGAAATTATCTCCTGATTATCAACCAGTTCGGCATAGTCGTATCGACTGGATAAGATAAACCGGTAACGGGAATCGCTATTGTCATGCTGAATAGCGTCGCATAATCGTAACTGTTGATCCTTATCCAGGTCAGCTATTTCCTCAATATACAGATTTGCCTTTAGAGGCATCGATTGCGAGATTCCGCTTACCGAATCCAGAAATTGCATCGCAACATTCGGATGCGAAAGCTCACTTAGATAAGACGCCCATATTTTACGACCGCTGCCATTAGCACCGGTGAGAAACAAGGCAGCATTCGAGTTCCGTAAGGCATTAAACTTCTGCTTCAACTGGCGCACGATTTGACTGGTTCCCACCGGCTCTTCGCTTTTACTGCGTAGTTCCTGCTGCGATGGTTGCTGCGCGCTAGATAGTGCCGCTTTTACTGTACTCAACAGCTTGGCCATCGAAAGCGGTTTTTCGACGAAGTCGTAAGCACCAAATCGCGTCGCTTCAACAGCCGTTTCTACAGTGCCATGTCCAGACATCATCACTACCGGGCAATGATCACTGGCAGACGATTTCCATTCCTTCAATAACGTGACACCATCGATTTCCGGCATCCAGATATCAAGCAGCACCAGGTCGGGAGTAGTTGTTCGCCGGATTTCATTTGCGGCCCTGGCATGTTCAGCAATATCGACAATATAACCTTCATCCTCGAGTATGTCTTTTAGCAGGGACCTGATGTCCGGTTCATCGTCAACTACTAGTATCCTTGCACTCATGGCACTATCTCAACACTGCTTTTGGTATTTTTGCTGGCTGCCATATCTTCGTCCACTGATGAAATTGTCGGTATGCGTATAATGAATCGGGCGCCTCCCTGCTCACCCTTTTCAACCCATACTACACCATTATGCTCATCGACAATTTTCTTTACGATCGCCAATCCAAGCCCGCTCCCCGAGGTTTTTGTAGTCACATAGGGGTCGAACAGGTTTTCGGCGACTTCGTCCGCGATACCATCACCGCTGTCTTCCACAACCAGTTCAGCGTACTGCACCCCGAATTCCCGTAAGACACGGGTTTGCAGTTTGATCCAGCCGACCGCATCGATAGTTTCAAGACTATTTTTAATCAAGTTATGTACCAGCTGGCGTAAACGCACCGCATCAGCCATTATTAGTATTGCCTGGCCATCAAGCTCAAGTTTGATGGTTACTTCCGGGTTAATTTCGTCATATAGCGTAGTCACTTCTTCTAACATTTGGTTAAAATTCAACGACTCGGGATTTTGCGAGGGTGACCGGGCGTAATCGGTGAATGCATTGACCATCGTTTTCATCGCCTCGACCTGCTGGACAATCGTGTGTGTATAACGTTCCAGCATCAATAGTTTATCGCCGCTTACTTCTCCGCTCAATTTACGTTGCAATCGCTCGGCGGATAACTGGATCGGGGTCAGCGGGTTTTTAATTTCGTGCGCCATACGTCGCGCCATTTCGCTCCAGGCCGAATCTTTCTGCGCCTGGATCAATTCGGTTAAATCATCGACCACAATTACCTGCTCTTTTCGAGTCTCGGATTGCGATTTAAGAGTCGCGCCGCGCACACGCAAAATTTTTCTCCCGCTTTGGCCAAAAACTACAACCTCCTCCTGCCATTCATGCTCACTTTGCATATGATTTCGCACAGCTTCATAAAAGGGTTGCATCATCGGATATTCACGTATCACATCGTCGATATAAAGCTCGGTGAAAAAATAGGATTCAATGCCGAAAATTGAACAGGCTGCTGGATTTCCACTCTTGATAAAACCGGTTTCGTCGATGGTTAACACACCCGAGGTAATATGCTCCATCACCGATTCCAGGTAATTTTTTTGCATTGCCTCCATCAACTGGCTCTGCCGCGCAATTTCCCGTGTGCGCGAAATCTTGCGTGTCATGGTATTGAAAGAACGCAGTAAGAAACCCAGCTCGTCATCACCTGACACCACGAGTTGCTTTTCATAATCACCAGCGGCTACCGATTTGGTCCCTTCTACCAGGTCATTAATCGGTGATACCAAATTTCGCGCGGCAACGAAGGCGATCCAGATTGCAGACAGCACACTGAGTAGCCATATCAGCGACAGGGCCAGTGTAAAACTGGTTTTCAGCGGGTTTCGCAATACTGCCAGTTCCTTATATTGATCAAAAGCGGCCTGCACCCCCACCGTTAATTCACTTAATCGATCGGTGAAAGGGAATATTGCCTGTAGCGTTTTCGACCTTTCTGTCACATCCGAACTAGGCACCAACACTGCGATTCGAATAGCCAGCCCGTAGGCCGCATTCTCCTCCAGATTCAGGTAATGATTCTCAGCACCAAGATCGCCGACGGCGGTCAATGGCAGCGGTGTGGGCAACTCGGTAGAATCGATACCACTGGAGGCTACAATGGACTGGTCATGATCGACCAGGGTCAGTTCGTTAGCATTGTGGCGATTGCGCGCCTCATTGAGATATGTGAACAGGGTTTCATCGTCTAACTCCGAAATTTCAAATGCGATTTGACGAGTTTTATTCAGCGCTTCACGTTTACGTAAATCGAGCGCGCTACGCCCCAGTTGCAATGAGTCCTCGAGCGCTATCTCGATGCCGACATCAAACCAGCTATCGATACTCCGGTGCAAAAAGCTGAGCGAAAAATAGTAAACGATACTCACCGGAATAATCGTCAATAAAACGAATACAACCACCATACGCGCAGTCAGACGCGAGCCAATAGTCTTCAGCCGATACTGGACTATCAGCTTGTATATATTATAAATGATTAGCGCCAGCAGGCTAATCAGGCCAATTACGTTGAAAAAGATCAACCAGTTGTAATACTTTCCAAACCTGGCCGAGTTAGAGGTTGCATCGCTAATCAAATAGAACGAGACCACCAGTAATATCACCAGTGCCAGAAATGAGGCCGAATTGCGAATCGTACTATTCATGACGCTATTTCTCGATGTCCCATGCGTACCAGTCACTTTTCAAATTCCAGTCATTGTCCCACAAAGAGCTCGACTTCAGCGGTAAAGGTAGTTCATCGCTATCGATTCCAAAGCGTAACCGTGCATAATAACTGCGCTCGTCGCTAATATTATTGACATCTAGCATCGGGTAATTGTTGACTTCACGCAGATATTCCACCGCCTCGTTGAGACTGTCGAAATAGTATCGCTGGCCCGCGTTTAGATCAAAAATTACATAAGAGCCAAGCATCGGTAAAAAATGAAGCTGGTATTGCTGTTTCAGAGAGACAATTTTCCTATCCGGCCAGTAATTTATCGGCGAAAGAATTTCAACCTCAAACATTAGTGGGACCGCGAAACCCTGTTCGATGGCGATGCTGATATATGCAGGCAATTCAATTTCAATCTCGTAGTTGAGCTCCAACAGGGTTTCGTCCAGGGAAAAACTGGCATTTTGCACTCGAAATGCGACCCCATCTTCGGCGACGACTAACGGCATCATTAGCAGCAATATAGCAAACTGCACTATTCGAACGCTACAAGTGAGCAGATTCAAACCGATTAAATTCTGAAACGCCCCCATAGCATTAAGAACTGTTGGATCTGGTATCGTAGGCAATCACTTTCTGCAAACAGGCGTAGAAAAATCCATCCATATCATGTTCTCCAGGTAATATTTGCCGTCCAAACGAGCTTTCTTCACCCCATTTTACCAATTTCAGCGATTGCTCCATACAATTATCATGGTTTTCGACAAACCATTCAATTTGCCGTTCATTCTCATCTTTATAAATTGAACAGGTGCTGTAGAGCAGCAGGCCACCAGGCTTGAGCAAAGACCATAAGGCACTGATGATTTTCTTTTGTCGTTCTACCAATTGCGAAATATCGCTGGCACGGCGCAGTAACTTGATGTCGGGATGGCGCCTGATCACGCCACTTCCAGAACAGGGGACATCAGCAAGTATTCGATCAAACTGTTTGCCATCGTGCCAGGTTTCGGGAGCTGCAGCATCACCGCAAACTAGCTGTGCGTGTCGACCAATACGTTTTAAATTCTGTTCTATTTTTTGCAGCCGCGCAGCATCGATATCCAGTGCAACCAGATCAAGATCCTCGCAGTATTCTAACAAGTGGGTCATTTTACCCCCCGGTGCGGCGCAGGCATCAAGCACCCGCATCCCGGGTTTACAATCGAGTATACCCGCGGCTAATTGCGCGGCAGCGTCCTGTACGCTGACCAGTCCTGAATTGAATACGTCGAGTGTTGAAATATCGCAGGGCTTTTCAAGGGTCATCGCCGACTCGACTATTTCATGCCTGATCGCTTCTATACCCTGTTTACGCAACAACTCGATCATTGCCTTGACCGAATTCCGGCACAAGTCCACGCGCAGTGTTAATGGCGCTCTCTGGTTACCAGCCCGCGCAATGTCTGGATAATGTTGCGGCCAGTCCTCGGCTATTTTTTGCTGCATCCACTCGGGATAGGAAACCATATGCTGTGCCTGAGCAATATCGACACCCTCTTTGATCGCCCGGCGTAATACTGCATTCACAAGACCCGTGGCCCAATCCTTTTTAATCCCCCGGGCAAGCTTTACCGATTCATTCACCGCCGCATGATCTTCAATACGCATAAATAAAATTTGATATAGCCCTAGAATCAAAATGATTTCTAGGTCGAGATTTTTTGGCTTGAATGGTTTGCGCAGGTAAGGTGTTATCATCGGTCGGAGTGCCAAAAACCAGCGGCAGGTACCCCTGATCAGTTCTTTATACAGAGACAAATCACGGGTATCAGGGTTATGCACATTGGTTAATATTGCCTCGCTGGCAGTATCCAGCGATTTTCCATCGCGTAATACCATTAACATCGTTTTGACCGCGAACCATCGGGGGTTAAACAAATTATCCCTGGTCAAAATTCATTCCTGTCAGATTTTTTGCGTTTAAGGCCTCGTCGGCGGTTAAGCGTATTTTACCCGCAAACTGATATTCTGTAATCCGCAGTACCGAATCTTTGCAACTCACGTACAATCCCGTCCGATCGTGTTCAATAATCCGTCCCGGGAAATCATGATTGCGTGACGTATCGATATCGGCCCGCCATACCCTGACCGTTTTGTTATCCAGACTAGTAAAACTGACCGGCCAGGGAACAAACGCCCTGGTTTCCCGCAGTATAGTCTCGGCGTCCTTATTCCAGTCTATCTGGGCCTCTGATTTTTCGATTCGAGGCGCGTAGGTTGCCCTGGCATCATCCTGGGGCATCCTGGTCTGCTCCCCTTTTTCAAACTGAACCAGTGTTTCCAGCAACAATTCAGCGCCAAGCAGCTGCAAATGGTCGTGTAAATCGACGGACGTCCATCCAGGTAAAATTGGACAGCAGGAGATCGCCAGTATATCGCCGGTATCCAGTCCCGCATTCATTTGCATAATAGTAATGCCAGACTCTTCGTCGGCAGCCAGAATCGCACGTTGAATCGGTGCTGCTCCGCGCCATCTCGGTAACACCGAGGCATGAATATTGATGCTTCCCAGGCGCGGCGTGCTGAGCATGGAGAGTGGCAGTAGCAACCCGTATGCCGCGACCACTATAATATCGGGTTTAAAACCGTCGAGGCGAGTCAGTTCTGACTCTACTTTTAAAGACTGCGGTTGAAACACCGGAATATCATGCCTGAGCGCACAGCCCTTGACCGGACTTTGCTTTAGATTACGGCCCCGACCCGCTGGCCGGTCGGGTTGCGTGTATACCGCTAGCACATCGTGCTCTGATTTCACTAACAACTCGAGGGCCGGAACTGCAAATTCCGGGGTGCCCGCATAAATAATTTTTAGCATTGTGGTTGGAGGCGCTTGCCTGCTGTTAGCTCAAGGTTCCCTGTTTTTTTTGCTTGACCAGTTTTTTCCTGATCCGATCTCGCTTCAGCTTGGACAGGTAATCGACAAATAATTTGCCCTCCAGATGATCCATTTCATGCTGAATACAAGCCGCTTCCATACCACTTGCCTCGAATTCAATCATTTCACCTGCTTCATCCATCGCCCTGACACGGATATGTTCGGCACGGGTCACCGATTCGTAAAATCCGGGTACCGAAAGACAACCCTCATCGGATTCCTCTTCACCGTCGGCCTGCAATAATTCTGGGTTAATCAGACATCTCGGTGCATTGCGCTCCCCGGACACATCCATCACCAACAAACGAATATGTCTGTCAACCTGGGTCGCCGCTAGACCAATACCAGGCGCTTCATACATGGTTTCAAACATATCACTGACAAAATTCTTCAGCTTATTGTTGAACAGCGTTACCGGCCTGGCAACCCTGCGAAGTTTTGGATCCGGGAAATGTAAAATATTTAATAAAGCCATATTTTAATACTTCAGGAGGTTTATAATTAGTCGTTCCAAGTTTTTGATTATATTAGCCATTAAAAAAGTTGTAGTCGAATAAATATAGGCTACAATCGACATACTAATACCGCATATTTAGAGTTATTTTTTATGTCTAACAACGCCAATAGACAGTTATTGAACCGATTGATCCTACTCTCGGGTTTATTCCTAGTCACCGCCTGTGCTGGCCCAGATACCCCTTTTGCAACGCTAGAAGAGCCCGACTCGGAATCAGGGACCCAAACGGTAGAGGCGATGATCCCAGAGCAGGAACCTTCTGAAACGATAACCTATGAACCAGAATATCCTCAATCCTATATTGTACAAAAAGGCGACACCTTGTGGGATATTTCCTCGGTATTTTTACGTGATCCGTGGCACTGGCCAGAAATCTGGTTCAAAAATCCACAAGTTGAAAACCCTCACCTGATTTATCCGGGGGATGAACTGGCTATTATCTATATTGGTGGAGAAAGACGCGTGCAAATTGTGAGACGCGGTGAAGATGGTCAAATACTATCTATTGGCGGCACCTCCGGCATGAAAGTAGTGAAACTGTCACCCAGGATACGCACACATGCTATCGATGCAAGCATACCTTCGATACCTATCGATTCTATCCGGCACCTGTTATCCCGCCCACTGATCATTGAGAAAGAGGAGTTGGATAATTCGGCCTATGTTATATCCAGCGTAGACGCTCATTTGATTAACAGTGTTAACGATCGCTTGTATGTACGGAAACTCGATACCAATTCCGGTAACGGTCGTTACCAGATATTCAGACCTAATAAACCACTTTATGACCCTACTACCGATGAGTTGCTCGGTTACGAAGCCATTTATGTTGGCGAAACCAAGTTATTACTGGGCGGCGACCCGGCCACAGTGCAGGTCACTAAATCGGTACGTGAAATTTTACGTAACGACCGGGTGCTGCCAATTGATAACACTAATTTCGAACGCGACTTCTTTCCCAAACCCCCGGGCACCCAGGTCCGAGGCGAAGTTCTCTCGCTACTGGATGCAATATCCATGCTGGGACAGTATCAAACCCTCGCGATCAATCTCGGATCACGCGATGGAATTGAAACCGGCAATTTGCTCGTCGTAAAACGTGTCGGCGCAGTCATCCCGGATTTTGAAGAAGAAGATCCTACCTTCAAATTGAAATTGCCTAATGAGCGCATTGGATTGGTGATGATTATCCGCTCATTCGAAAAAATGAGCTATGCGCTGGTAATGGAAGCTAGCCGTCCGATAATTGTTACGGACTATGTCGAATCACCTTAATACTCCCTCAGCACGCTCAAGTTAATCTCAAAAGGTCGGTCTACTAAAATTCATTAAGGAACCTCTGATTAATTCTGGGTGAATCGGGTTGTGCTTCAAAATGCCGAAGCGTCGGACCGTTCAGTTCAAGGCGTGGAACGCAAGGCCGCTCATCGACATCCTGTCGCCGCGGCACTGGCACTTCCCTGTGCTGCGTAATAGCACGGCTATTGCTAAGTTTCACAACATGGGAATTGGTCATTTTGGGCACAACGCGTTCATTCATGAATTGATCAGAGGTTCCTTAAAGTTAAACGCAGACCCATCGATGATGATATACTACTGTCTGCACCACTAACTGCTTTACTGGATTTACGATGCTAAAGGATCAGCTTGCCAGTTTTCTCACTCTTCATCATGTTTTCGGCCTGGGTCGGGTTTCGCTTATCAGTTTAAGCGAGGGATTCGATGGTGATTTTAATCGGATACTCAATGCCAGCCGTGGCGACCTGCGGGCTGCGGGGCTGAATCAGGGGCAAATTGATCGGGTATTGAACCCTGACCGGAATCTAGTCGATCAGGAGCTCGTCTGGGCCGAGCAACCAGGTAATCACCTTATCTGTTTTGACGACGATGCCTACCCTGTCTTGTTGAAACAGACCACTAACTACCCACCTCTGCTCTACTGCAGCGGCAATATAGAACTACTCGGACACCCACAAATTGCGATCGTGGGTAGCCGCAATTGCACACCAGGAGGCGCGAAAACTGCAATGGAATTCGCAAGCTTCCTGGCCCAATCCGGAATAACCATCACCAGTGGTATGGCGACTGGGATAGATTCTCGGGCCCACGAGGGAGCACTGTCATGTGGCGGCAACACCATAGCAGTCACGGGTACCGGTCTCGACCGAATTTATCCGTCGGCTAATCGCCAAATGGCTTACGAGATTCACGAGAAGGGATTACTGGTGACTGAGTTTCCACTCGGCACTGGCCCAAAAAGCAAAAATTTTCCACGGCGTAACCGGATTATCAGCGGGATGTGTGTCGCTACACTGATAGTTGAGGCGACGCGTCGCAGTGGTTCGTTGATTACCGCCCACCTGGCGGCGGAACAGGGACGAGAAGTGTTTGCTATTCCCGGATCGATTCACAATCCGCAGGCCAGGGGCTGTCATCAGTTAATTCGAGAAGGGGCTAAACTGGTTGACCAGGCTTCAGATATTATTGAAGAACTCGGAAGTTTGTTGGGCTATATCGTAGAGCAACAGCAGACAAACAAAGGCATCGATTGCCAACTAGACCAGGCGACCGTTCGCTTACTGGACGCCATTGGTTACGATCCAGTGTCGACCGATACCCTGGTCGAACGCAGCAGCTTGACCATCGACAAGCTTTCATCCATGCTATTGTTTCTCGAGCTAAACAACCTGGTTCAATCAGCACCTGGCGGCTGTTTCGTCAGAATTTAAATGAGGCATTCATGAAAGAAGGCGTAATAGACGTTCTGATGTACATATTTTCCAGCTATGCTGATCAAGAGAACAACCTGCCCGAAGATAGGGATGGAATCGACGCCGATCTGCGCGCCGCTGGTTTTGACAGTCTCGAAATCGCCAAGGCTTTCGAATGGCTGGACGGGCTTGCGCTGGATGAAGATATCCCGGTAATCAATCAATCATCGCAAACCACCAGGATTTTTTCGCCACAGGAAACACAACGACTGGCCGACAACGCGCAGGGGTTCCTGTTATTTCTGGAACAGGCGGGAGTGTTGACTCCGACATTACGTGAACTCGTAATCAACCGCGTTATGGCCCTGGATTCCGTTTCTGAAGTCGATCTTGAAGAACTCAAATGGGTGGTAATGATGGTATTGTTCAACAGTACCGAGGAGCACGATGAAAACACCCTGATGCATTTCGAAGATATAGTATTTGCCGACCAGCCAGCGATATTTCATTAAAGATGTCCGCGTATTCAATACATCCTGAAAATTTAAATCTCTAGATTCTAGTAATTAATGGCCAGCAACCTTGTCATCGTCGAATCGCCTGCTAAAGCTAAAACTATAGAAAAATACCTGGGCAAGGATTTCAAGGTTCTCGCCTGTTATGGTCACGTGCGGGATCTGATACCCAAGGAAGGCGCTGTCGAAACCGACAATAATTTTAAAATGAACTACAGCGTTGTCGAGCGTAACGAAAAGCATATAAATAATATCAAGAGAGAAATGCGAAAAGCCGACTCGCTATATCTGGCAACTGATCCTGACCGCGAAGGTGAAGCCATTTCCTGGCATTTGTACGAGTTGTTAAAAGAAAAAAATCTGATGAAAAACAAACCCGCTTACCGCGTCGCGTTTCACGAGATAACTCGCCGCGCAGTATCCGAAGCGGTCAGTAATCCACGCGAAATCACGATGGACCTGGTCAACGCGCAGCAAGCCAGGCGTGCGCTCGATTACCTGGTAGGATTCAACCTGTCACCACTGTTGTGGCGGAAAATACGCCGGGGCTTGTCGGCCGGTCGCGTACAGAGCCCGGCGTTACGAATGATCGTCGAGCGCGAACTCGAAATCGAAGCTTTCAACCCGGTAGAATACTGGAGTATAGAGTCCGACAATAACTTCGAGGGGCATTCTTTCAGCGCCAGGTTGACCCAGCTCCAGGGTGAGAAAGTCAAACAGTTCACCATCACCAGTGCCGACCAGGCAAATTCGGCCCACCGTGTACTGGACGAGGCAGCAAACGGTAAGTTACGCGTTGAGCAAGTCGAAAAGAAGCAGCGTAAACGAAATCCGGCGCCGCCATTTACCACTTCGACCTTGCAACAAGAAGCCTCGCGAAAGCTAGGATTCGGAGCCCAACGTACCATGCGTACGGCCCAACGGCTCTATGAAGGCATTGACGTCGGCGCCGGTCAGGATGGACTGATTTCATATATGCGCACCGACTCGGTAACCCTTTCTAGTGAAGCCCTGGGACAATTACGAGAATTTATTGGCGAGAAATTTGGTCAGGCAAATTTGCCCGAATCGGCACGCATTTATAAAACGACCACAGCAAATGCCCAGGAAGCACACGAAGCGATACGTCCCACTAATCCCGCATACGAACCATTCAAGATCAAGGAACACCTGGGTGATGATGAATTCCGGCTTTACAGCCTGATCTGGAAACGCACTATTGCCTGCCAGATGGTTCACGCTACGATAGACACGGTTAGCGTAGACCTGGCCTGCGGCAGTGGCAATACTTTCCGCGCCAATGGCTCGACAATTCGTGATTTGGGCTTCATGCGCGTCTACATTGAAGATCAGGATGACGTCAAAAAGGACGACTCAAAAGAGAATATCCTGCCACCACTTGAACAAGGGGATATCGTCGACTTAAATGAAATTCGTCTTGAACAGCATTTTACCGAACCACCACCCCGCTTTAGTGAGGCAACCCTGGTCAAGACCCTGGAAGAATATGGCATCGGGAGACCTTCGACCTATGCCTCGATTATTACCACGCTGCTTGATCGCGAATACGTCGAACTGGAAAATAGGCGTTTCCACCCGACCGATGTCGGGCGCGTGGTCGCGCGTTTTCTGACCGAGCATTTCACCCAATACGTCGACTACGATTTCACCGCGCAACTGGAGGAGTCACTGGACGAAATATCACGCGGCGAGAGGGAATGGCTGCCTTTAATGGAAGATTTCTGGCGTACATTCAAAAGCCTGGTCGACGAAAAAATGGAGACTGTCAGTCGCGATGAAGCGGTCCAGGCGCGCCAACTGGGTATCGACGAAAAAAGCGGAAAACCGATTACGGTACGAATGGGTCGCTATGGCCCATTCGTTCAAATAGGAACCCGTGAAGATGAAGATAAACCGCGTTTTGCTGGCCTCAGACCGGGCCAGAAAATGGACACTATCAAACTGGAAGAAGCACTCGAGCTATTTAAATTGCCCAGGGAACTCGGCACATCACCGGAAGGTGAGGCAATTTCAACCAACATTGGTCGTTTCGGTCCCTACGTGAAATACGACAGCAAGTTTGTTTCGCTCAATGTCAAAGAGGGAGACGATCCCTTTACCTTGACGCTGGAACGAGCACTCGAACTGGTGCATGAAAAGAAAGAATTCGACGCCAATCGCGAAATAAAAGTTTTCGAAGGTACCGATATTATAATATTACGTGGTAGATACGGCCCTTATATTACCGATGGGGTGAAAAATGCCCGAATTCCGAAGGATGTCGAAGATCCGCAAACCCTGACGCTGGAAGTTTGCCGGGAATTAATCGAGAAAGCGCCGTTACCCAAGTCGCGCCGCAAAAAAGCGACCAGGAAGAAGACCGCAGCGAAGAAATCAGCTGGGAAGAAAGGGACAGCGAAAAAATCGGCGAAGAAAAAGACCGCTAAAAAGAAAGCCGTAGCCATAAAAACAGTCGATACCTAATCCTGAATCCTGGTTCTCCATGTCTCCCTGGTCAATCAAGCGATTGAGTAAAGCCGTCGAGAATGGGGCAGTGATTGCCTACCCCACGGATACGATCTGGGGTTTCGGTTGCCACCCCATGCTAGCCTCCAGTGTCATTCGGATCCTTAAGATTAAACACAGACCAGTAGCCAAAGGACTGATACTGCTTTCCTCGCAGATGGAATATTGCAAGCCCTATATCAATCCCGGTTTATCGCGTGAGCAGATCGATTTAATCAGGCAGGAAAACCGACATCCGGTCACCTGGCTAATACCTGCTTCCAGAAAATGCCCGATTTGGCTGCGAGGTGAATTCTCTACTGTAGCGGTGCGTATTACCAATCACCCTTTTATTGAAGCGCTATGCAATGAAATGCACTCACCCATCGTATCGACCAGCGCAAACCGACATCGCCATTCAACTATTCGTAACGCCTTGCAGGCACGCCGCCAGTTCGTCGGGGAGTTGGATTTCATAGTTACTGGCTTCAACAGGGGCACAAATCAAGCAAGTGAGATAAAATCTCTGGCTACCGGTCATACCATTAGAGCAGCGTTATGAGTAGTCAGATCGATCAGGTTAGATCCTACCTTAAGGCCCTGCAGGACAAGGTCACCGAAAGCCTCGAGGCTGCAGATGGAACCGGTCATTTTACCAGCGACGAATGGTCACGCGAGTCGGGTGGTGGGGGCTGCACCATGGTGCTGGATAATGGTCAGGTTTTTGAACAGGCCGGGGTTAATTATTCCGAGGTGAACGGCGATAATTTACCCGCATCTGCCACCGCACATCGACCCGAACTAGCCGGTCGTAGCTTCCGGGCCATGGGTGTTTCCGTGGTAGTGCACCCGTACAATCCACACCTGCCGACCTCGCATGCAAATCTGCGATATTTCATAGCCGAGAAGCCTGGTCAGGAACCGGTCTGGTGGTTTGGGGGCGGATTTGATTTAACCCCCTATTATGCCTACCAGGAAGACTGTGAACACTGGCATCGAACCGCCAGAAAGGCCTGTGAAAGTTTCGGCAGCGACGCTTACGCTAGATACAAAAAGTGGTGTGATGACTACTTTTATCTTGTCCATCGGCAGGAAGCGCGAGGCATCGGCGGCTTGTTTTTCGACGACCTTAACCAGCCCGACTTCGAAACTGTGTTTGCATTCATGCGCAGTGTTGGCGACCACTACCTGCCTGCCTACCTGCCGATTATCGAAAAACGCAAGGACGCGGATTTTGGCGAAAGGGAAAAGAAATTCCAGTGGTATCGTCGCGGCCGTTATGTCGAGTTCAACCTGATCTACGATCGCGGCACACTATTTGGTCTGCAATCGGGCGGCCGCACCGAATCCATCCTGATGTCTCTGCCACCGGTAGTGAACTGGCAATATAATTTCCGCCCCGAGACCGGTAGTGCCGAGGCCAGGCTCACCGAATATTACCTGCAACCCAGGGACTGGCTGTAGTCTGTCGTCCCAGATCCAACAGGTTCACAGGAGGTACAGAATGAATAATCCGGCATTTCCCAGCATCGACATCACTACCGAGACAATTACCGACAATAAATGCGAGCGCTGCACTAATTCTACCTGTTGCACTTATGTCACCCAACAGATCGACGTCCCACGCTCGAAATATAGTTTTGAAATCCTGCTCTGGCAGGTTTCGCATCAGGGCGTGGGTGTCTATAAAGATGAAGACGGCTGGTTTGTTATATTTGACACGCCCTGTAGTCACCTTGAAGTAGATGGAAGATGCGGCATATACGAAGACCGCCCTGCTATATGCCGAACCCACGAGAATGATTTCTGCGAGTACGACGCGCCAGCCGAAGACGGCTTTGATCTCTATTTTCCTGACTATCCTACGTTGCTCGCTTATTGCAAAAATCGATTCAGAAAATGGTCTACGGGTAATCCTGCGCCAGCATAATCAATCAGAAGTTAGCAGTGAAGAATCAGCTTCGCGACCTGCCAATAATCTAGTCTCGCGGGTTTTACGGGCTATTAAATTGAAGAGGTATTTAGTATCAATTCACAATTAGTCACCATCGAAACATACCTGCATCGCATTGCTTATACCGGTAGTCTGGCACCGAGCCTGTTCAACTTAAATCACCTGCACCTGGCACACCAGCAAACCGTACCATTTGAGAACCTCGACATAATACTGGGCCGTCGCATTGATCTCAAACTACCGACCATCCTCGATAAAATTGTCAATAAAAAGCGTGGCGGTTTTTGCTATGAACTCAACAGCGCGTTTGCCTGGCTGCTGGACAAGATCGGTTTCAAGGTAAAATTGCTGTCAGCCCGAACCTACGATGGCGAGACTCTGGGTCCCGAATTCGATCACATGCTGATCCTGGTAAACCTGGATCAACCGGTCATTGCCGATGTGGGCTTCGGTGACTCGTTTTTGTTACCAATAATTCCAGGCGGTGCCGATTGCTATCAGTTCGATCGCTACTATCGCCTACAAAACAATGAGGGAAGATGGGTATTGCAGCAACGATTCGAGGCCGGCGACTGGAAATCACAATATATTTTCGTTATGAAATCACACCCACTGCATCACTTCGATGCCATGTGTGATTATCATCAAACCAGTCAATCATCCAGTTTTACGCGCAAAACAGTGTGTTCACGCGTTACCGAATCAGGTCGAATTACCTATGCCGACGGCCGCTATATTGTCAATGAGCAGGATAATCGGGAAGAAACCATGATTGGGAATGAGGCGAGTCTGAACAAAATTTTGCGCAACCAGTTTGGCATCAGATTCGGCGCGAACGATCTCAGGCAACTGGTTGCGACCTCGCCTGGCTAATCTTCAAGTGCCAAATGACGCTTAATTCGACAAGCACGAAAGTTGTAGTTTTAGCACTTGTTACAGCAGTAGTTATTGCCACCAGCGTCCTTGTAGATCCGGTACCCCAGGACCAACAGTATCACCAGTTCGCAGACCAACGGGCCTATTTCGCAATTCCAAATGTGCTGAATGTGGCGACAAACCTGTTCTTTGCCCTGATCGGCATTATCGGTCTGTACCTGCTTTGGATTCGACGTTCGCTGGTTATTGTCGATTCCCTATTTGCAGTATATGGCACATTTTTCGTAGCGCTGGCGGTTATCGCGCCTGGATCGGCCTATTACCACTGGATGCCAGATAACCAGAGCCTGGTCTGGGACCGTCTGCCAATGACGCTCGCGTTCATGTCCTTTTTTACCATTACCCTGGCTGAGCGACTTTCCCTAAAATTCGCCAGGATAATTTTCCTGCCATTAATCATCGTCGGAGTCATATCGATAGTCTACTGGCATCACAGCGAACTGGCAGGTAGTGGAGACTTACGTCCCTATGGCCTGGTGCAATTCTTACCGATGTTGCTGGTTCCAATGATCTTGTTGATGTTCGACGAAAAATTTACCCATGGGCGGGCAATCTGGTGGTTTCTCGGCTGGTACCTGGTTGCCAAGATATTTGAACTGTTCGACCAACAGGTTTTTGAATGGTTAGGGTTAATCAGCGGACACAGCCTGAAACACCTGGGCGCTAGTATCGGTTGCTTCATATATCTGAGATATCTGCAGACCAGGTCGATCATCGGTTCAGAGAA
>Ga0209988_10001261_pt1 | contig 16439 bp, 29 predicted proteins | sample N075metaG_FD_183115 | JGI IMG/M metagenome (GOLD analysis project Ga0209988, IMG submission 183115) | Deep subsurface microbial communities from Kermadec Trench to uncover new lineages of life (NeLLi) - N075 metaG (SPAdes) (version 2) | ecosystem: Environmental > Aquatic > Marine > Ocean trench... | reverse complement strand
TTGACAAAACAAAAGCAATTGAGATGAAATTAGTTTCAGAAGAACAGTACAAATGGCTTGAAAAAACCTCCATTGACATATACAAAAAGATGACAAAGGTTGCCGACAATACAGGTTTTATTTTGGCCGACTTGAAATTAGAGTTTGGTATTTTAGATGGAGAGATTATCTTGGGTGATTCCATTGGACCTGATGAGCACAGGCTTTGGCCAAAAGATTCCTATGAGGTTGGGAAAATTCAAGAGGCCTACGACAAACAACTTTTACGTGATTGGCTAACTGCGAATGGATATCAAAAACAATTTGATGATGCACGAGATACAGGAGAAGAACCACTAGCTCCCAAGATACCTAGAGAAATAATACAAAAAATGACAAATCGTTATGTTGCAGCATATGAGCGATTAACTGGCAATTCCCTTTAATTTTCAAGATAGTGTAATCTTGTGACTAACCTTGACTTTAAGATAGATTTCAACTCAAATTTGATTTTTGGAAACCCTACCAAAATCGTCAAGACGGCATGATTTGACCCAAATAACGCCAAAGGTTTCTTGGATTGACATTTTTTATGATTTTCTATTATTTTTTGTATCGCTACAACAAATACATAATCAATATGAAATTCATTGTAGTGCCATCAACGAATATGATAGCGATACAAAAAACATGGTATCGATATCTATTATGGCAACAACGATATGAAAAATACTAAAATGGATAAAATTTAATGCGATTAGACAAAAAAATATGATACAAGGATCTTTTAGATCATAATTTGAGGAGTATTCTGTATGTCTACATTGCTAGAAAAACAAATCAAAGTAAACCGTATTGTTACCACAAGCATAGAGCACGCCCGTGCAATCGAAGACCCTGCACGTGCAAAAATCATGGAAATTTTATACCTCAATTCACTTTCTGCCGAGCAAATTTCAAACGAACTAAAAAAAACAGGCTACAAAAAAGCCTTAACGACAGTTAGACATCATTTAGAAATTCTAAAAAATTCTGGTCTAATAGAACTTGTAAAAATTGAGGAGGCACGTGGTGCCATCACCAAATTTTACAGCACATCGACTAAGCTGTTGGGATATCCTGCACCTGATGATTTTGATACAAAATACTCCAAGATAATAGAAAGTACTTCAGTTAAAATTGAAAAAATCCTCAAAGGACTAGTTCCCAAGACCACACAATCAAAAAAGAGTAAAAATAACAATCACAAATACTATTCTCAGTATTTGGTCGTGGAGATTATGAATAGAGCAATGACTAGCATATTAGAGAACACCGGAAAAAAATAACTCTTTTTTCAATCTACAAAATTTAATGAATTTTGGTATCGGATAAATAATTATTTAGTCTACATAATCAAAGATCACATGAATGAAAAAACAATAAACCTATTTCAAGATAAAAATCTGGTCTATATTGCTACCTTGATGAAAGACGGTTCACCACAATTATCTCCCGTTTGGGCAAATTATGAGGATGGATTTATTTTGGTAAATACTGCAGAAGGTAGAATAAAACACCAAAATGTTTTGCGAGACCCTCGAGTGGCAGTTTCAGTTGTTGCAAAAGACAATCCACTTGACATGACAACCATTAGAGGAAAAGTTGTTAAATTGATTCCAGACTATGATTACAAACATGCAGACAAACTAACTCTGCAATACACGGGTAGTGATCACTATCCTTTCAAAAGAAAAAATGAAAAAAGAATTATCTTCAAGATAAAGCCTGAGCGAGTTTTTGTTTTACCTGAATTGAGGATGAATGACGACTAGAAAATTATAATATTTCTAAACTCGAATTTAGAAATATTTTATTTTAACACTAGTAACTCTTGATAGAAAAAAGTTGGAAAAGCAGCTTATCGTCTGCGTTTTGGTGCTGCTCTTCTTTTTGGTGCTGCTCTTCTTGGAGCTGCTCTGCGTTTTGTTGCTGCTCTTCTTTTAGGAGCTGCTTTTCTTTTAGGAGCTGCTCTTGTTCTAGTAGCTGCTGCTCTTTTTGCAGCATTACTTCGTTTTCTTGAAGCTGCTGCTTTAGTTGCAGCTGCTGCTTTTGCTGCTGTATTTCTTTTTCTAGTAGCTGCTGCTTTTTTAGCTGCTGCTGCTCGTTTTGCTTTAGCGGATACCATTACTAATTCGGATTATTCATCGCGGTTATATGGGTAAAGTTGAACATTATTGCCCCAAAAATAGGAATTTTTGACAACAATTTTTAAAAAAAATTAAAATTTTTTTGCGATCAGCAGTTTGTAAGACAGATCCTTGCAGTGTCAACTGTTGACTGTTGTTTTGTTGGACGAATTACTATATTGTATTGTTTTTGTTCATCATATGGAACATCAAACTGTGTAGTCCAGCTTACGGGTTTTCCTGGTTCTAAATTGTCATCAATCAAGTCTTCTGAAGAAAATCCACCGTAAACTGCCACGTGTTTTTGTTCCTTTTCGTCAATCAGGTAAAACTGAATACCAGACATTCTGGTAATTTCTTGGCTGATGTTTTTTGCAACTATTCTGATTTTCACAAAGGTGTATTCGGGTTGTGTTTCTTTGTTTCCTTGATGAGTCCCCTCAAATGTTATAATGTATTGCACCGGTCCTACAATCACCGGTTCTCCTTCATTAACTATAATGAAATTTGCCTGATATTGGGTATACGTGTACATGGCAGCTCCTATCGAACCTACTACTGCTGCAATTACAATCACCATTCCAATTCTTGCCAATACTGGTTTTTGATAAATTTGGTATATAGTTGAAGCGCAAGACGTGGAACCTTGATAATTTGGCATAATCTTGCTCAAAAAGGGTAGGGGGTTAATGATTATTTTTTGGTTGGTTTTGAATTACTATAGAAAAACCGTAGATTTTTTTGCAAAATATAATTGAAGAAAAAAAATACACGAAAAAAACTATAGAAAGAATTGTTGTATTTTTTGTGCAAACATATCATGAAATTTTTTTTCTTGTAAAATTTTTAATTAAAAGCAAGTTATCTTTTTGCCGGTTTGATTTTTTTGTAAATTGCAGGCTTAGAATTGTCATATTTTAAAATGACAGGCAGAATAACTTAAATGATCTTTTTTCTTCATTTTCAGCAATGAATACAAAGACTATCTTGGCAATTTCTATCGCTGCAGCCTTTATGGTTTCAACAATGGGAGTGGCCTATGCAGGTGGACACCTAACTATGGATAAAGCGTAAGTTCGAGTAAAAGATCATCCAAAAGGAAAGGATGTTGGTGTAAAATTCGAAGTAACAACCACAGGTAATATTCCAACGGATGGTTCTAGCGGAATGATTGGATATGGATTTATTACAACTGGAGATTCCATTGTAATTACCACGTCTCATAAACAACTTGGACTAATGGATAGTGAGCTTCAAGGCGCTACAGATGACCCATCTTGGCATCAACACTATGCAAAACTTGGTGTAAACACCGATTGTATAGCTGGAGTAGATGCAAGCCAATTGGAAGTATTAGATCTATCTTTTGAATCTCCTGGAGGAGTTCCCCAAGTAGATGATAACGAAGTAAAAATAACTGCATTGCATTAGGTCCAATAGCTCAAACTAGTGTTTTCACAGGTGCTGCAACATTTACAACTGGAACCCCTTCAGGTCCAGTCGTATTGTTCCATCTTGATACAGATACTCCTGGTGGCGGACCTGTTTGTGTCGTGATTGACCAAGTCATCGTAAGTTCGGATTAAAACAAATCCATTCTTTTTTTTATTAATCATTAATTTTATGGGGTTTAGCTTTTATGCCTAGCTAAAAAAACCAACAACACTTTAGCTGGGAGAGCTTGGTGGTTTTGTGGTTGCCTACAACAGTTAAGCACAAGTGTTAAACCCCCCCTAAAAATGCCCATTTTCAATAAAACCACACCATGCCTATCATGACTAAACATCTAGGGGGGTAAAGCTATTGTGAGTAAAATCATAATTTCCTTAAAATTATTGGTTTTACTAAAATCCCAAAAATAAGTTCATTTGAAAATAATTATTCAGGAAAACTTGGACTTATCACCATATTTCATGAAAATAGGCTATGGTTTTAGATCTTAGTTTAACAATTAATCGTCGATTTTACATTAAATTTCCAAATACTTGATTTAGAAAATCTGAAATAGAGTCAATTATCCAACTTGTAAATTCCCTAAATCCAGACAAAGCATCATTTACTGGCTCTAATGATTCGTTGATTGCCTCCTCATCAATCAATGTTTGTTTTTCCTCGGAATAGCCTGGAATATCGCTAAACTCTCCTAACTCTCCGGCCTGCAAATAATATTCTTTCATATTATTATTCAAAACAACTTGGACATTTTATTATATGTGTGTATATTTTTTTGAACACCTAAAAAAAGAGGATCAACCTTCCCATAGCTACAGGACTTGGGTTATTGTCTATCAAGTCTATGGTGATCTTACCCTTTTTTTGTAGTATCGATAACTTTGAGGATCCTGATCATTACCCAAATTCCAAGTCTTGACATATTTACTACAAAATAGGTGAATTCTTGTGGTTTTTCTTTTTATGTTTTTAATTTGATCAATTTTGGATATGAGCCACGTAGAACTGATAAATTATCTATTTTTTAAAATGTTTTTAAAAGAAATCGCGCAGTTTTTTCATGCATCTCCGACACTCTATTTACGGCATGAAAAAGATTCTGCTGATTAATGTCTACTTTATCATCCAAGATCACATAAACCCCAATTTTTTGTTTTCCGTCCTCTTGTATCATTTTATGAATAGCCTGGAGAGAGTAACAATATTCCCCTACTTTTTTCTCAAATCTTTCTTTCTCTTCAGGATTAAACCCCAAATATCTAACAATTTGGTTATTTTTCATAACTATTTTGGAGCCTATTACAATAACTCCTGGCTGATTTTTTGGTTCAAATATTTCTACAGGGGAGCCGGCTTTTCCTGCATTCTTTATTAGAATGTGGAATGTATTTTCTGGGTTTTTTACAAATTCAAATGAGTGACTCTCATGGATTAGCCACCGTTCCACACTATTTCTCATACTATTACTACTCACAGTCAATCATTCTGTATAGTTCTATATTATTCTAAATCCAAAGAAGATTGACCTTACTCAATTTATAATATTTCTAAATCCGAGTTTAGAAATATTCATTATCTTTACTAGTTATTCTTTTCATTTTTAAAATATCTGAAATATTACTAGGCGTTAATGTAGAAGCCCGGTTCTAATTCTGGAATTAGTGTCAACAACCAAATGCTTAGCATTATTCCTAAAATTGTAAAACCAATTCCAAGATAAAGGCAAATTTTTGCTTTTTTAGGATCATCTTGTCGTAAAATGAAATAAGCTATAATTCCTCCAATTAATCCTAGAAAACCAAAAAATAATCCTAGAAGGATTGGTAGCAAAAACCAAAAATTACTTCTGGTTTTTTCAGGATACATCTAATTTGTTATTAAAATTGGCAATAAAATGTGTTCTTATGTTGCTTTAGCACTTTTTTTCTGTACTTGTGTTATCTCAATTTCTATTGTCTCAAGAGGATCTTCTACTTGATTTCTTTTAATTGAAAATATTTTTGGTTTTTCAAAATCCTTTGTGCAGTCCGGACAAGCATATACCAACACTCTGTGCTCGTTTGGTGCTTTAGGGTTTGATAATCTTGGATAATACACCAACCTCGCACCGCAATCAACACAGTATCTGTTAGCCCTTTTAATTCTGGCCAATGTAATTCTCCTGCATTATTGGTAATGTGCGATCATCTATTAGATCTATACTGTCTAATTGAATACACTATATAGTTTTCTTCGATCAATGTTTCTAAACTCGAATTTAGAAATATTAGGCGCCGCCCACCAGACTTGAACTGGCGACCGTCCGATTAACAGTCGGATGCTCTACCACGCTGAGCTAGGGCGGCAACATTTTTGTACCTTGGTAAAAGTGATTTAATCCTTGCTACAATTCCATTTAGACTAAACGTTAAATCACCTTAATTGAATTTTGCAAAAAAATCTAAAATTTCTTTTGAGTAACTTTCCACAAGCTCAATGATTTCAAGATGTTCCTCACCAGTTGGTTCTCTCTTGTGAACAATTTGAAAAGCACTTAGTGCAGATCCTACCATCTCTCCTACAAAAAAACCACACAAGAAATCACCTAATCTTTTACAATCCCATACTTGTCCAACCCTTGGCGAGGCACCTGAATTTTTATACAATTCAAGAGTTTCTTCTATTAGTTTTGTAGTTTTTTGTTTGAATTCAAGATCTAGGGTCATGGGTGATATTTTCTTATTATTCTGAAATTCTATTTTTCAATCCCTTTTTTCTTTTCATATACATAAATCCCATCCAAGAAAACTCTATGATCTTTATTTTTTACTTTGGTTTTTTGTTCAATGTTTGCAGCAGTTTGTGTAATATCTGTCCAGACCTCCCCTGTTAAAATTACGTCGTCTCCTTTTGGGATTATTTTGGTATTGCCGACAATAGTTGTTGTCCTTGGAGCCCTTTCTCCCTGAAAGTTTTCAATTAAAATGGTTTTTTCTTTGACTTTAACAGTAATTGGAAAGTGTGCGTATACAACTTTCATTTTAATTGTATAACCTTCTATTAGTCCTTCAAAAATATTTCTAATTAATGAGCGGGCAGTGTGTAATATGGAATAATCTCGTTTGCGTGTTCCTTGGGCTTTGAGGGTTAATTTACCATCACTGAGTTCGATATCTACCGGTATTTTTTTAAAACTCTTGAATGTTTTACCTAAGGGGCCTTGAAATTGTATCATGTGCTTTTTCATCGTAATGTTAATTCCCTCTGGAATTTCTAGAATTTCTTGGAATTCCTCTAGTTTAGTAGACATATCCTATCAAAAATCCTCCAATTCCTTTTGATTTTGCTTCATGGTGTGACATTACGCCTTGATTAGTAGTTACAAGCAGCATTCCTCTATTGTATGCGGGCAAGTACTGTTGCTCCCACGCATTGTATTCGTCTTTTTTTACTTTGAATCGCGGCGAGATTGCTCCACATTTTATAATTTTTGCTAATAATTTTATTTTGAATTTTCCTCCTCTTTTATCATCGATATGTTCAAACTCTCCAACGTACCCATCTTTTTGTAGGGTTTTTAGAACTTCGATTCCTAATTTTGAAGTTGGAAGAATTATGCAATTTGTATTTCTCCTAGCTTCGTTATTGTAAATTGTTCCAAATAGATTTGCTAAAATATTTATTGCCGGCATTTTTATCACTAATTTTTCCTAAATCCTAAAGATACAGCTACTTCTCTGAAACATCGTCGGCACAACATTAAATTATATTTTTGAATAACTGCAGTATAATCGCCGCACCGTTTACACCATCTTGATCCTCTTCCAAAATCATGTTTTTTTCTTCCGGTAAATTCGTATGATCTGTCTTTTGGCATTATACCACGGTCACCCCAAACTCTTTGATTAGATAATCTTTTGCCTCTTCTGATTTTATTACGTGATTTTTACCAACACTTGCTTTATGTTTACTTCTTTTCCTAATCGCATATCCTGGTCTTGATAAGGACACGGATACTCCTAGGCCCAAAATTCCAATTTTAGGGTCGTATTTAACTCCTGGAATATCAATATGCTCATTAATACCGAACGAATAATTTCCAAAGTTATCAAATGAACTTTCCTTAACTTGATTTCCCTTTGCTTCAAAAAGACGCTTTAGTAAGGCTTTGGCATCTTCACCTCTTACTGTAACTGCAACTCCAATCGGTTCTCCTTTTCTTACTCCCCAATCTCTATGTGCTTCTTTTGCTGCTCTTGACGATGGCTTTCTACCAGAGATTTGGTGGAGCGCCGCCTTTCCTACTTCTATTACCTCACCTGATCTTCCTAATCCCATATTTAGGACGACCTTCTCTAATGAAATTTTTCTAGATGGGTTTTCAGTGGTTTGAGACATTGAATCACTTTACTTGAATAACGGGTTCCTCTTTTCCTATCACCATTATGATATCTGACGGAATTTCGATCTTTCTTTCCTCAAGAGATAAAAGAATTCTTTTTGGAAGAATAAATGTTCCTTCTTCAATTGTTTCTAATTTCCCGATTTTACCTAAATTGATTCCACGTGTAACTAATACCTGTGCATCTTTTTCCAATTTTAAAACCTTCAGAATTTTTTGATCAGGAATTTGAATTAAACAACTGTCTCCTACATTGACTTGAGTGTCTGAAATTATAGAGCGGCCATCATGAAATCCTATTTGCATTTTTCCATTTTGGATTGTGGTTTTACTTGTAACTCTGACAATTTTTTTTGTTTTTTCTGATTCATTAATTATAACTGGTTTCAAAATTTTTCCATTTGTTGGGACTAGTCTGTAAATATCTGAAACATTTTTTAATTCTACGACATCCATCAAACCTATTGCCTGATGAAGAGATTTTCTAACAACTCCATCAATCTTTACTTTTCCGTCATAAATGGCAGCCTTGGCTTCTCGTAGGGTATTTACAATTTTTAACGTATCTCTCAGAAAGACTGCAGTTGGAATTGAAAATTCTTTTTTGTGTGGTCCAGGTCTTACTGTAATTACAAATCTTTTGTTTTTTCTGTTAATTCCCCAAAACTGAGGAGCCATTTGTCTCTTGAGTTTTTTACTTCCAGAAATGCTTACCATTATTTCTCATCCTCAATCTTTTGGGGTTTTTCTTCTATTGCTTCTTTACTTGTGGTCTTTTTTGATTTTGAAGCAGGCTTCTTTCCTTCAAGTTTTGAAATTCTCCATTTATCATCCGAGTTAAGACTTGTAACTATAACATTTGAAGAATGAACATACACATCAAACTTTTCTCCTTTTGTTTTTTCTTTTTTCACTCCATCTATTGCTAAACTACTTTTTTGAATGGAAATTTTTGAAACCTTTCCATCCACTCCTTTAAACTCGCCTCTGACAATTTTTACACTGTCTCCTTCTACAATACGAATGCTATTTTTTGAATACTTCTTTTTGAGTTCCTTTGATAGATGACTTGATACCTGCTTACTTTTAGCAACATGTGAGGCACGATAAATCAACTGATTTCTCATTTTTGTTGGTTTCATTTTATACCACCATTGATGCCAAGTTTGCCACTCTTGGCCATTTTTCTGAAGCTTCTGCTGCTACTGGTCCTTTGATATCCGTCCCCTTTACTTCGCCTTCTGGCGTTATCAAAACTGCGGCATTGTCTTCAAAACAAACTCTAACACCGTTTAATCTTCTAACTGGATATTTTTGTCTTATAATTACTGCACCATAAACTTGTTTCCGAAGTTCTGCTGGTCCTTTTTTCACAACAACATTACAAAAGTCCCCTACTCCTCCTGCTGAAAGTCTCGATACTCTTGTCTTGTATTTAGTCACGTTGATTATCTCCAAAATCTTAGCTCCTGTATTATCGGCACAAACTATGTTTGCTCCTACTGGAATTACTCTTGTTACATAAGGGCGAAATTCTGCAACTCCTTTGCCTGCTTGTTTTGCCATTATTCTTTGACCTCCACTACAACATATGAGACTGATTTTGCAATTGGTCTACATTCCGCAGTCAGTACATGATCTCCTGAGGAAACAACGATGCATTCAGGAACATGTGCATGAATTGTACTTGTACTTCTTGCATATCTTTTATATTTACTAAAGTAAAGATGCGTTTCTTTTTGTAGGGTAACCGTTTGTTTTGCTTTATCTCCTGTTACTTTCCCATCAAATAATTTCCCCCGAATCGAAAGGGTGCCATGAAAGGGACAATGAACATCATTGCATTCTTTTGTTGGTACCTTTACGTCCAATCCTATATTCTGAGTCATGATTTTCCTCCCAGTCTGTCAAATGGTCTTTTTTGAATTTTTGAGCCATCCACTGAAATTTTTTCATTATTTAAGCTGAATTTCCAAATACTATTTGATTTTGGAATTAATTTTATTCCTCTTGTGGTGTTTAATGTAAACATTGATTTTGTTTCATTAATTATTGTGCCATTTAATCCTATAATTTGGGAATTGGTAGATTCTACGATGTGAGTGTTTAGTCCAATAAACTCGTGTTGTAAAATATTTTCAGGCGTGATCATTTGTTTTTCATCTCGTTTAGTCCTGTAAGCATTCGTGCAATATCATGTCTCAAAGCCTTGATCTTCCCACTTTCCTTTCGTAGTGTCCCTTTTGAACCATCAACTCTTAATTTAGCAAGCTCACTTCTTGTTTCCTGAATTTTACCTTTAAGGTCTTTTTCGTTAAAAGCTTTTACAGTTTTCATTCTTATTCGTGTCATTATTTCATTTTCTCTTCTTCTTCTTCAAGTGTCTCTAAATTTTCCATTTTTTTCTCTTCTATTTCAATTTGTTCTGATTCTGACTTCGCTTTGTCTTTATTTTCTCCTGCTTTTATCACTTCAACTTTAATGTCTCCAACTTGTATTTCTTCTACTTTGACTTCCTTTGGTTTTTCTTTTTCTTTTTCTACTTTCTTTAATTCAAACTCTGGAATCAACTTTTCTTTTATTGCAATTCTAATTCTAATTCCAATTGATCCCATTTTAGTGGTGACATGTGCAATATCTTCATCAACGATTACTTCAGCATGATGTCCCGCTCTTGGCAAAATTCCTGCAGTGTGTTTTTCAAAGGCTGAGCGATCTCCTCTTAGTTTCCCTGAAATTGTAATTTGGACGCCCATTGCACCCCCTTCCATTATTTGTTTTATAGTCCACATTGTTGCTCTTCTAAAGGCGGTTCCACGCTCAAGATGCGATGCCATTCTGTTGCACATTACACTTGGAGATAAATCTGGTTTTTCAATTTCGTTTACGGAAATTTGTGGATTTTTTAATCCAAACTCTGATGCTAATTTTTCAGTCAACTCTCTTATTCCTGCACCTTTTCTTCCAATTACTATTCCTGGTCTTGTAACATGCAGGGCTACTCTTGTACCAGTTGGAGTCTTTGAAATCTCTGCATGAGAAAATCCTGCATCTTTGATTGCTTCTCTTAGATAATCTTTGAGAAGCATCATGTTGTAATTATCTTTTATCACGTTTTTGACTGATGACATTCTAAATCTCCTGAGCTACCAACTCTACATGCGTTAGCACGTTATTCTTTGGCGTTGCCCGTCCCATCGCCCTTGGAGTAAATCTTTTTACAGTAACGCCTTTGTGAACTGTCGCATTAATAATTTTTAATCTATCTAAATCCATTCCTTTGTATTCGGCATTTGATTCTAAATTATCTAAAATTTTGATAAACTCTTTTGCTGATTTTTGTGGATATCGTCCCGCCATCATTCCAGGATCAGATCTATGGCCTACCTGATTTTTGTATCTACGAAATGCAACTGCCCTTTCTTTGTTTACCACTGCTTGCAAATAGTCTCTTGCTTTTTCAATTGAAAGGCCTTTGATTGAGATCGCAATTTCTCTTGCATGTTTGTGAGAAATGTCTTTTTCTCTTAGGGAAGAACGAACATGTTTTGTTGTGTCATAGTTTTGAAATGCGTAGCCAAATCTTCCCATAATAATCACTTCAATGGTACATAGAGACTGGATCTTGATGCTCCAACACCGGGGGCACCGTGATTTACTCTTTTGTTGGTAATTACATATTCTCCAAGATAATGTCCAATCATCTCGGTTCTTATTGTTAGTGGAACAAATTCCTTCCCTGAAAAAACATTTACTGTGACGTCTACCATGTAAGGAAGAACAATCAAATCTCTTAGATGAGTTTTGATTGGAGTTTTTAATTTACCTGCTTTGGCAGATTTTATTTCTTCTATTAATTTTCTCTTACCATCTGTGATTCCCCTAGTAAGGGATCTTCTTTGTCTTGAGTTGAATAACAGGAAAAGTTTTTCTAGCGAGGTATTGTCGAGTTCCTCTTTTGTTAACCCTCTGTATAAAAATTTTCTAACCAATTTTTTTCTCCTGAACCTGTGGTTTTGAGGTTTTATGGTCCATATTATAGCATTCCTATCTTTGTAGCCAAATCTCTAGCTTTTGCTGTCGTTTCAAATTGAACGAAGGCTTTCTTGCCATAAATTGTTCTTGCAGTATTTACGTTAATTGCTTTTTGATTATACAGGGTGTTAACTGCTTCTGCGATTTGTGGTTTGCTTGCTTCCCTTTTTACAATAAAACAAATCTTACTCTCATTTTCTACCATCGCAAATGTTTTCTCTGTTATGTATGGCTTCAAAATGATTTTGTTGGCTTGATCCACGTTCATTGTGTTTTCTCCATTAGATTGAGGTGAGTTGATTTTATTTTTGCAATCTCTTCAATCGCACCTTTAGAATACACTGTTAACCTAATTGGATCTGAGCCTGGTGACAAATCCAAGACACTCAAATCTTTAATTGATCTTGCCTCAACCCCGGGTATTGAACCACATGCTTTGCTAATCTTATTGGAATCTTTTATTACAAACAAGACACTTTTCCCAACCTTCTTGGTTCTTCCTCTCAGAGAAGATTGACCAGAACGTGGTTTTCTTGATTTCAGCCGCTCGACATCTTTTGAGAGTTTCAGAGATTCTAAAACTTGGGTAATTTCACTTGCTTTAGAAATTAATTCCAAGTCATTTGAAACTATTATTGGAAACGATTCGATGTCGTCCACTTTATGCCCTCTTGATTGTACATGCTCTCTTGAAGCAGTTGCTGCGATTGCAGAACACAATGCTAGTTTGTTTTCTTTTTTGTTTAGTTTTTTGTAAATTACTTTGTTTACGTTTGGCGGATGTGCCTGTCTTCCACCTCTAATAGACGCAACTTCACCAGCTTGGCCTTGTCTACCTCCACCGCCCCCTCTCATTCTGGCAATACGCGAAATACCTTGACCCGTGGGTGGATTATTTGTATCTGCAACCACGTCCATCCCCGCAGTTGGGTGTCTTCCTTGTCTTTGAAATTTATGGGAGTTTAGATTTGTCCATGCTTTGTGAATAACTTCTCTTCTAAATGGTGTTGAAAAAACTAATGGCAATTCTATTTCTCCATCTTTATCTCCGGTAAGTGTTAACGTAGTTGTTTTTGTCATATCACTACCTCCAAAATATTTGGTTTTAATACCTTAGCTGGCGCATTTCTAATTTGCCTTCTTAGCTTTATCAACCTTCTATATGTTCCTGGAACTGAGCCTTTTAGAATAATATAATCTCCTTTAACTAAACCAAAGTGTTTGTATCCACCTTCTGGATTAATTTTAAGTTCATTGCTTTCAGTGTTACTCATAATCATAATTCGTTTGTCATATTCAATTCTTTGATGGAATCCCATTTGTCCTGCTCTTGGTACTGTATACATGACATATTGTGGAGAAATTGGACCAAGAGAACCTACTTCTCTAACCGTCTTTCTTGATTTGTGTTGTTTTCTCTTTACCCCCCATCTTTGTATTACTCCTTGCCAACCTTTGCCTTTTGTAATTGCTGCAACATCAACGCTAGAGCCAGTTTCAAAAATTTGGTCAATTTTAATTTCTTTTCCCAATAATTCCCTGACGTGTTCAAATTGTTTTTGAATATCTCCTCCACTAACTAATGCCTCAAATATGTATGGCTTTTTTTGTTCTAATCCTGCCGAACGTGGAGACACTGCAACAATTGCAAAAATTTCTTTGATTTTTTTGAGATGTTTTTCTGCTTCTTCAACTGCACCTTCTTTGCTTTTTAATGTAATTTCTTTCGCCATTTTTTTTGGAATATCTTTTGCATAGACATCAAATTCAGCATGTGCGCCATCTACATCTTTTGAGTAACCTCTAATTCCCAAAACTGTTACTGGTGGGGTGGCAAGAACCGTTCCAAGACTCACGAGCTGTTTTCCTGCATTTGGGGTCTTGTCACGATCATCAATGCTTACAATTTGTACACAACCTGCTTTAAAGCCACAATGAGCCAAAATTTTTGGTTCCTCTGAAGTTACTTCCGGCCAAGCTCGAATTCTTGCCTCCATGCTTTTTGCACGACCTCTAGGAGAGTATGCGAGGCTTCCTCTTCTTGGCTGATGGTGTTTTCTAGCTCCCATGGATAAAACGAAATCGTCGATAACCGACTAATAAACCCTATGAGAATATCGTTAACCTAAAGAAATAATGTGGTTAACAATCTTAAACAGAAATTATGGATTCGTTATTTCGTTTATCATATTCCAAATTGTAATGCCTCCTATTATGATCCCAATGACTCCAACTCCAATGGCAAAAATCAGAAAATTCTTTTTTTCACGCAATTTTTTTTATCCTGCAGTATATGCATTAATTATTGATAATGTTCCAAGTAATGCCTCTTCTAGTCTAACAGTTTCGGTTGCCTGGTTTGGAAAGAAATTCAACGTCTTTGAATTTTGTAAACTACTCATCTTTCCTCCCAGAATTTGATGAACCCCCTTGACGGGAGAACCAAAAACCACTAAAATTGGTTTGTTAGAGTTTGCGTATTTTGAAATTTGTTCTTTTGTTGCAGTCTTTCCCTTTCTTGAGGTAATGATGGTTAATCCCTCCCATTCTTTAACCAGTGAAAAAAGATTTGATCTCTCTTTTATGGAATAGCCCCAATATTCAGGAACTTCATCTTTTGTAATTGGTTTTATTTCAAAGTGTGGAAAACCTGATTTGAATTGTATTGTTGCTCTCTTTCCAAGTTTTTCATGTCCAAAATATGGTACTAGCTGATTAATTCCAACATCAACAAATTTTCTTCCCTTGAAGCTTACTGTAATTCCTTCTCTCACGTCCCCTTTTTTTATTTTCTTTGCATCGGCCGGTGTAATATGACTTGGAATCTTTAACGGGTGCAAAACCCCTGCAAATTTTAAATCATTCATTTTAGGAAATAGTCGTTTTCGCAAAAATTGTGGTGTCTCCAAGTATTTGAATATCGTTATCATCAAATTTCTATCTTCTTTGTTGTTTCCATCTTGGTAGATGTAAATTGTATTTATCTTAAAAATAGCGCAGGCTCTTGCAAACTCTGATATCTTTCTAGATTTGTCTAATTTTGTACTCTCATCAGAAAGAGACGAATCAGGGATTGCAATAGAGAGTTTCAATGTTATTTTTTACTGGTAATGTAAATTAATTATTCCTTATCCGGCGGATATTTTTCTTTTGCAGTTTTTGCAAAATTTTTAATTATCTCACTTGAAACTATTTCAAATAAACCAGATTCTGTTTTAATTTGAGCCATTCTAATATGATCCGTCCCTTCCTTTTCTTCACTTGATAAATAAATGGCAGCCACTGCTAACACTGCTGCCTCATCAAGTGACAAGTCACCCTTGTATGTTTTTTCTAAAAAGTCAGTTACTTGATCAGACCCTGAACCAATCGCAATTGCCTCATAGGATATGTATGTTCCACTTGGGTCTGATAAGAAGAGTTGAGGTTTTTTGTTTACCACTCCACCTAAAATCAATGAAACACCAAATGGTCTAACTCCAGCATATTGTGTAAATTGTTGAGATTGATCTGCCAAATGTTTAGCGATTGTCTCAACTTCAACTTGTTCGTCATAAATCAACTTGTTACTTTGTGAAAAGAATCTTGCATTATCCACTTGGCTTCTAGCATCTGGAATGTACCCTGCAGCAGCCAATCCTACATGATCATCGATTTGAAATATTTTTTGAGCTACATCTGAAATTTGTAATTTTCTAGGTTTTTCTTCTACTGCAATAACTATTCCTTCCTTGCTCTTTATGCCTACTGCTATTGTTCCTCTTCTTACAGTCTCTATGGCATACTCTACTTGATATAATCTGCCGTCTGGAGAGAAAACAGTGATTGCTCTATCGTAACCTTGTTGTGCAGGAAGCATTTAGATTTGAATGCTTTGGAAGATTAATTTAAACCGTACTTTAGTTGACAAAAATTTAAAGAAATTATTTGAGGCTAAAGTTGAAAGATCGCATTCATCTTGAGATGATTAATTTTTGTAAAGTCTTTGAAAAAACAAAAGACACCGGGAGGGAGATTTATCGATTTAGTTCAAATCTCCGCCTAATTGAGGTGTTAACGAGTTTATCGACTGTCAGTAAAAAGACACTCCCCCCTCTTAGGCGTAAAAATAACACAAACTAGGTAATGTTGTACGTTATGATTTGTTGGAGATTTAGTAAATACTGAATCGTTATAATTTTTGTATTGACGGTTAAAGGAAACAAAAATCATTACAACGTAAAACTTCTCAATTCATAAATTGTTCTAAAGAATATCTACGACTCATTTTCAGAATCGTTAATATCATCTTAATTGATCCTCACTTTAATGATTCACAAAATAAAATATTTTGAAGCGGAACAATTACCACAGGACGTATTTCTTCAAGATGTAGTAAACAAATTTCTAGCTGAGAAGGGCGAAAATATAATAGCTGTCCATCC
>Ga0209988_10001260_pt1 | contig 16449 bp, 13 predicted proteins | sample N075metaG_FD_183115 | JGI IMG/M metagenome (GOLD analysis project Ga0209988, IMG submission 183115) | Deep subsurface microbial communities from Kermadec Trench to uncover new lineages of life (NeLLi) - N075 metaG (SPAdes) (version 2) | ecosystem: Environmental > Aquatic > Marine > Ocean trench... | reverse complement strand
GCCAAGCAATATTTTATCCTGCAGATTTATTTCTTTAGCAAAAACTGCAAGATTATCTCTACTAACAATTGAACTCTTTATTTTAGATAAGTTGCCCTCAGGATCTCCGGGAAAATATTTATATAGTAGCTTTGCAGTCACACACCCTATAACCGCATCACCCAAAAATTCCAATCTCTCGTTGCTTTGTACTGAGCACTCATTGGCAAATGAGCTATGAGTAAGTGCAGTTTTTAAAAGTTCTTTGTTCTTGAATTTATATTCTAATATTTGCTCTAACATTTATGGAGGTATTTCTGAAAAGAATGTATATTTTTAAGTTGGCAAACAAACAATAATTTTATTAATATTCTATAAAAAAAACTGGAAATTTCAAATTATTTTTAATTTATATTTATAATGATTTAGAATTACTTATAAGGTCTAATGGATTCACTATAAGTACAACACTACCATTCTCCCATTAGAGTAGTGCCCGTTATTCCATCTACTCTCTTAAATGGCTGCCCAGAGTCTTAACAACGACTTCTCTGGATTCTAATAGTTTATCAACAGGGCTATTGCTTGTTTACCGAGCTTATTATCAGCACTGGTAGACTTGTAATATTCTCATCACCGCCGGTCTTTAATTCGAAAGCATCTCCAAGCTTTATTATGGGATATATGTTATTTTCAATCTTTAAGACTTTTTCTTCGCCTAAACTTTCTACTTAATCCCTCTCAATTCTTATGATTTGAGAAACAGCCGCTAAAGGTAATGCAAATTCCTTCTTATTAGGATTAACTAGTAAAACTCTCGTTATATCAAGTTCATAGGCAGTCTAATATTAAACGTAACACCTTTTGCCGGAACAGAATCAATTGTAATAGTCCCTTTAAGTTTATTCACAGTGTCGTTCACAATATCCATTCCCACACCACGCCCAGATATCTCACTTATCTCTGTTGCTGATGTAAAACCAGGGAGGAAAATTAGTTTATTTAAATCCTCATCTGACAGTCTATATGAATCTGCTTCAGCGACAAACCCACCCCTGACAGCTGCCGTACGAAGCACTTCTGGCACAAGTCCTGCTCCATCATCCCCTATTTGTATTACCACCTGAGTTCCTTCATAATATGCCCTGAGTGATATAGTGCCAACCTCATTCTTATTTAATGCTTTTCTGTGCTCAGGAAGTTCTACACCATGGTCAACCGAATTTCTTATAATATGAAGAAGCGGATTGGACATTTCTTCAATCACCGTTATGTCCAGTTCTACATCTTCACCATGTATACTCAATTGCACCTTTTTGTTTTGTTGTGAAGCCGTAACCTTGACTGCCCTGTGAAGTCTTGTAGCAAGCGTTGCAAGTAGTGGTGCCATTCGAAGTCTCATGAACTTATCTTGGACTTCAGAAGTGATTCTCTGTTGTCTGTTAAGATAACTATAAAAATCACCTGTTAGATCTCTCATCTGAGAACCAACAGCTCTTATATCAGAGGTAGATTCAGATAATTCACGTGCATGTTGATGAAATTCTGTATACCTGTCAAATTCTAATTCATCAAATTCATGGGTTTGTTGATTCAAAGCTTGTATTTCAACGGCTTCAAACTTGCCAGTTTCGGAAACTGGGGGCAACTTGCCTCCAAGCATTATTGCTTCATACTGGGTTTTCAGAATTGATGTTACTCTTCTCAACCTATCAAGACTGGAAGACAATTTGGCAAGCTCTTGCACAAACCTGCTAAAATGCTGCTCAAAAGCAGACCTGTTTACTACAAGTTCACTAACGAGATTTACTAACTCGTCTAATCTCTCAATAGGTATTCTTACAAATTCTCCTGGCTTTCTTAAAACCTGTTCGGTTTGTTGAGTTCCAGTCTTGGACTTGTTATCCATATCAAAGATTCCACCCGAATCCAAACCAACAAATAGTTCTTCTTGCTTAAAATCAGAAACGTTATCAACAGATTGAGCAATACCAACCTCATATTTAACCTCCTCTTCCAACAACAAATCGAAATTAGCATAAATATCAGGAAGAAGCTTATTTAAATCATCATCGTCTATCTTATCATTTATTATATTTTCTAGAAGATCAGATGTTTTAAACAATAAATCTAGAATATTATTGTCTAAATTCATCGTCCCTTCATATAGCTTATCCAGCATATCTTCCATTCTATGAGAAATTTTTGAAACAGTGTCAAAGCCAACCATTCCTGCGGCGCCTTTAATTGTATGCACGCTTCTTCTAACTTCCTGCAGGGAATTCTTATCCTTTAAGTCCTGAGTAATTCGGTTGAGACACTGTCCCATACTTTGTAAATGTTTGTTAGCTTCCACTAGAAATACCTCCAAAAGTTCTGGAGGAATATCCGAAGAAGGTTTGGAAGAAACTAGAGCATCTATTGAAGAACTCGATTTGCTGGATACAGCTGTAATATCTTTTTCTTGTGTATTTATATCCCGGTATTCTGATTCACTTGTGTGTTCAACCGGGCCTCTATCACTTTCATCTGCTCCTACAGATACATCCACAAATGATTTTATGTCTTTATATTGTTTTTTTAATTTCACTATTTCTTTTTGTAAAGAATTATCAATATTTTCTGAGATAATTTTTTCCAACACTTCAGATGTTAACATTAATATATTTATTAATTCAGGATCGAGGACTATATTATTATCAACTATCTGATCTAACACATTTTCCATTTCATAGGACAATTCCGATACTGCTTGCAGGCCTATCATGCTGGTAGCACCTTTAAAAATATGCGCTCCTCTTCGAATGTCCTGTAATGCCAAATGATTATCACTTTCGGATACAAGCTCTTCTAAACGAGTTTTCATAATACTGAGATGTTCTCTTGCCTCAACCTTAAAAACCTCGTAAAGCTCATCAGATATTTTGCTCTTTGCTTCTGAGAAATCCATACTTGACTCTAATTCAGATTCATTACTCAAAGAGGTTTCTTTAGATTCAATATTTAGATTATCACTACTATTTATTACATCGAAGAATTCATGTTTTATATCAACAAATGTTTGATGAAATAGCTCGTTATTCTGGTCTTTACATAACTGGGTTAGGTATTGTGAACTATTATGCATGAGCTGATATTGTTGATCATTAAGTTCTGTAGCAGCGTCAAAAATCAAATTCACCAAATTACTCATTAAATCCGATAGCCGGTATATATAATAATACTTATCATTATTTTCAGACTTGGTATGAAAACTAAACATTCCCGTAGCACTCTTGATTTTATGAATCATAGTCTTGATAGTAAAAATAGACTTGATTTTATCGGGCGATTTTGGATAATTCTCAAGAATATCAGATATTTCAATAGAGTTCTGAAGGGTTTCCTTTAGAAAATCATTTAGCAATTCTGGTGGGAAGTCTCCGCTCTGCTCATTCAATGTACTTTCAAATTGTCTGGGTTTAATTATTAAAGAACTATAAGAATCATCCTCTCTTGTAGTTATAGATTTAACGTTGTCATATTCATTTAACAACTTTTGGAGTTTTATATCAAATTTAGCTTCTTCTGTTTTGTTCATCAACTCCCCAAGTCTATTAATCAGCTTAATCGCAACAGATTTTGAATTGCTAAAATCTTCCTCTGACCCTGATTCTTTTATATCTTTAATAATTTGTAATAAAACACTGTTTACGCTTAAAACAGAATATGCTATTTGGATGTCTTTATTGAATGCATTAAACTGGAATTTTTGTAAATAGTTCCTTATTTCATATATATTTTTGTTTAACGTATTAAATAACTCATCGTTATCTGTAGAATAACTCAAACTCTCAACTGCATCAGACAGACTACCTATAAGCTTTAAAGATTGTTTTAATATTATATTGCCACTGCCAACTGTTTTTTTACTCTCAGTCTTTTTGCTTTTAGATTTTTCTTTTAGCTCCGTTAATTCTGTCTCTTCTAACTCAATATCAGATGAATTTTCCATAATTTCGGGTTGATTGGTGAGTTTGTTATATGACTTTCTAACATCATTCAGAATTGATTGGAAATCAATATCTCCCTCAGGAAGATTCTCTAAAAATTTTTTGATATAATCCACAGCATTTCTTAGAAACAATAGGGCTTCATCGGTAAAATCTATTTTAGTTGAATCAATATCTTCCAAGATCTTCTCAATATAATAAGATATATCACTCAGTTCTGTAACACCAATCTTTGATGAAGCACCTCTAAGATTTTGTATAAAACGGTGCACTTCTTCAATACTTTCTACCCTTTTAGAACTGTGCTTAAATGTTTCTAGAACAGTCTCTATTTGAGATATATAGCTTTTTACTTCAGAAACAAATCCGGATATTAATTCCTTATCAACAGGTTTACTCATAACTAATTATTTATTATCTATTTATTAGTTTGTTATTATAATTCTTTGTATATTGCTATAGGGCATTACGCGTTTCGGGAACTAAAATTTAATAAAACCGAGATTAATTTTAATACAAATTCTTCTGTACTCAAATGTCTGTTATTAAATCTGAATTCTTGTTCCTTTACATAGTATATAAGATTATATTTAGATACGCCATGATGCTTAAGAAGATGTTCTTTTAGACAACCCCAGAATCCTTCTATACCATTCATATGTATTTCTTTCCCTTTTTTTCTTTTACATATTCCTCTTTACCATGATCTATTGTTTCGTGATGATAACCCTGCTTATTTAAACCCTTATATGACTTTCAGGTATCTGTATATAAATAACTTTGAAGAACAATTCTTCCTCCTATTATGTCTTGAAGAGTTTTCTTCTCTGCTACCATCTGACAACTTTGATAGACTACAAAAATAACACCTCAAACAGTGCCTTATTTCAGGGAATTTTGCGTGTCCAAAAATTCGCATAATTTTGTACACGCTTAAAGTGCTTGTAAACCTTTTAAACATTACGCTAAACTATTATACTATGATCCGTGAAACGCGTAATTCTCTACTGTATTATCTAGATAAATTGATTCAAACCCTAGTATGTTCAAGGTATTTATCAATTCATTATATGATTATTGAAGATACACTCTTAAAAACCTCCGTAATTGTTATCTTTATTCAAAACAACCTAATGAAGTAACTACCTATTTAACGGCAATAAAAGTGCCAAAATATTAACATTATTCTTTATTTTACTACATTTTTACTAAAACTTACAATACATATTTAGTGAAACTGGTTATTATTTACCAACATTAAAATGAATAGTAGCCTGTGTGTAGAACCAGTCCATCTGATCTTCTTTATCAAACACTACTTCTACTCCGTCCGAGCCAAAAAAATGCGAGTAACCAATATAAAACGTCAGGAAATCAAGCGCATTAAAAGTCATTGCTACATCTATCTCTCCACCAAGGTCTTTCTCTATATTATTGCCCTCTATAGGATTTCTGAACGCATACCCAAACACAGAGTTATTAAATGGTCCGGAGCCACCTATCCAAACTTCGTCATCAGATGCAAGCCAAAACAGATGCCCGTCTACAGATAAGCCTACTTTACAATGAAGTTTTAAGAATAATTGAAAATACGCATCTGCTAAGTTGCTAAATGCATTTGCATCCATAGACCCATACCACTTGTGATTTGTAGGAACCATATTAAAAAACGTCCCGTTGTCCCCGTCATTCGGATCATCATCTCCAGATGCATAAGCAAACCCCAGCCTAAGCCATGGGTTTAATGGAACATTTAAGAACTGATAACCAACTTCCCCTATAAACGCAAAAGCCTGTTGATCCAAATCACCAAAATCTCCGAACTGAAATGCTATCCACAACAGCAGATCAAGCTCACCAGAGCCTACTTCATATGCTCCTGCAATGTTTGCCCCTATTGTATTTATCTTTATATCGTCGCCTGCTCGGGCGATTGCCGGGTTTCTATCATCATAATAATAGTAATTAAAAATCTTAAACTGTGTATTTGGAAGTATAAAGTCTTTTTTAAGTGTAAGAGACCCTCCCCCTATCACTACATCGTCCAGATCCTTCCAAAGACCGTCATCAAAATCAAATCCACCGAATGTTACATATGAACCAAAAAGATTAACATCAATACTATCGTTAGAATAACCTGCTGTACCACCATCAAATCTTCTGCCTATATTAGTCCAGTCCCAGGTGCCTATTAATCTTTCAGCAAGTCTTTTTTTAATTACCCAGTTTAGTTTCTTAGCATCTTTATATAATACTTCTGCTCCGTCTCTTATAGGAATTCTTCCACCTTTAAGATAAACGCCCCCCGGGTCTTTATAGCTTATAAATGCCTCACCTATCTGGAAATTACCCGGACCAGTATCATTACCACTTGCGCCAAAGTACAGACCGCCTGGACCAAAAGGTGAGTCATTGGGAAGATCAAATGCTTTTACACCCTGTCCCATAACATGGAACATAAGGTTATCAAATTTAAAGTCTACAAACGCTCTAGCCCTAATCAAAAAGAAATTATATGAATTATCAGTTGGTGTCCCCTGTCTTTCAAATGTGCTCCAATACTCATCCCTCAATCTTATATTAACACCCCCGCTTGTATGGGATCTTATAAACGATGAGGTATCTGCTGTCTCCTCGGTATAGGAAAAGTTTGGGGAAAACATGAAGCAAATCATAAAAATTGCAATAAATTGCAAAAGACTTTTTAACATAATTATAATCTCCCTCATAATCATCGAAAATTTTATAATGTATAACTTTAATTGTCTGCCACTTCATTCCTTAATTATTACATATACTATAACTTGTTTAACTATTCAATACCTATATATACACTCCTTAAAAACTAGATGAAGACACCCTGATAGAAAGTATTACCTCACTGCATTAATGGATTTAATATGCAGTCATGTTTTATCTATTATTTTCAAAAATTATTTTAAACTTACAGAAATGTTCCCATAGTAATAAGCTACGGGAAATTATTAGTTAAATGTTTAGTCCCACGAACTTATTGGTAGGGATATTCTTAAAAAGATAGGGTTTAATATTGTAATTATCAACAATTATATCATAAGGTGTTTTATAGTTTAATGATTTAAGTTTTTTTTGGTAGTTATACAATAGTAAAAATGACATAATATGGTGTTTTAACTGCTCTATACTGTCATAATGATAAGCTTTTGTTGTATGGTCTTTCAGTACCCTGCAAAACACCTCCACTCGCCCATTTGTCCAGGGGTGTCTAAATCTTGTCAGTCTGTGTTGTATATTATTATCCAAACATATCTTATCAAAATCGTGTATTTTGTTCTTTGGCCTTAAATGCTTTGCTAATAACTCATATGTAAACTGTGATCCATTATCTGTGAGTATTGTATGTATTTTAAAGGGAATATCTGCTATTAGATTTTGCAGAAATTCCCTTGAAGTTTTCATTGTTTTATTATCATGCAGTTCTACATAGCCGTATTTACACACTCTGTCTATTGCTGCAAATAAATAGTGTTTGTTCTTGTCTATATTAATCTCCGTTATATCTACATGCACATATCCTATTTCGTAATCCTTAAACTTCTTTTTTTTCTTTTTACCCTGCCCATCTTCTACAGGAAGTCTATTTAGTCCATTTCTTTTTAGACATCTATGCAGATTAGACCTAGAGAGGGTTGGTATATGGGGTTTTAAACATATATACACATCATCAAGGGCAAACTTTGTTATTCTTCTAAATTCACATACTAATTGCTGTTGTTCGGTGCTCAGTGAAGATTTTATTGTTTTTGGTCCACTTTTACCATCTTGTACACTTTGTGCTTTCTTCCACTTTTGTACCGTCTTTATGTTTAAATGATACTTGTTTGCTAATTTAGCGTAACTCTCTGTAGAGTTTTGTATTTCTTCTCTGATCTTTGGCGTTGTCTTGGCGTTAGGGTGTAGTATACTTCCCATAGGTCTACCTCCTTTATCTTATTATACTCTACTCCATAAGATTGAGGTACTAAACAGTTAAAGAGTATAAATATCTATGAAAAACCATCCTCATGAAAATTTAATCACCAGTCTATTCTTTAAGTATTCGTTCTCAGTTCTAAGCTTTTCAGAGATTTCTTGTTCAAAGAGGAATTTTATATTTTCAAAATTTATTGAAATTGCTGGTAGGTTTGCGTTTATAGACTAAGACGATAACAAGGTAACTGGCAGAGATTCTATATATGAAATAACCTCTGGTTTAAGTTTTTACTTCTCAAAGAGCCACAGATTGAAATTGAAATTTAGTTATTCTTACATAATTTTAGTTACTCTTACATAATTAGAGAAGATACTAACAATAATAAAATAACAAACAATAATTTTAAGGCTCAGTTTCGAGCGTATTTCTAGAATTTGAGAGATTTATCTACTTTACCAAACTTAATTAATATAGTTATAAGAATATTATCATCATCTATGAAACAATTGTTAGGAAATTAATTCTAAATGGAAGGGAATTTATACCAAAATTTTTATATATAATGTAACCCCCTAGCAAGCTACGGGGAATTACTAGTTAAAAAGCCGCACTATATCAATAAAGATCAAAAATTATTATAATAAAGTTTATACTACCTATTAGAAGAATAATATGACTAATACAAACAAAACTTGCTTTGATAATTCTGTGCAAGCTTCAGAACAAATCTTTGCTACAGCCCCTAATGTTAATTTCTGGATTCTAATTGAATATAAAGACTTTTGGGAAGAAAAGGCTTTTAATAACTGTGATATAGATATAGAAGTTAAAAATGTAATAAGAGACCTTGCAGGACAACATCCTAAATCAAGAATTCAGCTCATACGAAACGAACATAGTAGTAAAGACCATATCAAATTATACATAGCGGTAACAAAAGAAACTGAAAAAAAGGTTTATGAATTTAGAGTCATTTCATATCAGGACATTTTAAAAATCGATTTTGAAAGAAGACTATCAGAAAAAACCTTAAAATCGCAACCCTTATTACTTGTTTGCACTCATGGATCTCATGATAAGTGCTGTGGAGAAAAAGGATTAGAACTGTTTGGTCACCTAAGTAAATACGAAAAAGACTTTGAGGTTTGGCAAACTACTCACCTGGGTGGTCACAGGTTTGCTGCAAATATATTAATATTACCCGGTGGGATTTATTACGGCAGAATTAATAAAGAAAATTATGTAAAAATCAGAGACTCCTATTTTGACAGTAAGCTTGAGACAGGTTTTTTAAGAGGCAGATGCTTCTACCATCCAGATGTTCAGGCTGCAGAATATTTCTTTCGATCAGAATTAAAGTATTCAACTTTGAATAATCTTCATCTAAGGAGCCAATCAACAACTAAAAATGGCGTTGTGAATGTGATTGTTGAAAACACCGAATTAAAAAGAGCATACGAAGTTATTTTGAAAAAAAATGATAAGGCTTTGCAGCTTTTTACAAGCTGTAGAGATATACATAAAAAGTTTATTGCTCAATACAAACTTGTGAGTATAAACAAAATCTAGTCCTATCTTTTAAATATTTTGTAAGCTCTTTTTAGAGATATTAGAAACTGGTCTATTTCTTCTTTAGTATTATAAAGATAGAAACTTGCCCTCAGAGCGTATTCTATATTAAGCCTATTCATAAGAGGCTGAGTGCAGTGATGGCCAGACCTTACCGCTATACCATCTTCATCCATCACCCCTGCCACGTCATGAGGATGAACTCCTTTTACATTAAAAGAAACCACTCCCACTCTTTGCCCTTCAAGAGGAGTATATATTTCGAGCCACGGTAATTGCTTTAAATTATTAAGGGTATAGTCCAAAAGTTCTGATTCATGTTCTTCTATTTGTTCAAGGCCTATATTTTCTAAATAATCTATAGCAAGGCCAAGTCCTATCCCACCGGCAATATTTGGTGTACCCGCTTCGTACTTCCACGGAAGCTCATTCCAGGTAGATTTTTCCTTAGTTACAGTACTTATCATATCACCGCCAAATAAAAACGGCTCCATACTCTCCAGCAAAGCTTTCTTGCCATATAAAAAGCCAATACCAGTAGGGCCAAGCATTTTATGTCCGGATGCTACTAAAAAATCACAATCCAGCTCTTTAACATTTAAGTTTATGTGAGGGACAGACTGAGCGGCATCAATAATTAAAATAGCCCCCTGTTCTCTTGTTTTTTTGGATATATAATTGATTGGGTTTACAACACCCAAAACATTAGAAACATGAATAATTGAAACGACCCTTGTTTTATCAGTCAACAATCTTTCGAAGCTCTCCAAATCAAGATTGCCTTTTTCGTCAACATCAATAAATTTAAGCACTATACCCCTGGCTTGGCAAAGCATTTGCCATGGAACTATGTTCGAGTGGTGCTCCATAATTGAAATCAATACTTCGTCACCCTTATCCAAATTATGCAGCCCCCAGGAATAAGCTATAAGATTTAGAGATTCTGTCGCATTTCTTGTGAAAACTATTTCCTTCCAGTCAGATGCTCCTATAAAGCCGGCAACTTTTTTGTGAGCATCTTCATACATTACAGTTGATTCATAACTCAGTGTATGAACCCCTCTATGAATATTGGAATTGTTGTTTTCGTAATATGATTTAAGTCCATCAATTACGCGGCGGGGTTTTTGTGAAGTAGCGGCATTATCAAGATATATGAGCGGTTTACCGTTAACTTTTCTACTGAAAATCGGAAAGTCGCTTCTGATTTCGTATGCATTAAAACTCGGTAGTTTATTTATAACTTTTTCCATTTCATCTAATCAATTGACACATAAATCTGCTCATCTTCTACCTTTACTTCAAATGACTCAACCGGCTCTACAGCTGGCATACAAAGGACGTCTCCTGTCTTAATATCAAATTCTGCCCCATGATATGCACAAACGATTATATCGTCTTCCAATATTCCGTCGGAGAGAGGAAGTTCCATATGGGAACACTGATCTTTTAGAGCATAATAATTATTATTTAGATTAAAGATTGCAATTACTTCATTTTCTACAACAAAAGACTTTACCGTGCCTGCAGGAATATCTGATGTTTTTGCAACTTTTACAAATTCTCCCATATCTTTTTCTAATGTTCATATTCAAAAGAGTTGTCACCAAAAACGCCGGTCTTTAGAACTTTTAAAGCAAGAAGTGCACACTTATAGCGTATAGGAGAAATATTAACACCCAAAGTTTCTAAAAATTGCTGCCCGTCCATATCTTTAATACTATTTAAATCCATGCCTTGTATCATTTCAGTTAATATAGAAGCCGCCGCCTGGCTGATTGCACAACCCTTTCCACAAAATTTTGCTTCTACGATCTTGTCATCGGATACTTTTATATCTATCCTAATTTTGTCTCCGCAGGAGGGAATGCCTTCTTCATGGGAAAAATCGGCATTAGAGAGTGTTCCGCTGTTTCTTGGATTTTTATAATGATCTAATACAAGTTCCATCTGATCAACATTCATTTCTAGTCACCTTCAAACATGGATATCAATTAAAATCTTCTATCATACCTATTTCTATAAACCAGTTATTCACTAATTTTTCTACATAATTTCTTATTGGCAAATCCCTGATAGTTTCAATGCTTTGAGACGCAAAAGCACGCAGTAGAATAGCCTTTGCAAGAGGTTGCTCAACTCCCCTTGAACGAAGATAAAATAAAGAATCTTTATCTAACTGACCAATGGTTGCGCCATGTGTGCACTTTACATCATCAGCATATATTTCCAGCTGCGGTTTTGTATCTATTTTGGCAGAATCAGACAAAAGCAGATTTCTATTGGTTTGTTTAGCATCAGTTTTTTGCGCATCTTTGTGGACAATAATCCTTCCATGAAATACCCCCCTAGATTTATCGGCCAGGATACCGTTGTAAAGCTGCCTGCTGTCACAGTGAGGACTTACATGTTCTATCTTCATGAAGTTATCCATATGCTGGCGGCCAGCGGGCATATATAAACCGTTTATTGTAGAATTACACCCCTCTCCCGAAAGCACCGGATGAATATTATTTCTTACAATTAATCCTCCAAGCAAAATTGAATGGGAATTCAAATTGCTATTTCTACCCTGCTTTATCTCTAGAGTTGAAATACTAAATGCCTTTTTACTTTCCTGCTCAATAAAATAATGATCGAGTGTGCTATTTTCTCCTATCATTACCTCTGAAACGGTATTAGAAAAATAATTACTGTCCTCTAACGATACGTGATGCTCTATTACTTTTGCCTCGCTACTGTCCTCAACAACTATTAAATTCCTGGGACTATACATGCAGGAATTACTATTTGATGATATATACAATATGTGTACCGCTTCTTCCAATACAGTATTTTTAGGGACATATACAAAAGCTCCATCGAAAAAATATGCTGTATTTAAGGCTGTAAAAGCTTCGGTTTCGATGTCCGCACACTTAAAAATATATTGGTCAATAACATTGCTGTCATCACTTAAAGATTCAGAAATAGGCTTTATCTTAACGTTACTATCGGTAGTTTTTATATTACTTAGCTCTTTTGAAAAAATACCATCTACAAATACCATCAAATGACTATTTAATTCTGGAATAATGTATTTGTTTAAATCAATCTTTCCTATATCTACCGGTTTTTCGCTCTGCAAATTAAACTTAGATTTAACAATGGGAAGTATATTTGTAAACCTCCAGTCTTCATCCTTAATAGTGGGAAAGCCAAGCTTAACAAAATTATCTATAGCGTCTTCTTTGGTACTATTAATTAACTCTGTTGAGTTGATATTACCCAATTTTTTAAATTGCTTATATCCTTCTAAATAACTGTCTACATTATCTTTTAGTATAATTTGCATCTATTTTTTTTAACTCCGATAAATTCATGAAGCGGTTTGAAGCTGTTCCCCAATACCGGCGTAACCTTTCTCTTCAAGTTCAAGTGCCAACTCTTTATTTCCTGACTTCTCAATCTTTCCATCTATCAATACATGAACATAGTCGGGCACAACATAGTTCAATAATCTTTGATAGTGAGTTATAATAATAAAAGATCGTTTGGAATTCCTCATGGAATTAATGCCGTCAGCAACTACTTGTAAAGCGTCAATATCCAGCCCAGAATCTGTTTCATCCAATATGCAAAGCTCTGGCTCCAGTACCTGCATCTGAAAAATTTCATTTCTTTTCTTTTCGCCTCCAGAAAACCCCTCGTTTACAGACCTGTTTAACATACTTTCATCTATCTTCAGATTTTTCATCTTTTCTTTAACGGTTTTTATAAACTCAACATGCTTTAGAGGCTCCAGCCCCTGATATTTTCTTCTAGAGTTAAGCGCTTCCCGCAGCAGATAAGTATTTGCCACCCCTGGAATCTCTACTGGATACTGAAAAGCCATAAAAATGCCTTCACAAGCCCTTTGTTCTGGTGCTAGTTCCAATAGATTCTTGCCTTTAAATGTTATTGACCCAGATGTGACTTTATATGATTCTCTACCGGCCAAAACCTGAGAGAGAGTACTTTTTCCAGAACCATTTGGGCCCATAATAGAATGAACTTCTCCAGGATTTATAGTTAAAGTAACTCCTTTTAGAATCTCTTTATCCTCAATTTTTACATGCAAATCTTTTATCTCTAACATAAATATTAACTCCTAAATGAATGTTTATTTAGAACAGGAAAATATAAAGATTAACCCACACTACCCTCTAAACTGACGCTTAGCAGCCTCTCTGCTTCTACAGCAAACTCGAAAGGTAACTCCTTAAATACATCCTTACAAAAACCATTTACAATTAATGAAACTGCATCTTCTGCAGAAAGCCCTCTTTGCTGGCAGTAAAATATCTGATCTTCACCAATCTTAGAAGTACTCGCCTCATGCTCCATCTGCGCTGTGGAATTATTAACTTCAATATAAGGAAAAGTATGAGCTCCACATTTATCGCCTATAAGCATCGAGTCGCACTGAGAATAATTGCGTGAATTCTCCGCATTTTTACCTATTTGAACAAGCCCTCTATATGTATTCTGACCAAAACCGGCTGATATACCTTTAGTAATAATAGTGCTTGTAGTGTTTTTGCCAATATGAATCATTTTTGTCCCAGTATCTGCCTGCTGGTGATTGTTGGTAAGAGCAACTGAATAAAACTCACCTATAGAATTGTCACCTTCTAAAATACAGCTTGGATATTTCCATGTAATTGCTGAACCCGTTTCAACCTGAGTCCATGAAATCCGTGATCTTTTTCCAATACACCTGCCCCTCTTAGTTACAAAGTTATATATACCACCCTTTCCATCTTTGTCTCCAGGATACCAGTTCTGAATAGTGGAATACTTAATAGTAGCATCATCATAGGCAATTAGTTCAACAACTGCAGCGTGTAACTGGTTCTCATCCCTTTTGGGAGCAGTACAACCCTCTAGATAACTTACATAGCTGCCCTGTTCAGCTATAATCAAAGTTCTTTCAAACTGCCCGGTATTTTCAGCATTAATTCTAAAATAGGTTGATAGCTCCATGGGACACCTTACACCCTTGGGAATATAAACAAATGAACCATCTGTAAATACCGCTGAATTAAGCGCAGCATAAAAATTATCATGTGTAGGAACCACATACCCCATATATTTTCTAACCAAATCAGGATGCTCTTGAACAGCTTCTGATATTGAACAAAATATTATCCCTATCTCAGCTAATTTTTCTTTGAAAGTTGTAATAAGTGAAACACTGTCAAACACAATGTCGACAGCCACACCTGCCAGCACTTTTTGCTCCTCTAGAGGAATACCAAGCTTGTCATAGGTTTCTTTTAATTCTGGATCAATATCGTCCAAGCTCTTTGGCTTTTCTTTAATTTTTGGAGCTGCATAATAGCTGATATCATTAAAATCTATTTCGGGATATGTTATATTGGGCCATTTAGGCACATCCATCGTTAACCAGTGATTATAGGCCTTTAATCTCCAATCAAGTAACCATTGAGGGTCATTCTTTTTCTCGGATATCATCCTTATGACATCTTCATTCAAACCTTTAGGCGCTATATCCTGCTCTATATCTGTTACAAAACCATATTTATATTCCTGTTCAGCTAGTTGCTCAATATCAACACTCATTAATAAACCTCCATATTCAAACTGTCATTGCTCTGTATTTTTGATCATATCGTATATCGATGTGCTTTCTAGTATATGCAGCATAGCTACCTTTATTTTATCCCATACCGGCAACTGGGGACATTGATCATGGAAAATACAAATTTTATTCTTATCCATACAATCTATTATTCTAAATTCCCCTTCAATTGCCTCATATACCTCTTTTAAAGTTATCTCCGAAGGCTGCCTTCTAAGCACATATCCTCCTTGGGGACCAACCATTGACTTTAATATCCCTCTTTCTACAAGCCTTCTCATAATTTTTGCAAGATAGTTCAAAGGAATATGCTGACTGTCAGAAATTTCCTTCATATTCAACATGTCAACTGGCCTTCTACCCATAAAAGTAAGAGACCTTACGGCATAATCTAAAGTTCTGCTAACCTGCATAATTTAATACCTATTATGGATTATATGTATCTATAATATATAAGATGCCCAGACCCGCACTAATGTCAAGGCACAAATTATCTAATAAATTTTACAAATAACCTAGTTTGGTTAGGCCACTGACGATTTTTTTAAGGCTTTGCTCTATAGTCTCTGATGAGGTGTTTACTGTAATTTCTGGATTATCCGGTTTTTCATAGGGATCTGAAATTCCCGTGAAATTTTTTATTTCACCGCTAAGCGCCTTTTTATATAGTCCTTTTAAATCTCTTTTTATACATTGTTCTAATTCACAATCCACAAAAACTTCAATAAAATCTTGAATTTCCTCTCTTGCCTCTTGTCTTATAGATTTATAGGGAGATATAGCACATGTAAGAGCAACAGATCCACATCTGGTAATTATTTTTGCAACATAAGATATCCTTCTGATATTTTCATCTCTATCTTTTTTAGAAAAGCCAAGTCCCTTGGAAAGTCTTAACCTAACCTCATCTCCATCCAGTATTTCTACATGCCTATTTTTCTTCTCAATTTCATCCCTTAACACTTTTGCCAAGGTCGATTTACCAGAGCTAGGCAGTCCCGTAAACCACACTGTAAATCCATTCATCTAATTAAACTCTCCTCTTTTAAAAGCAACTAAGATTAAAGAAGCACAAATGCTGAACTGTAAAAACAAGAAATATGATGTAAAGCAATACAAACATTTAACCAAACAATTAATTAAATTGGAAGGAAATAATAATTCTTTTTCAATAAATAGAATACTAGTTTTGAAGAAAACTGTTCAGTAGTGTACCCATATCAGAATCAGCAATCTTTTCTAATGCCCGTTTTTCAATCTGTCTGATTCTTTCTCTTGTGAGGTCAAATCTTTTACCTATTTCATCAAGGGTATAAGTACTCTCCTTGTCTATG
>Ga0209988_10001259_pt1 | contig 16450 bp, 9 predicted proteins | sample N075metaG_FD_183115 | JGI IMG/M metagenome (GOLD analysis project Ga0209988, IMG submission 183115) | Deep subsurface microbial communities from Kermadec Trench to uncover new lineages of life (NeLLi) - N075 metaG (SPAdes) (version 2) | ecosystem: Environmental > Aquatic > Marine > Ocean trench... | reverse complement strand
GTCCCCGACGCGATCGCCAATACCGTACTGATCGCCGACCGGTGCCGGGTCGACCTGCACTGCGCAACGAATCACTTCCCGATCGTGAAGATCCAACGTACGGACGTTCAGCCCGCCGCCGACGTTGCCGTCGGCTCCAACGAGTGGTTCACCGCCTGCTGCAACCGCTACGAACTGCAGCCGTTCGACTCACTGAACGACGACACGTCGCCCGACGAGCTCGCGCGCCTGAGCGACGAGGCCCTGCGCGAACTGTGCGGCTACGGGCTGACGTGGCGGTACGGCGACGACATCTCCGACGAGATCCGCCAGAGGCTCGATCGCGAGCTGCGGATCCTCTCGGACAAGCGGATCTCGGCGTATTTCCTGATCGTGTGGGATTTCGTCAACGAAGCGCGTCGACGCGGCATTCCGGCCGCGGCGCGCGGTTCCGGCGTCGGCACCATGGTCGGTTACGTGCTGGGACTGTCGACCGCGTGTCCGATCCGCTACGGGCTGCTCTTCGAGCGGTTCACCGACCCGGACCGCAGTGAGTACCCCGACATCGACATCGACATGTGCCAGGACGGCCGCGCCGAGCTGATCGACTACGTGCGCAAGAAGTACGGCCACGTCGCCCAGATCATCACGTTCGGTCGGCTCAAGGCCCGCGCGGCGATCAAGGATGTCGCACGCGTGCTCGGGCTCACGCCGAGCGAGGGGCAGAAACTGTGCAACCTCGTTCCCAGCGAGCTGAACATCACCATCGACGCGGCACTCGGCAAGGAACCGGACTTCAAAGCCGAGTACGACTCGAACCCGCTGGCGCGTCGCGTGATCGACACCGCGAGGGCTCTCGAAGGCCACGCGCGGCACGCCGGCGTGCACGCCGCGGGCGTCGTCATCGCGACCCAGCCGCTGGACAACATCGTGCCGCTGTACCGCGCGTCGGGCAGCGACGACGTCATCACGCAGTGGGACGGGCCGACCTGCGAGAAGATGGGCCTGCTCAAGATGGACTTCCTGGGCCTCCGCACGCTGTCAACCCTGGAACTCGCCGGGAAGCTCGTCAGGGAGACGCTGCCCGACCAAGCCGTGTGGGATGCCGTCGGCCGGGAGCCGGATGACGGCGGGCACCACCCGCTCGACCTCGACCGGCTCACGTTCGAGGACCAGCAGGTCTTCGATCTGTTCAGAAGGGCCGACACGGCAGGCGTGTTCCAGTTCGAGTCGGGTGGGATGCGTCGCCTGCTCGTCGACCTCAAGCCCGATCGCATCGACGACCTGATCGCGGCCAACGCGCTGTTCCGGCCCGGGCCGATGGCGCTCATCCCGGAGTACACGATGCGCAAGCACGGGCGGCAGCCCGTGCCGAAGGTGCACCCCATCGTGGACAAGTTCACCGCGGACACGCACGGGATCATGGTGTACCAGGAGCAGGTCATGCAGATCCTGCACGGCCTTGGTGACATCCCCCTGCGTCGCGCATACACGTTGATCAAGGCCATCAGCAAGAAGAACCGCGCGGTCATCGACTCCGAGCGATCGAAGTTCATCGAGGGCGCGCTCGACAAGGGTCTGTCACGCAAGCAGGCCGACGACCTGTACGAGCTGATCCTCAAGTTCGCGGGCTATGGCTTCAACAGGTCGCATAGCACCGGGTACGCGATCGTGGCGTACCAGACCGCCTATCTCAAGACGTATTTCCCAAACCAGTACATGGCGGCGCTGCTGACCTACGAGAGCAGCGCCCGCAAGGTCGAGGAGTGGGTCCAGTACCTCGACAACTGCCGCGAAACCGTCTTCCCCGACCACACGCCCGAGAACCCGCACAAGGGCGTCGAGGTGAAGCCGCCGGACATCAACCTCTCGGAGTCGAGCTTTTGCGTCGTCTTCATGCCCGACGAGCCGCGGGACACCTGCCACGGGCACGTCCGCTTCGGGCTCAACGCGATCCGCGGCGTGAGCACGTCGGCCATCGCGGCCATCATCGAGCAGCGGCGTGCACACGGGCCGTTCACATCGATCTTCGACTTCTGCGAGCGGGTCGATCTTCGCAGCGTCAACAAGGCGTCGATCGAGGCACTGATCAAGAGCGGCACCTTCGATGCGTTGCACGACATCCAGCAGCGGGCGGCCGTCTTCGCAGCCATCACCGATGCGATCCTGGCGGGCCAGGCGGCCGCCGACGACCGCCGCAACGGCCAGATGAACTTCTTCAATACCCCGGAGGCGTCCGAGACACCGGACAACGGACGGCCGCTGCCCGGCGTACCCCCGTGGGACCGCATGAAGACGCTCACGTTTGAGAAAGAGACACTGGGCTTCCACGTCTCCGGCCATCCGCTGGACCTCGTCGCGGACAAGGTGACGCGGTTCTGCACGCACGACGTCAGGACCGCCCGCGCGTTGAAGGACAAGGCGGCCGTCAAGTTCGTCGGCATGCTGTCGCAGGTCCGGACGCCAATCGTCCGCAACGGGCGCAGCGCCGGCCAGAAGATGGCGGTCGCCAGCTTCTCCGACAAGACCGGGTCGGTGGACATCGTGCTGTTCACCGACGCATACGCCAGGTTTGCCCAGCTCATCGCCAACGACGAGATCGTCGCCCTGGTCGGACGGGTGGACCACACCCGCGGAGAGCCGAACGTCATCGTCGACGAAGTGATCCCGATCGACCGGATCGACAACCACCTCGCGGGCCGCATGGACCTGGAACTCATCGACGAGCCCGGTCGCGCACCGATCCGCGAGGTGATGATCCGGGTGGACGAGACGCTGCGGGAGGCGAAAACCACCGGCGACAGATCCGTTGACGTGCTGCTTCACGTGTTTGCCGGCGACAAGACGATCACACTGCGACCCAATCGGCTCAAGGTCGTGCCCGACAGCGACCTCGTCGATCGCCTGAAGCAGATGCTCGGCCCGCAACACGTGCGTCTTGTCGACGCGTCATCATCGTCGCGGTGAGTGCCCGGGACACTGTTTCCCAGTGCCGGGAAACTCCGCAGGTGTTGTACCGCGGCCGATAATTCCACATTACCGATCAGAACAATACGCGACGCCCACGTATTAGCCGTGTGCCGACCAGAGCGTTGCTCGCACACGGCAACCGCATGCACCCGTAACCAGCAACTGCTCGTCCAGCCCGCCGCCCTCGTAGGGCGGCGGGTGTCTTTTTATCTGTGAGCCGTGTGCCGAGGGTCGGTCCGCTGCGCGTTTGTACTTGCAGGTCCGTTCAGACCCGCCGAATGAATTCGGCGGGTCGTACGAAAGCAAGTGTCGGCCCGGAGGGCCGTACGGAGCGCTCAAACCAGTTTGCGCTCAAACTACGCAACAAGCCCGCCGAAGCCGTAGTCGTCGTAGTCCTCGGCCTCGTGCTCGTCGTCCTCAAGCGGGTCCTTGGGCCACGACGGGCTGGCACGGTGGTGAACCTTGATGACATGGGCCACCTGCTCTGCAAAGATCGACCGCAGGATGTCGATCGTGGCGGCGAGGCTCTCATCGAACGGTTCATCCCTGCTGCGGAAGAGCACCATCACCGCCATGCACCGTCCTTCATGCATGCACGAGTAAGCGACCACCTGGCATCCGGAGAGGAACCCGGCGTCGGCACCGACCCAGTCGGCGAACGTCGTGGCATCGTCGAAGGCGACGATCTCCGTTTCCTCGGTCATCTGCGGGCACACGGCGCTGCACAGATGGTCCAGCAGCACGGTGATCGTTTCGCGCGGGCAATCGTAGTTTACGTAGGCGCCGAGTTCGAACTTCATGGTCGCGTCGGGCAGGAACACCGCGGCGTTCGTAGGCCCGGTCTTGGTGAGCATGTACTCAAGCGCGGTTCGAAGCAGGTCCTCGACGTCGAGTTCCTGACGCAGCAGCATGCGGAACTCGGCGGCCATCGCGACCTCGTTCATTTGCTCGGACACGTCTTCGTATGCGGCGACAAGGTCCTTGCACAGCCGATCAAGGTGGTCGGAGACCTCTTCGCGGGCGGTGATCAGCTTCTTGCAGACGACCTGAAGCTGGGCGAGCCGCTGCTCGCGCTGCCCGTCGGCGCGTGACGCCTTCAATGCCGCTTCGATCCGCGTCACGATGCCGTCCAACGGCGTCGAGATCTCGACGAGGTCGATAACTCCGCACTGCAGCGCCTCGACGGCCTGCTCGAACGAACCCTCGGAACTCAGGACGACGGTCTTGGTGCGGGGCGACGATTCCTGGAGCATCCGGGCCAGCGCAAGGCCGTTTCCGTCCGGTAGTGTCGGGGAAAGCACGACCAGGTCATAGTCCCGCCGCGCCAATGCGGCTTGACCCTCTTGGAGTCCGGAAACGCATTCGCTGTGATGTTGACGCTGGGCGAGCTTCGAGGCCAGGTCGGACTGGAGCCGTGGCGAACCACCCACCAGAAGGATCCGGCCGGGGCCATGCATCGCTGGCTGCTCGGTGAAGGCATCCGCGATTTCCTGATCGAGATGGTCCATCGGGAGCCTCTCCCCTTCGCGTCCTTCGTTACCGGTCACGCGACGTCGCGCTCCCGCTGATCCGAACCGAGGCGGAGCCGAATCGTCGCCAGGGCTCCACCCGTCGAAGCGTTCTCCAGCGTGAGTCGTCCACCGTGCGATTCGACAAGCTGTCGCGCCACGGCGAGCCCCAGCCCAGGCTGTCGCCCGGCTGGCTTCTCGCTGAAGAACGGGTCGAACGCGTGCGTCAGTGCATGATCGCTGAGCCCGGGCCCGTCGTCCCTCACCTGAATATTCAATCGGTCATCCAAGGTGTCGATTTGAACACGCACTTCAACCTGCGCGGAACCGGCGGCCTCCAAGGCGTTACGAACCAACTCCTGTACCGCCCGGGTAATTTGTTCCGGATCGAGGGACAGCACAGGGACTTGACCGTCCACAACCAACTTGACGCGATTTTCTTCTTCATTCGTCTGATTGATCTCATCAACCACCTGCCCGAGCAACTCGGCGATGTTGACCGGCTTGCACACGGGCACGGTTGGCTCCGCGAACGAACGCAACGCCGTGATCATGTCGCTGAGTTCATGCGTTCGTTCGACGATCTGCTCCGCCATCAGCTTGAGTTCGGGATCATCCAGGCGCATGGCCAGGATCTGCGAGCGACCCGAGATGATTGCGAGCGGATTGTTCATTTCGTGCGCGGCCCCCGCGGCGATCTCGCCGAGTGCAGCCAGCGCCTTGTTGCGGGCCAGTTCGTCCTGGGCCCCCGTCAGCATCCGGTTCGTCTCGGCAAGCTCCTCGCCCAGCCGCTTGGCGCCCTGGTGCTGGGCCGACGCCCCGATCGCCGCCCCCCAGGTTCGACTGAGCGCCTCCAGGTGCAGCCGATCCATCTGACCGTCGGGCGAAGGCTCGTGAAAGAGAACGGCGCTGACACCCCACCCGCATTTCAGGGCCAGCAGCCGGACATCCCGCACGTTCCGCGAATCCGCCATGAAGTCGCTGAGCCAGGGCAGGAGGCCCAGCGCCTGCATTGAAACCTGCATGTCATCGCCGAAGTCGTCGACACTGCCGGGGGCGAACTGCTTCGCGATGAGGTCGCTTCGAAGAACGCGGCCGTCGCTGGCGAACTGGAAGAATTGCCACGGCTGATCGGATCGGCCCTGGTAGAGCATCCCGAAGTAGCCCTCGGTGAACGTCTTCGCGGCCGATTCGACAACCTTGCCGAGTACCGAGACGACAGACCCGCTTGGCATCGCCGCGGCGTGGAATTCCGAGATCGCCTTGAGCACTCGCGCCTGTGCCTCGGCGCTTTCTGCGCGTTCGCGCATGCCGGTATTGAGTCGTCCGAGAACCTCGTTGGCCCGGCTGACCGATCGCAGCAGCATGTCGGTACTCGTCTCGATGTCGAGCCCCATGTTCATTCCGCGAGTCCTGACCTCGTCGAGCAGTTTCGGGATGATCCGCTCGATGATCGCCGGATCGATGCCGAGGTGACCGCACATCGCCTCTACGTCCTCGCCGTGCGCCGTGTGACCAACCGTGGTGATGTGCTGCCTCTTCACGATCACGTCGGCGAGCGACACGAGCTCGATCATCTCGCGGTGCGGCAGGTCCGGCAGCGAGTCGAAGGGTTGGCCGTGGAGCCAGAGCACGTCGCCCAGCGAATGGGGCAGGTGCCAGTGCTCGGCGAGCCTCTTGCCCGCCGTGTGGGTGTCGATGCCGATAACACGCCGGCAGACCTGGTCCACCGACACGCCCTGCGATTCCGCGAGATCGATCACCCGGTCGAAGCTCGCCGGCATGATCATGTGCAGGACGAGTTGCCCGAGATCGTGCAGGAGACCACTGACGTACGCCTCGCCGGGGGCCAACCGGCCACGGAGGCTCGTCCCCTCGACGAGCATCTCGCAGGTGATCCCCACCGCCAGGCAGTGCCGCCAGAACATCGTGCGGTCGAAGATCTGCGGACCCTCGCGGAGCTCCCCGCCGGGTTTTGGCACGCTGTCGAACAGTTCGAAGACCTGCACGGACAGCACGGCACTGCGAACGGTCTCGAATCCGAGCAGTAGGACCGCACGGTCGATGCTCTTGACGATCGAGGCCCGCCCGCGAGAGTGGCGCCGGCAGAGTTTGAGAACCTTACTCGAGAGCGCCGGATCCGACGCGACGAGTTGGATGACCTGCTTGGCATCCGACGTTTCTGAGGTCGTCAGGTCGAGCAGTCGAACGGCCACGGCGCTGAGCGTCGGCAGCTCATCCAGTTGCTGGAGAATCAACTCGACACGACGCACTTGTTGTGCCTGTGGGTGTGTCACCGGACCCCCCGAACCGCAAGCGCAGACCCGCTCATCTGCGGTCACACCTCGAGCAGATTCGCCATGCGGTCCACGAGCTCGCTGATGTTAAACGGCTTCTTGACGAAGTCGTCCGCACCGCTCTGGAGCAACTCGTCGATCTCTTCGCGCTTCACGACGCCGGAGACGATGATGATCTTCGTCTTGGCGGAATCCGGATTGGCGCGAACGCGATCGCAGACGAGGTTGCCGTTGATGTCCGGCAGCATGTAGTCCAGTAGAATAAGGTGCGGCTTGAACTGTTCGGTGAGCAGTCCGGCGTCGTACCCGGTGTTGGCGGTCCTGATCTCGAAGCGATCGTCGCGGCCAAGCACGTCGACGAACATCTCGACGATCTGTTCGTCGTCATCGACGACGAGGATCCGCTTCCGCGTGCTCTCGAGCACGTCGGTTGGAATCTCGTTGGTTCTCATGAACCGCAGCAGCTCGGCTCGCGGAATGCGCCGGAACTTTGATCCCGGCACCCGGAATCCGTTCAGCCGTCCGCTGTCGAAGCACCGGATGATGGTCTGCTGCGATACCTTGCAGATCTCCGCCGCTTCACCGGTCGTGAAGACCTGTTTCCCCGCCCAGCCGTCGGCCCCATTCCCCTTAACCATTGCCAGCCTCACTGTTTATGGTAGGCAGCGAGGGGCGGACCAGTTCCTCCGCACCCCCTATATTACCACGTTTCTCATCGACAGGTTCGGTCGCCAGTTGAAGTCGGCGCACTATGCGTTGCGACTCGCTCCCACCCAAGCGGCGCAAAGGTCACACGCTGCGGTGCCGTACGGCCCGCTACGGGCGATATCGGTCGCGATCGGTGTTTATGACCACCGCCGGCGGCCTGGCATAGATGGGAACGATTGCAAGCGGATCGATCGTCCTGCCCTGATCGAACAGCCGCGATGTCACGGCGAGGCAGGCGACCGGATCGAATATCGGCTCGACGACCACGACGCCGGCCGCAGCGCATCGATCGCGAAGCTCCTGGGGCAGGTACTGATCGCCCATAAGCGCCGCGAGGTCGTCGACGCGAACCGCAACGGCATCCGAAAGGCGTCCCGCTTGTTCAACCGTCCACGGGGCATCGTCGCCGGCTCGGTCGAGACGCGTCTCCCACACCGATCCTTGCTTCGACGCGAGGGCCACGGTAATCGGTCCGGGACCGAGCCGGCGTTCCGCGACAACAAGCGCCGTCGGCACCGCGACCAACCGCGCGCCGAGTGACTCGGCCAGCATCTTTGCCGTCGCGACGGCGACACGCAGTCCGGTAAAGCCGCCGGGGCCCGTTGACACGCCGACGACGCCGGTGTCCGCCGGCGCGAGCCGCAGCCGCGTATACAGCCGGTCGACGGCGGCGAGCAGGTCGTCGTCGTGCTTTGACGACGCACCGAGCCACTCCACGTGATCCAGGCCGTCGCGATCTCGCACCGCGACGCCACCGCGTCGCTGCGACGCTTCGATAGCCAGGAGCACAGGTGTCGCGCTCATTGCATCGGGTCCGCCGGCGGAAGGCCGCCGAGCCGGATCGCGAGGAACATCGCCTCCTCGGCCGACGGTGGGGCGGCCAGGTCGATCGGGACCACCGTCCCCATCTCGTGGTCGCTGTTCAGAATGATGGCCTGGCGGCCACGCATCGCGATGCCGTTGTCCACGTGCTCGTGTCCGAGGAAGAACAGGTGCGTGCCCCAGTGGCCGCCGAGCGTTTGCACTTCACGATCACCCCAACCGCGACCCCACACCATCAGGTAGGCCGAACCGTCGGGCCGGCGGTAGTCCGATTCGACAAGCTCGCGATCGAGGATCGACGGGTCGAAGACCGGAAGCTTCCGGGGTGACGGCAGCGAGTGCGCGCACAGCAATCCCGACGCGCTGCGTGCCGCCAACGGCATGGCGCCGATAAACCGGCGGACTGCCTGGGCGACCTCCTCCCACGCGTCCCCGAAGGCGAACTCCAAGCCGCCGTTGAACAGGGCGACGTTGTCCCCGGCCCCCTTTGTGACACGCTGGCCCGTCAGCTGGGCCAGCTCGTGGTTGCCCATCAGGACGTGGACCTGGCCGGGGTGGTCCGTGACCAGCCGGGCGACACGCGCCAGCATCCGGTGGCTCAGGTCCACACCGTTGACGAGAATCTCGCCGTGAATGATTTCGTGGAGGACCAGGTGATGGTCGAGCGACGTGCCCAGGTCGGCGAGCCGGACGATCTTCTGGAAGTGATCCGGGTTGTCGTGCAGGTCGCCGGTCGCCAGCAACCGGCCACGGGCCGGCAGGTTGACCGCGGATCCGGAGCGGTGCGGTGACGATCGCAGCGCATCGGCGCCGCTGTCGAACAGGTCGCAGAATGCGGTCGCGTCATTGATCGGGATCGAGACGGGCATGGGGGAAGAATACCCGGCTGTTCCCTGTGGGGACCGCGTGTTCCCTGCGAGGACCGCCTCGCCTGACGCGAGCAGTGGCAGGGGTGGGCTGCCCACCCCTGCGAACGTTCAAAGACGCACAAAGAACAGGGGCATCAAGGCTGCCCCTGCCACAGCTTGTTCTTGCTTCAGGTCCAGTTCGCCAGCAACGTCAGGAAGTCGTTGATCCCGACGTTGCAGTCGAAGTCGACGTCACCGGTGCAGAACGGCGGGCACGCCGGGCAGGGGCCCCACGCGGCGAGCAAATCCAGGAAGTCGTTGATCCCGACGGTTCCGTCGCCGTCGAGATCGCCGGGGATCCTGGTCCCGCCGTTGAGTTGGAGGATCACGACGTCTTCGAGCTCGTCGATGAGCACGAGGTCGAGGTCCGCGTCGTTGTCGATGTCAACAAGAACCGCACACGACGCCGCATCCGGCGCGAGAAACTCCTGGTCGAACGTGAACGTCCCCGACCCGTCGTTCGTGAACACGAACCAGTTGCCGTTGAAACTCGACGTCAACCAGTCGAGATCGCCGTCGCCGTCCAGGTCGCCCAGGTCCGTCGCCAGCGGGAACGGGTCGGTGGGTCGGGTCACGGGCGGACCAAGCCCGCCGGCGCCGTCGCCCAACAGGATCGCGCCGTTGCTCTGGCTGCTGTTGGCGGTCGCCACGTCCTCGGTGCCGTCGCCGTTCACGTCGCCGAAGACGAGCATCCACACCGAACCGCCTGCGCTCTGCGGGACCAGGGGCGTGAACGTGGCGTGGCCGCTGCCCTCGTTCACGATGATCGTCTGGCTGCCGCGGGCGCCGACGATCAGGTCGAGAATGCCGTCGTCTGTCATGTCTGCCGCGGCGAGCGCCCACTCGCCCACGCCACCGCCTTCGAAGAACGTCGGCGGCCCGAAGACCCCGCTGCCGTTGTTCAGGAGAATCGACACGTTGCTGGATCCCTGGTTGGTGTTGACGATGTCCATGTCGCCGTCACCGTCGGCGTCGAGCACGGCGATGCCGCGTGGCTGCGAGCCGACCGTGATCTCCTGCTGCGGTCCGAACGTGCCGTCGCCGTTGCCAAGCAGGATCGACACGCTCGCGGTGGAGATGTTGGCGACGCAGATGTCGGCGAAGCCGTCATGGTTGAAGTCGCCGGGCTCCGACGGGCTGGCCTGTGTGTTGATCGGAAAGGTGGGCTGGAGGAACGGACCGTAGTTGCCGGTGCCGTCGGCGAGGTTCATGAAGACACGCAGGTCCGCGGTGTCCTCGTTGACGACCGTGATGTCCGCCCACCCGTCGTTGTTCAGGTCGGTTGCGATCCCACCGTACGCGCGGCTCCCCTGGTTCGGGAACGTGCGTGTCGTCATGCTGTCGAGGAACGTGAAGTTCCGCGTCGCCGGCGCCGCCGCCGTCCAGAACTGCCACGAGTACCCGGCGGATCTCAGGTTCGTTCCGCCGGGCGTCTGGATGTCGTGCGAGAGGATCACCATCACCTGCTCACCGAAGAACAGATCGGCGTCGGGATCGAGCGTGACCGTCTGGTTGCCGTTCGAGAAGCTGTAGGTGCCCCAGACCGTTCCGCTCCACTTCCCGAACGCCCAGAACGAGTCCGCGTTGATCGACGCCGGGTCGACGGCCGTGTCGAACGTGACCGAGATCGATCCGGAGGCCAGGGCGTTCAGAGAATGACGTGGCGGTTGCACCGTCGAAACGGCAAGGGCACCGGCTGAGGCGCTGCTCGACACGGCCAGGACTGCCGTGACGGCCGACAGCAGACGCCCGACGATGGGGGCGATGCGAGCCATGGGATGGGACCTTTCATCTTTCGAGCGGAAGACGGGCGTGAACCATCCATCATAACCCGCGCCCGAGTCTATCCAAGAAAAAGATCTCCGCCGGCCTCCGCCGGCTTCAGGCGACGCTTGCGCGGCTGAAAGATCGCGTTGGAGCGACCGGCCGCCGCGCCCTGCCGCACCATGCCGATGTTCACGATGCGATCCCACGCGCTCTCGGCATGGACATCGGAATACTCGACGCCGATCGAGCGGCGGCCGAGCGCCCGGGCGACCGTGCCCGTCGTGCCGCTGCCCAGGAACGGGTCCAGCACGAGGTCGCCGGCATTCGAGCATGCGAGGATCACGCGCTCGAGGTACACCTCCGGGATCTGGTTGTGGTGCTGCGGCCGCCGTTCCTTGTTGTTGCCCTGGATCCGCCCCCAGTACTGGCCGTACCAGACGTCAAGCGGCACACGCATGCCCTTGTTGCTTTCCTTGGCCATGGTCCGCGGGTCGAAGTAGACGGTCGCACGGTCGGAAGGCTCGAGCACCGCGTCGGCGTTCCAGGTTCGCTCGGCGCCGGAGCGAGCGAAATACAGGGCGTGGACCTTGCTCATGATGAACGAGCTCTCGCGATGCTGGCCGAACCGGAAGTGCCAGATGCACCAGTTGATCATGACCAGCCCGCGTCGCTTCAGGTGCACGACCGTTTCGGCGGCCGTGTCGTCGGGGATGTTGACCCACAGGCTGCCGTGAGGCGCCAGCATTTCGATGCAGGCGTCGAGCCACTCGAAGGTGAACCGCTCGTACGCGGCGCGTGGCATACCGTCGTGCCAGTCCCCGTACGGGACGTCCCAGTTGAACGGCGGGTCGGCGAAGACCAGGTCAACCGCGCCACGGTCCGGCAGGTTTGCCAGGACGTCGCGGCAGTCGCCGATGTACACCCGGGTGTCGGGGTCGTCGGCCTGGAACCGCGGCGACTCTGTCCCGGCGGACGGCGTGTGACCCGGCGCCGAGTCGCCGTACAACCGGATGTCGGCCTGGGAGAGATCCCCGGCGGACTTCCGCTGCCCCTGGGTGGCGCCGCTGGGCATCGCGTAGCCGCCGGGGCGATCGAACGTCGTGTTCTTACGCTCAGCCATGCAAGGGTCCCCTATACTCCCGCGCCCCGTGTCACAGACCGCAGACGGTAGGTGGCGGCCTCACCGACCGCAAGCCGGAGGACAACGATGCGTCACCTCTCCATACCCGCGAGCCTGATTCTTGCGTTGACATCGACGTTCTCGGTGACGGCGCAGCAGCCGCGGTCAACGCAGCCGGCTGCGGAGCCGGGTTCGCGGCCGACGGTCACGCTGCTGAACCCCGGCGCGTCACCGCGTCAGCTCCTGCGGATCGCGCCGCGTCCGGGCACGACCGGCGTCATCGATCTCACGATGCGAATCACCGCAAAGCAGGTGCTGGACGGTGCCGAGACGCCGGAACCGCCCTCACCCGCCGTGCTCATGTCGTTCGCAACGACCGTCACGGGAGTCCAGGGCGAGCGGATCAGTTACACCTTCGAGTGCATCCGCGGCGACCTCGTCGAAGACCCCGCGATTCCACCGGCGATCCTCGACCTCATGCGCGGCGGAATCAAGATGGTCGTAGGACTGCGGGGCACTGGTGTCCTCACCAACCGGGCCGAGAGCCTTGGCGCCACCGTGACCACGGTACCGGGTATGGATGCGGACCTTCTCGCGCACGCCGCGGCAATCGATCAACTGCTCGACCAGGTCACCACACCGCTTCCGGCGGAGCCCGTGGGTGTCGGGGGCAGCTGGGAGGTTACGAACACGATCAAGCAGGACGGTTTGATCGTGCAGGAGACGATCACCTGCACGCTGGCGGCCTCGGACGGCAACACCGTCCGGATCGACATGGATATCCGGCGTCACGCCGATCCGCAACCGGTGCTCGACCAGAACATGCCCCCAGGCGCCTCTGCCGATCTCAGCTCGTACGCCTTCGCCGGCACGGGCCGAACGGTTCTGCGGCTTGACAGACTGCACCCGATCGAGGGCGTCATCAACGTCACCAGCGAGAGCACGATGCAGATGAAGGTCGGCGGCATCAGTCACGAAATCGTGCAACACGTCACGATCGTGACTGAGCTTAAGGGTAATTCGCCCGGGGATTGACTTCCCTTCCGTCAACCAATGCCAACCCGGTGCGGCGAGAAACCGTGCTCATCGAAGATGAGCAGCTCGTTGTGCTCGCCGGGTTTCAGCCACGACCGCGGAACGTAGAGCGACTTCTGCGGTCCGACGGCGTGACCATCGCCGGTCGCCGTGAAGTACCGGCCGAGGTTCTGCCCATTGACGAACACTTGCCCCTTGCTGAGCCCGTCGGTGGCGACACGAACGGGCGCGGGAAGATCGTCGACGACGAACGACGAACGCCACCAGCAGGGCGTCCCGCGGAGCGCGCGTGCCGCGGTCCGGCTGACTGTCTGGTAGGCGGCGGCGGCGGGCGGCTCCCACTTCGCAAAGGCCCACGACGCCCCGGCGCTGATCGTGTCCACGCATTCGTAGATCGTGGTGACCTTGGCGACCTGCCCGGCGGCCTTCTCCTGACGCAGATCCGGCGCGAAACGCAACTCGTTGCGGCCGCGTTTGAAACCCTCGGTCGATCCCGGGTGGAGCAGCAGTCGCAGGAAGCAGCCGCCGGACGCGCCGGCGTAATAGGCGACCGGCCGGTCGTTGAGCACGAGCGTGCCGCTGGCCTCGGCCCCGTCGATGGAGACGAGAACCGGCGTCTTCTTCGAGTGTGTGAACGTCCATGCGACCTGGTCCGTGTCGCTGAGCTGGCCGAAGGTACGACCGGTGAAGTAACCGCGGAGGTCGAACGGATCGACCGCCTTGCCCACGACCTTTTTCGGCTTGATCGCCGCCATCCGCTTGACGTCGTACAGGTGCCCGAAGAGACCCTTGCGCTCACCGAGGTCGTTGCCCTCGGCGAACCGACCGAAGTTGTCGACCAGCGCGACGATGGTGTGCTCGCCCTTGGCCAGGTGCTGATCGAACGGGCCATCGTCGGCGCCGCGCCCGACACCGGTGACCCGCAGGTACCCGCCATCGAGGAACAGGTGAATTCGATCCGCGGCGTGCGGCAGCGCCAAGCGGCGCTTGCGGGCCGCGGTTGTCTTGAACTGGATCCGGTACCAGCCGTATCCAAGCGCCGCGCCGCACGACGCCAGCGTCTCGGGCCCTTTCAGCGATGCGAATCGGGGCGACTTCCCGCCCGTGTACGCATCCGCCGGCGCGGCCTGCCACTCGGCCAGGTCGATACCGGCGCCTGCTCCGGTCGCCGTGCCCCGCGGCGCCGACGCAACGGTGATCTTCTCGACCTTGGCCCCCTTTCGAATCGCCCAGACCGTCGTGCCCTTGCTTGCCGGTAGCGGTGACCCGTCGGCCGCCAGGCCGCCGGCACCGACGAACACGGTCGTACCGTCGTGGTAGGTCGAGTCGATCTGTTCGTGGTTGCAGATGACGACCGTCACGCGCTTGTGCTGCACGACCAGCGGCTTGCCGCCGGTCGGCACCGTCGCCTGCAGCGGCGAACCGTCGATCGACAGGAACACGGTCGCGCGGGCCGGGCCTTGCAGGACAAGGATCGATCGGTCAACGATCGCGTACGGACAGATGTTTGCGTAATCAAGCCGGCCCGACCCGTGCAGGTCGACATCCACGAGGTACCACCCGACCGGCTGGTCGCCAAGCGCGACGGGGAGCCGGATTCCCTCGGACAGCAGCAGCGTCGCCTCCCGGCGGTTTCCATCGGCGAAAACGAACACGATCTGGCCGGTACCACCGCGAAGATGGACGATCGAGACGCGTCGCCCGGACTTGGCACCGGTCTTCGCCGGGGGATCGACCTCGTCGAGGTCGAGCGTCACGGGGTGGTAGTCGGGCGTCAGGTCGGCAAAGACATGACTGAACTGGCTGGCGAAATTGACCAGCCGCTTGATCGCGAGGTACTTGGCGCCGCGGCTTCCCGTCTCCCCGAGCGGCGCCCCCGCGGCGGCGTCGGTCGTGACGAATCCGTCGGGACGACCGACCCTGCGCCCACCGATGAAACCGAAGTTCGTTCCGCCGTGAAACGGCCATACCACCGGCTGGGCGCCTGCGGCGAGCACCTGGGCCAGCCACTGCATGATCGCTTCCGGTTCCTTTTCATCGGCGCGCGGCTCGCCCCATATGTCGAGACCGGCCGGGTTGAACTGGCTGACGATGCGTGGCGCCTTGGGTTGCACGACGCGCAGTTGCCGCAGGTGCACGAGCAACTCGTCGCACCCGCGCCACGTGTCGATCGTGCCCGCCGCCTCCTGCCACAGGTCGTTGGCGTTGACCAGCGGAACGTTGACGCCGTTCTCGCGCAGGTACCGCGTGATCTCGCGCAGGTACCGGTCCGCCTGCCCCTGGTTCGAGCACAGCCAGGCGTGCTCGCTCTGCACGAGCAGGATCGGCCCGCCGTGGGAAACCTGCAGGTCGGCCAGCTCACCGAACAGCTTGCGGAAGTACAGGCCGACGCGCTCGAGGAACGGCCCGTTCGCCTCGCGCAGCTTGACGTCGGGCATCTCCAGCAGCCAGTTCGGCAGGCCCCCCGCGTCGTACTGCGCGCCCACGAAGGGCCCCGGCCGCAGCATCACCCACATGTCCGCCTCACCGCACAGTTCGACGAACTTTCTCACGTCGGTGGGGCCGTGGAACGAGAACCGCCCCTTGCGTGGTTCATGCACGAACCACGGGCAGGGCGTCGCGATCGTGTTGAATCCGGCTTGCCTGGCGGCGGCGATCCGGTCGGCCCACGCCTCCGGCGGCACCCGCGCGTACTCGATCGAGGCGCCCAGGACCCAGATACGCCGCGAGTCGATCGAGAAGCTCTGCCCGTCGTAGGTGACGTTGGCCATGGGCGGGAGTGTATAGACATTCTGGGCGGACGGGCAAGGACAAACGCGCGGTGGAGGGGTCCTCCGGGCCGACAATCGCTTTCGTACGACCCGCCGGAATCATCGGGCGGGTTTGAGCGTTCGTGCAGGGACAGCTTGTATTCCACGGCTTCGTGCGGCCCGTATGCCGTGACGGGGGATCGTGCCAATAATGACCCCAAGTCCATGAACAACAGGTCCATACTCAACTCGTGGCGGAACAGGTGGACCGGTGCCCCGGCGCTCGTCGTGCTTCTGAGCCTGATCGGGGCAGGCGGCTGCCAGGCCCCGTTCGCGATGATCGACCAGAGCACCACCGCGTTGCTGACCGAGACCAGCCAGGAACTCGGTGCCGACACCATCACACCGCGGCTCGAATGGGACACGGGTTCGCAACCTGACAAGTTCCGCGGCGACACCCTGCACGACTACACGCCGCCCACGTCGAACCCCGCCGCCACGGAACTCCGGTTCACGGCCGATGGCGACGCCGAGAGCGTCATGCGACGGCTGGAGGCCTACGCGGTCGTGCCGGGAGAAGCAGTCA
>Ga0209988_10001256_pt1 | contig 16478 bp, 11 predicted proteins | sample N075metaG_FD_183115 | JGI IMG/M metagenome (GOLD analysis project Ga0209988, IMG submission 183115) | Deep subsurface microbial communities from Kermadec Trench to uncover new lineages of life (NeLLi) - N075 metaG (SPAdes) (version 2) | ecosystem: Environmental > Aquatic > Marine > Ocean trench... | reverse complement strand
CGGAGCGCTCAAACAAGTCCCCGGAGGGCCGTACGGAGCGCTATAAAAAGACGTGTAGTTCGGGAAGCGGCACTCCAAGTGGGTCGGCCCGTAGGCGGTCCCTCGTATCGTGTTTCACTTCCCGAACTACACGCCCTTCATCCAGAGCATCGCGTGCGGTTCCATCACTGCTATCGGCGGCGTGGGTGGACGCCATGAATCAACCGCGTATCGCGGGTTATCGGTCAGGGCTCAGCGTGATGGTCTCCACGGCCAGGCCGGGGCCGAATGCCAGCAACAGCGCCGGCGGCCGGTAGCGGTGCCGCAGCGTCTCGGCGAGCACGAACAGGATCGCGCTCGACGACGTGTTGCCATAGCGGCGGAGGACCGCCCTGGCGGCCTCGATGCCGAATCCGCCGCCCAGGGCCAGCCCCTTGTTCACCGCGTCGAGGATGCCGGGACCGCCCGGATGAACCACGTAGCAGTCGGGACGGGTATCGGTGCCCCCGGTTGCACAGGCTGCCTGATGGACGATCGCTGCGACGGCGGATTTCAGGGCCGCCGGCACGCAACGGTCGAGGGTCATGGCAAAGCCGGTATCGGTCACTCGCCACGTCATCCAGTCACGCCCCTCCGGGATAAGCCGGCCGAAGCCCATCGTCAGTCGGCCGACGCCGGCCGCACCGCCGGCGGACGCCGGCGACAACTCGACCTCGTTGCCGACAACCACCGCCGCCGCGGCACCATCGCCGAACAGCGCCGACGCCACCAGGTTGTCCGCGCTGCGTCCGTGCCGCAGGTGCAACGTGCACAGCTCGACGCACACGACCAGGCACACCGATCTCGAATCGGCCGCGCATGCCCCGACGGCGGACCGCAGGCCGACGATCGCGCCGAAGCACCCCATGAACCCGATGATGGTCCGGCGCACGGTCGGCGCCAGCCCGAGCTGCCGCACCAACGCGACGTCCACGCCCGGCGCCGAGAAGCCCGTGCACGAAACGACGACCAGGTCGGTCACGTGATCGGCGCCGACCGCCGCGTCGTCGAGCGCGGCCCGCGCCGCCCGCGCCGCGAGCTCCGGCGCGAGCCGCTCGTAGGCAATCATCCTTGCCTCGGTGGAAAGACCGACGATCTGCTCCGGTGGAAGGACACCGTATCGCATCTCGATCCCGGTGCCGTCGACGATCCGGCGCCAGCGATCCAGCTCAGCCCCGGAGAGCCCCCAGAGCCGCGCGAGCCGGTCATGGGTGTCACTTCGGGCCAGGGCAAGGGCCGGCGTCGCGGTCCCGAGCCCGGCGAGTCGCGGCTGCACAGGCTCGACCGTGACCGATCCGAGCAGGGCGCCGGCCGGACGAGCGGCGCTGCCGGTCACTGCCTGACCGCCATTCGCACGAGCCACGCGGCGAGTGCCGGGTACCGGCCCGTCACACTCGCCAGGGGACCGGTGAGTCCGGGCCGCTCCAGCGCCCGGGCGAGCAAGCGGTCGAGATGCTGTCGGCGACCGATGCGGCGTGCCCACTGATTCCGGTAGACGCGGGCGATCGCGGGCGTCCAGTCCCCAGGTGTCGCGCGCGCCAGCGTGTCGGCCAGGACCTCGGCGCTCTCCAATGCGCAGCTGATGCCCTCGCCGCTGAAAGGTTCCACGTACCCCGCCGCGTCACCGACCAGCGCGACGCGAACGCCGGCGACCCCGCGTGGACGGCACGGGATCGGGCCGGCACCAAGCAGACGTTTGAAGGACGCCCGGCGAATCCGGTGCAGCCCCGACAGCCGCAGCACGTCGAAGCGGCGAGCCACGGATTCGACGAAGTCGAGCGGGTTGCCCACGGCCGCGGCGCGCGAGATGAGCCCGGCCACGTGCATCCGCCGGTCGGACCGGGCCACGACACCGAGGTAACCGCCGCGAACGACGAACATCTCGATCGTTCCGGGGGCCACCCCGCCGCGTGCCGGTCCGTCCACGTCGATCGCGAAGCCGAACTTGGCTCCGTTGGTCCGACGGCACCCGAGACCGGATGCATCCGCGATCGCGCTTCGCAGGCCGTCGGCGCCGACCAGCAACCGGCACCGGGCATGGGACGCGGCCGCGCTCCCACGCAACGCCACCCGGGCGCCGTGCGGCGTCAGTTCGACGACGCGTGCGGACACGGGCTGAAACACGTGCACGCCGGCCTCGGCAGCGCGGTCGACGAGCAGTTGATCGAACCGGTCGCGTGGCACGAGCAGCCCGAAGCCGGCGTCACCGGCAGGCAGCGGTGCCGTCAACGGCGGTCGCCCCGCAACGTGGACACGGACCCGACGAGTCGATCCGACTGCAAGTGCGCGAACGTCATCGAGAAGGCCGGCCCGTTGCAGCAGCCCGACGCCACGCACGTTGAGGCAGTCGCCGCACGCCTTGGGCCGGTGCCGCGACCCGTGCTCGATCAACGCGGTACGCCAACCGAGCCGGGCAAGCGCCCGAGCGGCGCAACTGCCTGCCGGACCGCCACCGATCACGATCGCGTCGAAGTCGTCGGTGGCGCTGGTAGCACTGACCACGGTTGGAGTGTAGTCAGTTGTCAGTTGTCAGTTGTCAGTTGTCAGACACAGACCACCAGCTACTTGATGGCTACTGACAACTGATGACTGACCACTGACGACTTCTCTTGAGCGCTTTCCCTGGCGTGATACACCCGCTTGATCCGCGGATTCAGCGCGCAGAGCAACTGGTGCGGCACGGTGCCGGCGACGCGGGCGAGCGTCGGCACGTGGTTCGGAGCACGCGGATCGGTCCCGATGAGTTCAACGTCGGTCCCGACCCCGATCTCCGACGGCTGGCGGGGCGAGGCGAGATCCGTCAGGTCGATCGAGATCTGGTCCATGTTGACATGGCCGATCACTCGGACGAAGCCGTCGGCGTCCTGCCCGGGCGTGTCCACGCGAACGCACGGCGGCTTTGGATCGTCGTCCGTCGCGCCGAGCCCCATCGGGTAACCGTCGGCGTAGCCAACGGGCACCAGCCCGATCCGGCTGCGGCGCTTGGCGGTCCAATGCGAACCGTAGCCGACGCTCGTGCCCCGCTCGATAGTCTTGACCTGGATGATCCGGCTCCGCCACGTGATGATCGGCCGCAGCTCGGCCGCCTGGACGGGGAACTCCCCGTCGGTGATTCGCTCGGCCCCGAACCCGGCCCACGCCTGGCCGACCCGGACCATGGTCTTGTGGTAGCGGCTGTGCCGCAGCGTCGCAACGCTGTTGGCCGCGTGGATGAGGCAGTCGACCGGGACGTCCGACGCGCACTTCTTCAGGACCGCGTCGAAGACCGCAAGCTGCTTGTTGGTGAAACGGGCATCGGTGCCCGCACGGGCGAAGTGGGTGCTCATGCCGGCGAGCCGAAGCCAGCGGTGATTGGCGATGCGGTTCGCGATCCCCGGCGCAACGGCCACCGGGCAGCCACCCCGGCTCATGCCGGAGTCGACCTCCAGGTGCAGCGGTATGACGGTCGCAAACTTCTCCGCGAGCCGGCCCAGGTCGTCGAGATGTTCCTCGTCGTGCACCGTCAGGTGCAGGTCGCCGCGGATGAGGAGCCGGTACGCCTCGTCGATGCGGTCCATTTCACGGACCGGCTGCAGCACGAGGATGGGTCCCCCGACAGCCGACCGTGCCAAAGTGGCAGCCTGTCCCGACGTGTAGACCGCCAACATCCCTGCACCCGCCGCCACCAGGTGGCGTGCAATCGGAGCGGCGCCGAGTCCGCAGGCGTCCGCCTTTACGACGGGGCAGATCACCGTTTCGGGTCCCACGATGTCCCGGATGACCCGGATGTTGCTCTCGACTGCCGAGAGGTTGATGCGGATGCGGCTTGTCTCGCTCATGACCGGTTGTATCGTCAATGCCGCGGACCTACCATGACCGGCGGATGGATTGCCGCGGATCATGCCGACCGAAACACTCGATACGACAGGCCGGAACGAACCCGTGGCAGATCAATCAGTAAGCTTCGCTGATCTGGGGCTGGCGGAACCGCTGCTGCGCGGCATCGAGGCCCTTGGCTACACGACGCCCACAAGGGTCCAGGTGGACATGATCCCGGTCGCGTTGACCGGCAAGGACATTCTCGCCCAGTCACGGACCGGCACCGGCAAGACCGCGGCGTTCGGCCTGCCGCTGCTGCACCAGATCCAAGTCGGTACCTCCATCGAGGCGCTGATCCTGGTGCCCACGCGGGAGCTCGCCGTACAGGTCTGCGACGATCTCAAGGATCTTTCCCGATTCACGGAGCACCAGATCGTCCCCGTCTACGGCGGTCAGCGGATCCGCATCCAGGCGGATCGGCTCCAGAGGAAGCCTTCGATCGTGGTCGGGACACCCGGCCGCGTCATGGACATGCACGGCCGCGGGCTGCTCCCCTACGACAATATCCGCTTCGCGGTCCTCGACGAGGTCGACCGGATGCTGGACATCGGCTTCCGGGACGACATCCGCAAGATCCTCGGCTCGGTCACCCACGACCGCCAGACGATCTTCGTCTCGGCGACGATCTCGCCGGAGATCGAGCGTCTCGCACGGCAATACATGCGCAAGCCGAAGAAGATCGTCTCCTCCAGCGGCGACGCCCTCACCGTGAGCGAAGTCAAACAGCGGTACTTCACGGTCGAGCCGTGGGACAAGAAGCGGCTTCTGGTGCACCTGCTCAAGCACGAGGAACCGGCGGTGACGCTGATCTTCTGCCGGACGAAGCAGACCGTCGATGCCCTGACCGCGTATTTGAACCGCAAGGGCGTCGAGGCGCACTCGATGCACGGGGACATGTACCAGGGCAAGCGCACCCGCGTAATGATGCAGTTCAAACGCGGGGACCTGTCCGTCCTGGTGGCGTCGGACCTTGCCGCCCGCGGCCTGGACGTCGCCGACATCAGTCACGTGATCAACTTCGACCTGCCCGAGGACCCGGAGGTGTACGTTCACCGGGTCGGTCGCACGGCACGCGCGGGGCGGTCCGGCGAGGCGTGGTCCTTCGCAACCCCCGAGCAGGGGGCGTTGCTGACCACGATCGAGCAGGTGGCGGGCGTCGAGATCCCTCGCGAGATCTATAACGACTTCAAACCGGGCCCGATACCCGCCGAGGTCACGGCCAAGCGTGAGAGCGCCCAGCGGCGTCAGGAAGAACTGCGTATCGAGCACAGCCGCGTGCCGCTGGCACCGCCACCAAAGAGCGAGACGACCGACGAGTCGAAGTTCCCCGGCGGCATCGTCCCGGCCGCGCTTCCGACCCGACGCCTCGGCGGACGGGTGCGGACACGGCGCCGATAGCTGGGCACCCCGCTTCGTAGCAACCACCTGTGTCCGCCATCCAGGTTCATCCGGAAGTCCGCGAGGCGCTTCGCCGCGGGCGACCAGTCGTCGCATTGGAGACGGCCGTTGCGACGGCGGGGCTGCCGGCGGCGCCGCTTGGCCGTGCACCGGCCTGCGACGCGCCCGGGTGGAACCCGGAAGCCCACTGCGGGCTCGAGACACTGGCCCTGATGCAGCGGCTCGTGCGCGCCGGCGGGGCGGTGCCGGCGACGGTCGGCGTCCTGGACGGGACGCTTCGGATCGGCATGGACGGCCCCGACCTCGCGCGGCTGGCCGAGCTCGGCGCGTCGATCAAGGCGTCGGCCCGTGACCTGGCCGTGGTCATGGCGGCCGGCGGCGCGGCCGGCACGACCGTCTCGGCGACGCTGGTCGCGTGCCGTCACCCCCTCGTGCGCATCCGGGTGATGGCGACGGGCGGAATCGGCGGCGTCCATCGGCGCTGGACGAACCGCCTTGATGTCTCAGCCGACCTCCTGGGCCTGGCGACGAGCCCGGTGTGCGTCGTCGCGTCAGGTGTGAAGTCAGTGCTCGACGTCGCCGCGACGCTGGAGGCGTTGGAGGCGATCGGCGTACCGGTGCTGGCGTTCGGCACGCCGCTCATGCCCCTGTTCTACAGCCGGGGTCGGGAAACGCTCCCCGCCCCGCGGCGTGTCGACGACATCGGCGCGATCGTCGAGATCTGTCGCGCCCACTGGGACGCGTTGGGGAGCTCAACAAGCGTCCTGCTGGCCAACCCGATCGCCGAGCGATACGCGATCGACGCAGCGGAAGTGGATCGAATCGTCGCCGAATTCGACGATGACGCGGTGGCCGGGGCGCGAACACCCTTGCTGCTGGCCGAGGTGCAGGAGCGGACCGGCGGCCGCGCACTCGACGCCAACATCGCACTGCTTGCCGACAACGCGAGGCTGGCCGCCCGTGTCGCGACGGGGCTCCTGAAGGATGCGGGGCCGGATCCGGCCTCTGGATCATTGACTCAACCAGCCACTGGGGATGGTCGATAGTGGTGTATAGAATCGATCTTGACACTGTGGCGGACTGCTGCTCTACTGGGTTCCCGATGACGGAGCCCGCCCTCCTGCGGCACCGCCCAAAGCTCAACAAACACTGACCTGACGGTCATTTCGAGGTATGGAGTGCCCGACGCTCGGGTCATCGGTGCTCCATCAACAACCCGGCTCGCCCGGACCACAAAGTAAACGCACATGACCACCCTGAGTGGGATCCTTGAGTGGCGTAACGGCACCGAGGGTCGAATCAGACAACTCGAAGACCGCCTGCTGTCGAAGAACGACGATCCGATCGTCCCGGTCGAGCTGCGCGAACGGTACATGCTGCGTGACGGGCAGCGTCTGACCGTCAGCGTCGTCGAGAAGAAATCACGTCGCCGCCGAGGTCGCAAGCCGCGGACCGCCCGCGCGGTCGTGGACGAGGTGCTGCAGATCGAGGGGCTTTCACCGGAGCAGTACGCCCAACGCACGCCATTCGAGGAGCTCACGGCGCTCGACCCCGCGCCCCGCATCTCTCTGGAACATCCGGGGTGCCCCGCCGCCTGCCGCCTCATCGACCTTTTCTGTCCGATTGGCTACGGGACACGGGGTTTGATCGTTTCGCCGCCGAAGGCCGGCAAGACGATTCTTCTGCAGAACATCGCATTCGGCATCAAGCACAACCACCCCGACATCGAGCTCGTCGCCCTGCTGATCGACGAGCGCCCGGAGGAGGTCACCGACTTCAAGCGCAACGTCCCGGCCCAGGTGCTCGCCTCGTCCAACGATCAGGACATCGAGACCCACACCGCGCTGGGCATCCTGGCGATCGAGCGGGCCAAGCGGATGCTCGAGGCCGGCAAGGACGTCGTCGTCCTGCTCGACTCGCTGACACGGCTGGGGCGCGCGTTCAACAACTCGCGCCAGTATGGGGGCGGCCGCACCATGAGCGGCGGGCTGGACTCCAAGGCGCTGGAGGTTCCCAAGCAGCTGTTCGGCGCCGCTCGCAAGGCGGAGCAGGGCGGCTCCTTGACGATCATCGCCACCTGCCTCGTCGACACCGGCAGCCGCGCGGATCAGATCATCTTCGAGGAGTTCAAGGGCACGGGCAACATGGAGCTGATCCTCGACAAGTCGATTTCCGAGCGGCGGCTCTACCCCGCGATCAACCTGGCCGCATCGGGCACCCGCAAGGAACACCTGCTCCTGAGCGAAGCAGAGATCAAGACCGTCACCGCCCTGCGGCGGCGGCTCATGACCATGAAGCCGCCGATGCAGATCGAACAGCTTCTCGGCGCGCTCGAGCGGTTCCCGACGAACGCCGACCTTGTGAACAGTTGAGGGAAGTCGGTCGTAACCGCGTGTCGGATCGTGCCATGCTTCGCCCGCCGAAGGCGGGAGAAGCGTGTCTTCGGAGTGACCGCACGCTTCTCCCGGCCGAGGATCCGCCGCAGGCGGATGCGAAGCATGGCACGACAATCGCGCTTAACCGCTTCTTCTTACGGACGAATGCCGTTCGATTAGCGAAGCACCTGATGCACGAGGAGTTCAGAGCATCCCGTGGCAGGGGTGACCCGGTCACCCCTGTGCTGCGACAGTCGATGTACGATCGCCGGGGTGGCCGAGCCACCCCGGCCACTCCGAAGACAGCTCGATAATCGCGCGCAACCGAACTCCGGGTAAGCAGTTACGGCCTAACTGAACGGCATTCCTTCTTACGGGCACGGCCCCCAGTTGGCAAGCAGCTCCAGGAAGTCGTTGATGCCGACACCGCCGCCGTCGAAGTCGCAATCGCCGGCACCGCCCCAGTCGGCGAGCAACTGCAGGAAGTCGTTAATCCCGACCACGCCGTCGTCGGGGGCGGCGCAGTCCCACGGGCACGGATTGACGGCCGGGCAGCTGATGGTCAATGTCCCGGTACCGCCGCCGGAGGTCGCACCGACGCGGACCAGGTAGTTCACCAGCGGCGTGACCAGCCATGTGATCTCCGAAGTGACGCCGCACTCCGCGGCGTCGTCGCTGCAGATAAGCGGGGCGTTGGGTGGGCAACTGCCCTCGAAGTAGAGGGCAATCCGCGTGTCGAAGTCCGCGGCGTTGCACGTGCTGAAGGTCACCTCGGCGGTGCAGGAAGGCGTGTAGAGGAACCACGAGTCGTCTTCGAACTCGACACCGCCCGCACCGCCGTCACAGAACACCGGCAGGCCGTCGGTCGTTGCGCCGATCGTGGTGAACGGGAAGGAGCCCTCCGAGACCGCCTGCGGCGACGTACACGCGTCGTTGGCCGGCGCCGGTGTGCCGGAGATGAATACGTCGTCGATGTACCAGTCGTCGCCGGGGCTGTTCACTTCGGTCTTGAAGCGAACCCGGAACTCGCTGTGAAACGGTGACGGGAGGACGTCGTCGAGAAAGATCGTGTGCTCCGTGAAGGTCGTCTCGGAGTTTCCATCGGAGGCGATGGTCAACAGGTTCCGCCATTGGTAGCCGCCGCCCGAGCCGGTCCAGTAGTCGACCTGGAGCTTCTCGCCCAACTCGACACCCACCGCCTGCGTGGAGAACTGCACGAAGAACCCGGTCCCGTCCAGACCCGACAGGTCGATGAAGTTGGTCCGGATCTCGTTGAACTGGTACTCCCCGCCACCAATGGCATCAAGGTTCAGCGAGAGGCTGGGGCTCGGCTCGTTGGACGCCGCGCTGTTGATCTGGCCACCGTTGTTGTGGGTCCAGTTGTCCTGGTTGAGCGTCGTGGACGGGAAGTCCTCGAAGAACGGCGGCAACAGCGGCAGCGGCTGGTCGGCGAGGCAGAATATCCCGTTGGCATAGTTCGTTATGGAGCTGACGCTGGCGGTACCAAAGCTCGTGACGATGCCGGAGCACTGCCCGATGATGGGGCACATGATCCGGCACGAAGCACCCGAGCAGTGCGGGGCGTTGAAGTTGTGGCCGAGCTCGTGCGACGACAGCCCGACCCGAAACGTGAAGGGCAAACCCGGGGACCTGGACTCAACGACAGCGTACCCGAAGCCGCTGGGACCCTGGCACATGCCGGGCACGTACGCGATACCGAGGCAGTCGAGGTTCTTGCCGGTAAACAGGTGGGCCACGTCCCGTTTGATAAAGTTCTCGGGCGCCGACAACCACGTGCTCCTGAACTGTGCGAGCAGTGTCTGGCACCCGGACGAAGTGTACGGGTCGGCAGCGTCGCTCCGCACGACGATCGTCGTGATCTCGTAGAAGAGGTCGAGCTGCGACTCGTAGATCGCGCTGACGCTGTTGATGACGGTCTCGATGTCCGCCACCGTGGCGTCGACGTTGCTGCCGTTCTTCTGGTAGTACTCGAAGTCGGCGTCGCAACCGAGTTCAATGATCTCAAGACCAGTGCCGCCTGCCACGCCGCCCTCGGCTGCGGGGTCACCGGCCTGCTGGACACCAGGGTTGGCAATCGCGCCGCCACAGCCCTTGTCTGCCGGCAGGATGTCCTGGTCGCGGTAGATCGCGTAGGAGTCCGCCATGACCTGCTCGCCCTGCGCGCCGGGCACGAGACCGTCCAGTGGCTCGATCGTCCACGCGGCGCCGTCGATGACGACCATCGCGTAGAGCCGGCCGTCGATGAGCGATGCCGTTGCCCAACTGCCGGGGACGCCCGCGACCGCCCCACGGTACGTCGTCGGCGGCGGCGGCTCGAACGGAACCAATTGTCCGTCACCGTGGTCCACGAGAACCTGGAAGTGGTTGGACCGGATCGTGTACGGATCGAGGTTCACGACAAACTGCTCGCCACCGAGCGGCACCGCCACGTCGAAGGAATCTCCGGCAAACCGGGGGACGGCAAGCTGGGTCATCGTGTAGCCCAGCAAGCTCGGAACGTCCGGGGCCGACAGGTCGGCGAGCTGCGGACCCGATGCCGCGTTCCGGGTGGACGCGACGCCGATCAAGGCGCACGCCGACAGTGCCACAAGGACGATTCGCTTACTCATGAACAATGCCTTTCTTCTGCTCCGACTCTGCTCGGCCAATGGGCGCTGCCGGCAGACCTTGGTGCCCCACGCACCTCTCCTGCCCCGACGCAAGCGTCGAGATCCAGAAGGCCTTACGCGACGGGCGGGCGTCCGGTTTCAACGAGGGGGCGTCCGGGGTCCCGGAAACATCTGATCCGAAGGGTGAGCCCTATTGTGGCACCGTGTGGTCGGGTGTCAACGAGATTCCCGGTGTTCCCCCCTGCCCGTGGAAAACCTCGCTTCCGACCCGACGGCGGGATGGCGGCCGAAGTGTAGACTCCGGGCTATGGCCGTTCGCGACGCAGATACCGCACTCTCGGAGGCCGTCAGCCTGCTGAGCGCCGGACGGATCATCGAGGCCCAGGAGCTCTCCCGTCAGGTCCTTGCCGCCAACCGCCGCGACCACAGGGCGGCGGCGATCCTCGGCCAGATCGCAACGATGCGGAGCCGGCACCAGGAGGCCGTCACCCTCTTGTCAGGTTGCGTCAAGCTGGCCCCGGCCGAGATCGACTACCACGTCCTGCTCGCCGAGGCCCTGACCACCCAGGGCCGGTACCGCGACGCGTTGTCGAGGTACGACAAGGCAATGAAGCTGGACGCCGCCTACCCCCCCGCCGTGGCGGGCAAGGCCAACACGCTGACGCGCAGCCGGAAGTGGGCCGAGGCCGGCGCGTTGCTCGAACCGTTCGTCGCCGAGGGCACCGAGGACGCTTCGATGGCCGTCGTCTACGCCAGGGTGGCCATCCACGACGGCGAGACCGCCGAGGCCATCAAGGTGGCCTCCCGGCACACCGACGATCCGGTCGGCGAGGAGGTCCGCCGGTCGCTCTGGTTCGACATGGGCCGGGCCCATGAGCAGAGCGGCAGCTACGACGAAGCCTTTGAAGCGTATACGAGGGGCAACCAGGTCCGGCCGGGCCGGTGGGACGCCGCGGCACACGCACTGCGTCACGATCGGATCATGACCGTTTTCACGCCCCAACTCATGACGTCGCTGGGCGACGCCGGCAACCAGTCTCAGCTGCCGGTGTTCATCGTGGGCATGCCGCGATCCGGCTCCACGCTGATCGAACAGATCATCGACGCCCACCCGCAGGCACACGGCGCCGGTGAACTCCTGGCGCTGCCGGACGTGGTGGCCTCGATGAACATCACGATCGGCTCCACGCTCGCGTTTCCCGACTGCGTGGCCGATCTGGCCCGTGGCGACCTGCCATCCCTCGGCAAGTCATACCTCGATCAGGTCCGGACGATGGCGCCGCGGGTGTCTCGGATCTGCGACAAGCAGCTGGCGAGCTACGAACTGGTCGGGCTCATCGCGCTGATCTTTCCGCGGGCCAGGATCATCCACAGCCGCCGGGACCCGCTGGACACGTGCCTGTCGTGCTATGTCCAGAAGTTCCCCCCCGGCTCGCCGGCGTACACCGAAGACCTCCACAACCTGGGCCTCGCATACAACGCCTACGCCTCACTCGCGGCCCATTGGCGCGGGCTGCTGGGCGACCGCATCCTGGAGGTCGACTACGAGGGCCTCATCGAGGACCAGGAGGGCGTGTCGCGGCGCCTCATCGAGTACATCGGCCTCCCCTGGGACGAGCGGTGCCTGCGGTTCTACGAGACCGGCAGGGCCGTGACGACGCTCAGCCACGCCCAGGTGGACAAGCCCATCTACCGCGGGTCGATCGGCCGTCACAAGCGGTTTGAGAAGCACCTGGGTCCGTTGCGGGAGGTGCTCGTGGTGGCCTGAGGTCTCTGGGTGGCACGGTTGACCCGCCGAAGGCGGGTCGGCCGTGGAGGGACGTTCGAAGACACGGCCGACGCCGCTCCGCGGCGTCAACCGTGCCACCCCCACACAAAAACAACCGTCGCCGGCGTTAAGCCGGCGACGGGTGGCGTATTAGGATCAAAGAAAACTCTGCCTCAGGCGCGGCGGCGGCGTCTGGTACCGATCAGGCCGGCTGCGCCAAGCAAGGCGAGGGCACCCGGAGTCGGGACATGGACGAAGCTCACGATGCTCTGGCCGTTCTTGCCATTGCTGACGTACTGGACCAGGAAGGTACCGGTGATGGTGACACCGGGGCCGGCAATAGTCGAGTACTGGGCGATGAGGATCTGGCCGTTGCCCGAAGAGTAATCAGTGTTGAACGGATCACCTTGGGGATCGATCGGAGTGACCGCCCAACCGGATGTGGTCGTCGAGATCTGGGTGCCGACCAGGCCCGGCTGATCAGGCGTCAGCACCGTGTTGTCCGGGAACGTCGGTGAGAAGTGCTTGGCGCCGATGGTCATGAACGTGTCGAACGCGAGGCTTGCGAAAGCAGCGATCAACGCGAGGTTCGGAGAGCCGTCACTACCGAAGGCGTGGTTGTAGAAGACACCGCCGCCCGCGATCTGGATCAGCAGCGGGGCATTCTCCGTACCGGCGACAGCCTGCATGAAGTCCTCACCGGGACGATCGAACTCGGCGTAGACGTTGCAAACGAGAAGACCGAAGTTGTTCTCCTTGCTGACGACCTTGATACCGAGGAAACCGGCCGAAGCCGTTGCCGTGGCAATCAGAGGTGCGCCAACACCTGCCAGCATGGACAGAGTTTTCATCTTCATTTTCAGGGACCTTTCTTCTTTAACTCTAACGCTTTGACCCCAACCGTTTCGTTAGGAACACCGCCAATGCAGTGCGCCTGTCATCCTTCACTTCCGCCATCAACATACACCCATACCCAAAGCCGTCAAGCCACAAAGTCAGCGCTTTCCGACATTTCAAACTGGGTAAACTTCGGTGCTCGTGCCGGAATGGTCCCGTGTTCGGACGGTGACCGGGTCGGAGTCTCCAGGCGGCCGTACAGCACCAGCGTTCCGGCCCCTGTGACCCGAACAGGGAGGATCTGCCCCCGAACCTGCCCCGCCGAGTAGCCTGGGGGCAGGTCGAACACCGTGATCAGGTCGCCGGCGGTGCGGCCGGACATCTGGAGACGCTCCGGCTGCCGTTCCCAGCCCAGTTCGACACCCCCGCCGCCCCGAGAGGCCGCTCGTGCCTTGGGGCTGGCCCCTTCGACCAGGACATCGACGACGCGGCCCACCTGCTCGGCGTGGACGGCCTCGCTGATCCGGGCCTGCAGGGCCAGCAGCTCGTTGTTGCGTTCCCGCTTCACGGTGTCCGGTACGTCGTCGGGCAGGCGGCCCCACGCCGACGTGCCCGGCCGGGGCGAGTACTTGAAGATGAAATTGTTCTTGCAACGCACCCGCTGCATGAGGGTCCGCGTCTGCTCGAAATCGCGATCGGTTTCCGTGGGAAAACCCACGATCAGGTCGCCGGCGATCGAGACGTCCGGCAGGAAGCCCCGCGCCCGATCGATGAAGTCGAGGTATTCACTGCGGGTGTACCCCCGGTTCATGAGCCGCAGGACGCGATCCGAGCCGGACTGGGCGGGCACGTGCAGGTAGCGGCAGATACGGGGGCAGTCCCGCATGACCTGCAGGATGTCGTCACCGAAGTCGCGCGGGTAGCTTGTCACGAAGCGCAGCCGCCGCACCTGGGGCACCTCGTCGTGGATGCGGGCCAGCAGATCGGCGAAGGTCGTCACACGGCGACCGTTCCCGGCGCGGGACCCCGGCCGAAACGCGGATGCCCCGGGCCCGACCTGGGGGACCTCCCGCCCGTTGACGCCGATCGCGACCCCGTGCGTGTAGCGGTAGTGGTTGACGGTCTGGCCCAGCAGCGTGATCTCGATCACGCCCTGGTCGGCCAGCCGCCGGCATTCGTCGACGATGTTGTCCGGGGGCCGGTGGATCTCGGCCCCGCGGGTGAACGGGACTACGCAGTATGTGCAGAACTTGTTGCAGCCGCGTGTGATGCGGACGTAGGCGCTGTGTCGCGGGCCGCCGCCGCTGTCGGGGTCGAACGACCGGGACAGGTCGAGCAGCTCGAGGTTGTCGGCCGCGGCGGACAGCGTCGCCGAGCGGCGGCTGCGGTTGCCGGCAAGGGCGACCCGGTCGGCGGCCTCCACGGCCCCGGTTCGCATGGCGTTGTCGATGAGCATGGGCAGCCGGTCGAGTTCGCCCGGCCCGCACAGGAGATCGATCTGCGGGTAGCGGGTCAGGAGCTTGGCTCCCTCGCGTTCGGCCAGGCAGCCCAGGAGTCCCAGGATCACCTGCGAGCCCTCTCTCTTCCGCTGGGCGACCAGCCCCACGCGGCTGAGAACCTTGTTCTCGGCCTGCTCGCGGACCGAGCAGGTGTTATAGAGGACCACGTCGGCCTCGCCGGCATCCGGCGTGAACGTGTAACCCAACGCGGCGAGCTGGCCCCTGACCAACTCGCTGTCGAGTTGGTTCATCTGACAGCCGAAGGTTTCCAGGTAGACCTTCATCGCCCGCATCGTAGGGGCCAGGCAGGGGCTGTCCAAGACGTGAACCCGCCCAAACGCAACGCGTGGCCAATCGTGCTGGTGTTGTTCACGGCCGGACTGGGCCTCTACTGGCACACGCTGTCAGCCCCGTTCATCTTCGACGACGCCGTCGCGATCGTGGACAACGCCTCGATACGGGAGGTTTCACCGGCGGCGCTGAGGCCACCGCCAGACACCCCCACCGCCGGCCGGCCCGTGGTGAACGCGACGCTGGCGTTCAATTACGCACTTGGCGGACTCGACGTCACCGGCTACCACGCTCTGAACATCGCCATTCACGTCTGCTGCGCCCTGCTGCTGTACGGGATCGTGCGAAGAACCCTGATGGGTGGCACGGTAGAGCGAAGCTCTGCCGTGGTTGGACGTCGCACCACGGCAGAGCTTCGCTCTACCGTGCCACTACACGATCTCGTCGCGCTTTCGGCCTCATTACTGTGGCTCGTCCACCCGCTGCAGACCGAGTGCGTCTCGTACGTCACCCAGCGCACCGAGTCGATCATGGCGTTGTTCTTCCTGCTGACGCTCTACGCGGCCATCCGCGGGTGGACCGTCACCGCGATCATCGCCTGCGGGTTGGGCATGGCCAGCAAGGAGTCCATGGTCACGGCCCCGCTGCTGGTGGTGCTGTACGACTGGGCCTACAGGACCGAGCCCTGGCGGCAGGTATTCGCCCGACGCCGCGGGCTGTACATGGGGCTCGCGGCAACGTGGATCGTTCTGCTGGCCCTCTCGGTAACGGGCCCGCGAGCGGAGACCGTCGGTTTCGGCCACGGCGTGACGGCCTGGCAGTACGGGCTCAACCAGTGCGTGGTCGTCGTCGAGTACCTCGGCCGCGCGGTCTGGCCGGGCGGCCTCCTGCTGGACTACGGGTTCCCCCGGACGCTGACCCTCGCCGAAGTCGCCCCATGGGCCCTGGTCCTGGCCGGGCTGATCGGTCTCACGGCCGTTGTGATCTTGAAATGGCCGAGGCTGGGCTATCCGGCGGCGTGGTTCTTCGTCGTCCTCGCACCGACGTCGTCCGTCGTGCCGATCGCGACCGAGGTCGCGGCGGATCGCCGTGTGTACCTGGCACTGGCAGGGCTCGCGGTCCTGGCCGCCGTGGCCGGTTTCGCGGTGATTGGGGCCGCGGTGCAATACCTCGGCGGGCACGGGCAACGCGGGCCGCGGCTGGCAGCCATGACGAGCCTGGTCGTGCTGACGGTGGTCGTCGCGTCGCTCTCGACCGTCTCCTGGCGACGGGCGGCGATGTACCGTGAGCCCGTCACGCTCTGGGAGCAGGCCGTCGAGGCGCACCCCGGTAATCACCGCGCCCTGACGAACCTGGCCGTGGTCCTTGCGGGCGAGGGCCGGTACATCGAGGCGACCGTGCACATGCTGCGTGCGGCGGCCATCGACCCCGAGTCGACCATCACCGCCGACAACGTCGCCGCGCTTCTGGCGGCGGGCGCAAGCCACGGCCGATAGGCCCAATCATGCTGCAAGCCAGGCACGGCCTGATGCTGCTGACGGCGGCTCTGCTGTCCATCGGCGTCATCATGGTGAACTCCGCGGGGCTCACCGTGGGCGCAGCCGAGCCGATATCGCTGACGGGGATCCTGCTCGGACGCACGACCATCCTCGCGGTCCTGGCGATGGCCATGATGCTCATCGCCTCGCGGCTGCCGGTGGATCGCCTGTACCGAGTTGCGTCCTCGGCCGGTATGCTGCCGTGGATCGTCATCGGCGTCGTGATCCTGTTGCTGGCCGTCCATTTGCCGGGCGTCGGTCGCGAG
>Ga0209988_10001255_pt1 | contig 16478 bp, 22 predicted proteins | sample N075metaG_FD_183115 | JGI IMG/M metagenome (GOLD analysis project Ga0209988, IMG submission 183115) | Deep subsurface microbial communities from Kermadec Trench to uncover new lineages of life (NeLLi) - N075 metaG (SPAdes) (version 2) | ecosystem: Environmental > Aquatic > Marine > Ocean trench... | reverse complement strand
CGGCTTGCTGTTGATAGCCGACATCGATATCAAACTTCTCCGCGTTGATATCCGCCTGCGGGCTGGTGAAACCGTGTTTCGCCTGCGCCAGCAACAGCAGCTCGTAGTCAGCCTGGGCCGCGTTCATTTCATCTTTATAGGCCGCGACATCATCCATGGTCACCATCGAATCGGCCTCGCCGTGACAAACCAGCATCTTCGGCTGGATGCTGCCCGGCGCCGCACTGTGGAATGATCCCAGCGCGCCGTGAAAACTGACCACTGCGCGCAATGGCAGTCCGATGCGCGCCATGTGCAACACCATGGCTCCGCCAAAGCAATAACCGACCGCGGCGGTGCGGCTATTGTCTACCCGGAGTTGATCGAGCAGTAACTGGTACCCCGCTTGCAGGGCCTCGGTACCCTGCTGCATATTGTCGAGCACGCCATTCATCAGGGTCCCGGCCTGATCACTGTCGCGGGCAATCTGGCCATCGCCATACATATCCAGCGCCAGGGCGACATAGCCGAGTTCGGCGAGCATGTGGGCACGACGCATCATATAGTCATTCAATCCCCACCATTCGTGCACTATGACAATTCCGGGCACCGGGGTGGTTACCGACTCATCGTAGGCCAGGTAAGCCTGGTGCGTGGTATCGCCAACCGGGTAATCAATTTTTTTAGTTAATATGTTCATTTAAACTGTTGCTCCGGGAAATTTCTCATGAGTGAAATTCTACTCTGTAACGGTATTAACAGGTAGCCTTGTGCACTAACATGTTCGCATGAACCGGATCGACCATATTGTAATCGCCGCCGACAGCCTGGCGCAGGGTGTTGACTATGTCCGCGATAACTTTGGCGTCGCCATCCCCAGGGGCGGATTTCATAAAACCATGGGGACCCACAACCACCTGATGCAACTTGGCGACGAGGTTTACCTCGAGCTCATTGCCATCGACCCGCAGGCCGAGGCGCCACGCCATCCTCGCTGGTTTGGACTCGACCAGGCATTGATGCGGGAATCGTTAAAGCAGCTACCCCGTCTGATTACCTGGGTAATGAATTGCGCAAACATTCAGCGCCTGACCAGCCAGGCATGCTTCGACATGGGCCGTCCTACCGCACTCAGCCGCGATAACCTGCGTTGGGAAATCGCCCTCAGCGACGATGGTCGCCTGCTCGCCGATGGTCTGCTGCCCTATTGCATTCAATGGCATAGCGCGCCGCACCCCTCTCGGGGCATGGCCGAGCTGGGATGCAAGCTGGAATCCCTGACCATTCATCACAATCGTCCGCAATGGATAAGCGAGAAACTCGAATCCATCGGCGCCAGTCACCTGGTAGAGGTAGCATCGATTGCAGATTCCGGGGCAGCCTATTTGTCGGCAAGGATAGAGACGCCGAACGGCAGTATAACCATCGATAGCCAGACCTGAAATACTCTTCCTTCGAAACCACCTGATCGGGTCGAAAGAATTCGACCCTACAACGATACCCTGGAATTTTGACCGAATGAATTCGGCCCTGCAATCCAGACCTACTCCCCCAGCATCAAGCCCTGCTAAGCCACTCCTCTACCCCAAATACCTCCGGTCTGAAATAGCAAATCATACGCCCATCTTCACCCGCTACGGCATCCTCCCCCCAGGGCGCGATGCCATGCAGCACCAGCCGGTGGGCGATGAAAGCTTCCCCCGGTCGCGCATGAATTTCCACGCGCCGACAGGTTTCAAATACCTGCTTGCGGGCGGCGTGATAAACTTCGGTGACATCCTGCTCACCCCATTGCCCGGCAGGAATTCCCTCGAATCGCTTGCTGAACACCGCTCGCATCAATTCATGCGATTTTTCCCAAACCACGAAGGGAGAGGCATGGTGGTTAAATTCAACCAGTGGAATACCGAGGATAAAGCCATGCGTCTCGCGTAAATGCCTGCGCCGGGCGGGACCTTCGGGCAATAGGCCATCAACATGTGCCGCATCGTAGTCGCGCCTGTAGCGAGCACTGCCCGCAGTTTCATCCGGCATCGGCTGCGGATAACCGGGAAAACAGACCGACACCTGACCGGCGTCCCAGGCAAAATCCCGCAGACCGAGCCGGGAATTGATAAACTCAATCGCCTTCCCCTGAACTGCCATACCCTGGCCGATTGAGCCATCGTCGTTATTCGGTAAAACATTCACCCCGGCAAACCAGGTATCTCCACAGCGATGCCAGCGAGCGTGTTGCGGATCTTTCAAACTCGCTCGCGCCGGGGCAAGCGCCGTCGAAATCCATTCGAGCAGGCGCGCGTCCTGCTTGAAATGGCACCAGCCCTGGTCAAAGAAGTGTCGCTCGAGATTGCGCATGGTGCTACCGATGCTATCATGCCTCGCTCGAACCGACGACGATGTTGTAGCGATGAGTGATACCCCCAATAACCGTATTGTCGCCCTGCCCTGCTGGCAGAGCGAGGTGACCATTGAACCCCTGGACGGGGGCATGACTAACCTGAATTTCAAGGTCAGCGATACCAGTGGTGACTACGTGGTACGCCTTGGCGAGGATGACCCGGTACACCTGATTTCACGCAGCAATGAAATCGCCAGTTGCGAGGCGGCCTATGCCGTCGGCCTGTCGCCACAACTGGTATATCACCAACCCGGCATACTGGTAGTCAGGTTTGTCGAAGGCAGAGTATTCGACGAGAGCGATGTACGCCTGGACAGTAACCTGCACCGCATCATCGATTTATTGCAGAAGTTTCATCACCAGGTACCCCTGCATTTCAACCAGGTGCCGGTGATGTTTTGGGTTTTCCAGGTGTTGCGCCACTACTCTAATCTGCTCGAACAGGGCAATAGTGTGCATCTTCCCCGGCTGGCGGAGCTGGCCGCTATCGCACGTAAACTCGAATCCGCGGTGGGTCCGGTCGAGATAGTATTCGGACATAACGATTTGCTAGCCGCAAATTTTATCGACGACGGAGACAAAATCTGGCTGATCGATTTCGATTACGCAGGCTTCAACAGCCCCTTGTTTGATCTCTCCAACCTGGCCTCGAACAATGAACTCAGCGAAGCCCAGGAGCGTAAAATGCTTGAACAGTATTATCAGGATGTTGTTGATGAGGCCAGGTTGTCCAGTTACCATGCGATGAAATGCGCGTCCCTGTTGCGTGAGACCCTGTGGTCGATGATATCCGAAATATATTCCCGCGTGGACATGGATTTTGCCGAATATACGCAAAAAAATCTGACTCGATTCGAGTCGGTCTATGCCGATTTTACAAAAAACTTTAATTAATCCAGCTTAGCGGAGCCCAACTTGATGAATCTCGATATCGATTTTGTACGCAGCCAATTCGATCAGATAGCCGACCGACCCGATTTTGTCTTCGCCTCGAATGCCGGGGGCAGTTACCTCAGTAATCAGACCAACGCGGTACTCGAACACTACAACCACCATACCCGGGTACAACCCTATTCACACTTCACACCCTCTGCCGAGGCCGGTGAAGCCATGGACAGGGCGTTCCAGGGCTGGGCGGAAGCATTGAATATCAGCCTATCCGAACTGACCATAGGACCATCCACCTCGATGAACACCTATGTCATGGCACAGGCAATCGGTGCGTCGTGGAAAAGTGGTGACGAAATCATCGTCACCAACCAGGATCACGAAGCCAATTCCGGGGTCTGGCGGTTCAAGGCAATCGAGAAAGGCGTTACCATCCGCCAGTGGGAGGTGGATTCCGAGACAGGATTACTGGATATTGAAACTCTGTTACCCCTGTTAAGTGAAAATACGCGCTGGGTATTTTTTCCGCACTGTTCGAACGTCGTCGGCAGCATCAACCCGGTCGCGGAAATCACCAAAACCATAAAAGCGAAAAGCCCGGCCAGGGTATTTATCGACGCGGTCGCCTATGCGCCGCATCATATCTGCGACATGAAGGCCCTGGGTATCGACGCCTATGCTTTTAGCCTGTACAAGGTATTCGGCCCGCATCAGGGCGTTCTCTACGTGAATGGTGAAATCCATGACGAGCTTGGCTCGCAGGCACATTACTTCAACGCCGGGAGCCCAGCCAAGGATTTCAATCCGGCAGGCCCGCAACATGCCCAGATCGCGGGTTGCGCCGGCGTGCTCGATTATTTCGACGACCTGCATCGCCATCATTTTGGCGACAGCGATAAGAACAGGGCGGCAAAGCTGGCCGAAATTCACCCGTTGATATTGCAACACGAAAATCGGCTCGCCGCACCAATCCTCGATTTTCTGAACAACCACAAAAATTTACGCATCATCGGAAAGACTCACGTCAATGACGATGATCGTGCACCGACAATCGCGTTCAAGCCGCTCACGCAAAGCTCGCAATCGCTGACTACCAAATTACAGGACCAGGGCATAGGCGCCGAAAACGGTCATTTTTATGCCCACCGCCTGATCGGTGACCTCGGCATCGAACCCGAGGACGGCGTGGTGCGTTTATCGCTGGTACATTACAGCAATGACGATGAGGTAGCGCGGATAATCAGGGCCCTGGAAACCTGCGTGGATGACCAGTAGCCAATCCGCACGGCGCTGGTTAACTAGACTGATCGCAGTAATCAGCCTCGGATCCAGTATGGCCAGTTTCGCACAGCAACCACCCTCGGCGGCAGAAATAGACGGCTACGACGGCCTGTTCAAGGCCGTGGTCGAGCGCGATCAAGCGACTCTGGCCCGGGAAATCGGACGCAGTGACGATATCGACCATCGCGATAGTTATACCCGCAGCGCGCTACACATCGCCACCTATTTCGGCAACCACGACGCCATGCGCGCGCTGGTCGCGGCCGGGGCCGACGCCAATGCGCTGGAATACGATTATTACGATATCGTCACCATAGCCGCTGTCGCCAACGACCTGGCCAGCATGAAACTGGCGCTGCAACTTGGTTGCCGACCCGGCAATGTCACCAGTCGTTATGCCGGCACCGCCCTGATCGCCGCCGCCCATCTCGGACATGTGGAAATCATTGATACCCTGATCACGGCCGGTGCGCCGCTGGATCACGTCAACAACCTGCACTGGACCGCCCTGATCGAATCGATCGTGCTCGGCGACGGTGGTGACCAGCATACCGAAACGCTCAGGCTACTGGTCGCGGCCGGCGCCGATGTGAACCTGGCGGACCGTGCTGGCAGGACACCCTTAACCCTGGCGGGAGAGCTGGGTTATACACGCATGATGGAAATTTTGCGGTTGGCGGGGGCGGAGTAACTTACCATCGCATAAATGTTGCATTCCCGGGATTAGAAAACCGGGTTTGGTGTGTGTCCCCCGGTGTTCTGTCGATAAACTAATCAGGATCCGGTTTGGGCTTGTTTTTAATCACAGCCGCTTGTCAGGTGGCTTTGCTCGGTGGTTTCCATGTGTCTGGAGGCCTTTCTTCAAATTGCGGGAGATCATCATTTATTTCATGCCATCGAGCCTTGGAACCTACGAAGATATGTGACTCTGGCTTTATACCTGGATCTCCTTCAACCGTACCTAGCGTTACCGTGGTGATCCTGCCTTTTTCGGTTCCTGCTAAAGACGAGCCACACTCACTACAAAAACACCATCCGGCACCTGCTAACGTTTCGTATACTTTTACCTGGTCTACTCCTGAGATCCATTGAAAATCGCCCGGATTGAAATCTGCATAAGTCGAAAATGCCGCACCATGCTGCCGCCTACACATAGAACAATGGCAGTGATCCGCATCAAAAAGGGGCCCAGTAATTTCGTAACGAACTTTGCCGCATAAACATCCACCTTTAATTGCTACCTTGGTTTTCATCTATATGACCCCCTAGCGCCCCGCATCAGCGGCGCGGCTTTGCCGCGTCCAACTGTATGCGTTTGTTAGCTGCTTAAAGCTCGTGCTCTTTAACAATGAATGCCGAAGATTTCGAGTGATCTATAAAATTTCCCTCATCTTCTAACAGCGCGGCGCCTAATTTCTGGCCCTCCGGTGAACTCATTCCTTCCATCAACTCTTCCTCCGATTCAAACCACACCTCGGCGACACCATCATATTCCGGCTGCATTCCTCTAGAACTCCTCAACCCTTCGTTTAATGGGGTGTCTAACGTGTGAGATTGCACATATTTCTTGGCCCTCATCGCATCGGCATTTTCCATGAAAAATGGGCCATGTTTATTCATCCAGTAATCTTTGAATTCTTCGCGAGACATATCCGGGTGCCGTGTTATACACATAACAAACTTGATCATCTTTGATTGCTCCTATACTAATTCGATTTTCTGTAAAGATTGTACCAATGGTTTAAGTTCAGCCTTAGAATTTACCGTTGTCGTTCTTCCATTCACTGCGCGGGGGGACCGCCTCGATCGTATCCCAATGTTCTACAAGTTTGCCATGCGCGACTCGGAAAAGGTCAAAGAATGAGGAATGAACTCCATTTACAGAACCCTCACTGACAGTCAGCACAAAATTTCCCTCTGCCAGGATACGATGCATTTTGTCATATTTTGTGGTGATGTCGCCGTTAGAAGCTGGGTCGGATAAAGCCGGACGCAATGTCGACAGACCATGACCGATACCTGGATTGTGCTCGGTATAACACTCGCTATCAATATAATGTTCCAGTTTATCAAGATGGCCATTGATCAAGACGTCGTCAACGAAGGAGCCCACAATTTCCCGGTTATATTCGGTTCTGTCCAGATCGGTAGCTTCAGTCGACCCATCAACCATGGTGTGACCGGAGGGATTGGGGCCTTCCCTGGGCTGGATGTTGTCCCAATGCTCAACGGTCAGGTCTCCCTCGAAGCGGAAGATTTCGAAACCGATCCTTGAAGTGTCAAAGTCGTACTCAGTGTGGGCAAATACATAGTCACTATCCGAGAAAATGCGTACGATATTGACACGAGGAGAGCTTTTGGCTAGACGTTTGAATAGCGCCGCAAGACCCTCTCCCCCTTCGTGAGTCTGAGGATTATGCTGGATGTACTTGTCAGGATTGACAATGGCGACCGATGCTTCATCACCAGTTTCGATGCCTTTGAGTAATGTGCAAATTTGGTCTTTTCTTTTTGAGGTCACGAGTGATTACGCTTCTATTTGTGCAGCTAACGCCTCGCATCAGCGGTCAAAAAATCGCGTAGCAGTTTGCTGATCCCAAAGCGCGTTTTAAAGCTGTTGTTATGCGAAAATTTGGATTCATTATTAGTGCGCATGATGAGTGAATTTTCTGCTACTGAAGCAGATCAAGAAATTCATCCGGTGCTGGTGTCTCGAAGGTGAGTCGCTTGCCGGTTTTTGGTCGCGTAATACTTAGGCGCAATGCATGCAGCCCCAGGCGGGGGCCAGTAGTACCATAACGGGGATCGCCAATCACTGGATGCCCTAGCCAGGCCATGTGGGCACGGATTTGATGTTGTCGCCCGGTCTCCAGTTGAACTTCAAGCAGTGCCCGATCCTTTACAGAGCGCTGGGTGTGAAAATGCGTAATGGCTTTTTTGGCTTCCGGATGTGGACCGACATTCATATGATACTTCTCTGAATCCATTCTCAAGGGCTGGTCAATGCTCCCTTGACTTGGGTTGGGGCAACCTTCAACTACCACAAGATAGATTTTCTCGGCACCGGACCATCCCGCATTAACTGCTTCGCACATTTCGCGAGAAGTAGCAAACAACAAGACACCGGAGGTATCGCGATCGAGCCGGTGAACAGGCCATAGTTTAACAGGGCGCTTGGGGCGTGAGAGCTGGTTGCGAAGAATTGCAAGCGCATGATATTTGTTTTCATCCGCTGAAGCCACAGACAATAAACCTGCAGGCTTGTTAATGGCTATAAGATCGCTGTCCGAATACAAGATCTCCAGCGGGGAATTCCCACTTCGCATGTTTTTTACCGCTGCTCGAACTTCCACATTATCGCCGGCTTTGAGTTCGTGATCATGCTGCGTGATAGACTGACAATTGACAAACACGCATCCAGCTTTCAACCGTTGTTTTATCTTGTTGCGTGCCCAGCCTTTTAGCTGAGTGTTGAGGAAAGTGAGCAGACCCGTAGCCTTGCTCACTCGTAATCTGTCAGACATAGTATGTCATTCTCCAACCTGGTTCTTCCAGTAATGCTCTAGACATAATTATCATCGCTTAACTCTGCGTTCAGCGGCCCAGCTCTGCTGGGTCCGTTTCAAGCCCTTGTTAGATAGTCATTTTGGATAACTTTCATATCTATTTTCAAACCTGCCGCCGTTTTATCTGCAACATAAGCTGCCTTTCCCAATACACTTATGAACTCCTCATCCCACTCGTCAATTTCTCTTGCTGCATAGTGGCCGAATACTAAAGTTTTCAGTTTTTCTCGCTCGCTATTTTCGCCTTCAAAGTATGAAACTAGCCATTTAAGCTGGGCTTGAATGGAATTCAAAATTTCTGGAGCTGCTATTCCTGAATTAGTCCTAATTCGATCCCTACATAATTGTAGTGCTTCTCGCGCGACCTCCGCTTTGATATCTTCTTGGCTCATGGTTTCAATGACTCATAACGCCGCGCTTCGGCGGCACGAAGCGAGGGACGAGCGGAGCGTCCGACTGGAAGCGTCTTGTTATGTGCTGCCTATTATAACTTTTTACTTCAATATTCAAATTTACCCCCCTAATTTTTCAATAGTATTATCTATATCTTCTTTCCATTGAGCTTCAGTGGTTTCTACAAACGACTTTGGCCCTCTAGATGCACTCCATAGAACAACATCTGGGTTCAATTCTCGATAAGTTTGCAAACTTTCGATCAATGATTCTGAGCTACCACCTGCGTCTGAAATAACCAAAGTGTGCCATTGCTCATTTGACTGGAGCAATGTGTCTCCTGTAAAAAGATAAGTGCGGCCAAGTGGAGAGTTATACAAAAATGAAATGCTCCCATTGGTGTGTCCTGGCGTACAAATTATCTCGATGTCAGAAAAGTGCCTGATGTTCTCAGAGAAGGTGATATCTACTTCACATGACTTTGAAATCTCGTTTTTTTCTTTTTCGTGGCAACATAACTCTGAATTAAATTGTTGTTTGATGATTTCTAAGGATGCACCCGCTTCGTGGCGATGACTAAGATACTGATATTTGACGCCGCCCATCTCAGCTATATGGTTGATTTCTTCAGTATGTCCCGTGTTATAAATCAGAACATTGCCTTCAGGGCACTGCAAAAAATACGCATGCGCGTGGACCGCTCCAAAAGGTATTTCTAATTTAGTCTGCCACAGGTCTTGGTATATTTGTTTCATAGTTTATTCCTTCGGATATGGTTAATATCAAAGCCTCAAGTTTTCCTCAGACTAGGCACATAACGCCTCGCATCAGCGGTCAAAATGAACGCGCAGCGGGCATTTTGATCCGACTGCATGCGCTTGTTATGTGGCATGTGTATATTTTTCAAGTATACCCGCTACGTGGTTAATGTAGCTCTCTGAAATTTGTAGTCCAGTGGCAACCTTCTGCCGGGACCTGAACCTCAATCAGAAGGTCGGCTCAAACGATACTGTCTCTTTTATTTTTAAACTACAGCCTTTCCTTCAGAAACTCGCGAGACATTTCGCTTGCCTCGGCGGCAGCCTTCGGGTTAGACCGAATGATATACCCGACATCTACAGTGTCGATTCCCGGATGATCAAACGCATGGTGAGCGCCTGCGAACACTTTCAATGTGATTTCGTGTAGAGGCTTTAGTTTCTCTACGTACTGCGCGCATAACTCGGCGGGAGTCCAACTGTCCTCACTTCCAATCAATATTAAAGTGGGCGTATTGATCGGTTCAGATGCACTACACAACGGATAGAGTAGTATCGCGGCTTGAAACGGTTTCATCGCCAAACCCTCGGAGGTTGACTGTTTGATAATCTCGAGAACCGTCATACCGCCATGTGACATTCCGATCACTGCGATGCGGTTTGGATCAACGAATGAAAGAGTCGACAGGTGTCGCTTCGCGCCATAGGCATCCAGTGCCCGGCGCCACGGTGTCGTTAACGCACCTCCCCCCACTCGACCATCACAGATGTAGTCGAAACCGCGGGGTTTAAACGAATCTACACTCAGGACAACGTAACCCCAGGAGACGAGCCTTTTAGACCACATCTCTTCGTGCTCCGAGATGCCAGCACAGGTATGCAGGAGAATTATTGCGGCCCGGGGTTCCTCACCCGCAGGTCTTGCGAGATACCCGGTTATCGAAACACTAGGCTCTATTTTGACTTCCACCGGTATTCCCAGTTTTTTTGCCTGCCTGACCTTGAAAGGGCTTGGAGCATAGGTATAGGAAACACTCTCGAACTTAACTAATTCCGCGTCTACATAAACTGGGGCCGCGCTGAAGGCAGTTTCTGCAAATACAATCGAAGCAACCAGGCCTGTAGTAATTGTTACGCACAATAAATCAATTCTTATCGTCATGTTATCGACTCCTTTGAGTACATGCCACATAACGCCCCGCATCAGCGGCGCGGCTCTGCCGCGTCCGACTGCATGCGTTAGGCTGCCAATTTGGATAACTTCTATTCGTTTGGTCCATCGAGGCATCCGTGTGGAAAGCTGTTTATTCCTGGTTGAATATTTGCCCAGGAAACCTTGCTATTGGTCCAAATCTCAAATGAGGGTTTAACTGATTCTGGCTCATCAAGTGTATTCACCGTAAACATTTGAATATCTTCGAAACGAGTGCTCGTAATAAACAACGGCGTTCCACATTTTGTGCAAAACTCCCGGGTCATTCCCGATCCGTCTTGAGCTGAATGTTTATACTTACTAAGTTCTCCAGAGACTATATCAATGGAGCCTCGTTCTACAATTCCCAATACGTGAAATGGGCTCCCGCTTAGGTACTGACAATCTCGGCAGTGACAGTAGTACGAATCTTGTGGTTGGGAAGTCAGCTCGTATCTAACTGACCCGCAAAAACATCGTCCTTTCATCTTCGTCTCCTCCACCAATTAAACTGGCCGCCTAACGCTTCGCATCAGCGGCCCAGCTTTGCTGGGTCCGACTGCATGCGTTAGGCGTAAATTGAGATCTAAATTTATTCATTCTTGTAGACCGGGGTTACGCCATCATCTGCATATCCTATTACTCCAGGCTCCCACCATAGTATTGGACTATTTTTAAACGATTGTCGTTGATTTAGAAGATTGACTAAGCTCTGTAATTTTGGGAAATGATCAAGCTTTGGATCAATTCCAATAGGGCGATTTAAAATGTAACCCATGTGGCAACCTAGAGCTATATCTTGAATTGACAGCAATCCCGGTTGGAATCCCTCGCCTTCTACCGAAATCTGTTGTTCTAGCCAGTCCAGTAGATAGGGAAATTGCTCTGCACAAACGGTGAGATAATCCGAATCACCAATTGACGTGCCTCCCCATTTCATTTGTCCGATAGTGGTTGCCGAAGTAGCGAGCGTATGAATGCTTGATCCGACTAGCCGATCGTGCCAGTGTGAATTTTCCCTGTTTAGGGACTTTGCTAGAGGGGGGTTCTCGCCTGCAGGCGCGCTGTAATTGGCCAAAAGATACTCTACGATGAGCCCGCTTTCCCATAGTTGAACATCATCATCCCAAAACGTTGGAACCTGCAGAGTCGGAGTAGATTCGGCACGGCTTGCTGACGTCGGGGTTGTAATTTCCTCACGACGCTCGTACTCAAGGCTGAGTTCATCAAGAACTACGCGTACTATTCGAGAGAAAGGAGAGCCAGTTGTGAAAAGTAGTGCCCTTTTATTCATGAATCTTTTCCCCTTGATGACTCAACTGAATTACGCCTAACGCTCACATCAGCGGCCCAACTTTGCTGCGTCCGACTGCATGCATTTGTTATGTGGTTTGCTCAATTCGCTGCAAGTCTCGTAGTACTTTAGTTATCAATGAGGCCTAATTGGCGAAGAAAAGTGGAAGAGTCATAGTAATCACGACCTTCGACGACCTTACCATCTTCTACACGCATAACACTACAATATCTAACTTCGACCTTCCGCCCTGTTGGTTCGAAAGTGCCTAGACTGGAACGAAGTGGGCCTGTATGCGTACCACGAGTGACAAACTCCACTACTGCCCAATCTCCATCCACAATAACTTTCACAACTTTGCATTCTCCATCTGGAAATGCCTCTCGCCATCTATAGTAATCGGCCTTATAAGCATCAGGACCCACTTGGAGCTCCCCTCTGGCAACATCTTCAAACTGACAATCTTCAGGGATTACAGTTGCACCTCTATCAGGATCTCGCATATCCCAGGACTCATGCCACATACGTACTGCGCGCTCGGTTTCATTCATTAAATTTTCTCCAGGTCAAATTTGGGACGAGATATAAGAATTACTAACATGTAAGGAAAACCACATAACGCCTAAATCAGCGGCGCGGCTTTAGCCGCGTCCGACTGCATTTGCTTGTTATGTCCGATTTACAACTATTCATTATCCTGTAGGGTATACAACCTTAAAATTCTCGCACACTACCATCATTTCCAGTGACCTTTCTTGATTCAATTCTTCACATACACGCCCAAAGTATTCCCAATGAACATCCTTCCAGTACTCCAATGATAAATCACCTTCTCCTTCACTAGCTGCAAATTTTTCACCTACATTTTTAAATGGTATAACATCTACCAAAGTGGTCTCAATCACGCATTGCGGAAAGCCATCCCAATCTGTAACTACGCTCAGGTCTCCAGCCTTTGGTTGCTGTTTATCGCCTGTTTGATATTCCCAGAGAAGTGAAGCCGTCCCGAGCTTTTTACCTTCTATTACTAAAGCCACTAGCTCGTTCGCATCAGGTTCATTATCATCAAAATGAAAAAAATCATATAACGGAGTATCCAATACCATATCTGCTTTCATCAGGTACTCGATCCAAAAATCCCAAGATTTCGTAGAATTGTTCATTAAATCACCATTGGACATAACGCCCCGCATCAGCGGCGCGGCTTTTCCGCGTCCGACTGCATGCGTTAGGCGACATGTATGACAAATCTATCATCATGATTTTGCTTCTTTACTAGCTCGATCATTTCGGCTATTTCAGTTGGATCAATGCGAGAAATATCGAGCATATACTTGCTCTGGGTTGCAACAATTTCGATTTCGTAATTTCCGATGCGAATTTCTTGTAGCATGTTGAGATGTTCGTATTCTAGGTTTTCTCCCTCCATTGATACCTTTACGCCACGCTCTTCTTCGTCGAAAATTTCTTCGTAAAATAGTGTTCTGTGAAGAATAAGGCTCTTAACACCAAAGTTTTCATATTCCACTGCGAACGAAACGATTAGATCTTTATCGTCTTCTTCTAGACTAATAAATTCAACTCTCTTCATTTCCATTGGATTGTCGCCTAACGCCCCGCATCAGCGGCGCGGCTCTGCCGCGTCCGACTGCATGTGTTATGGGCCACATGGTGTTTTTGTTCAGGTTTCGGTTTTTCCATCAAAATAATTTTCAATTCCCTCTACTATAAAATTTTTTATCCAAGGCTTTAAGTCCCCTTGGTCATTTCTAATCAACTTAATAATTTTTGACGAGCTCATTACTCCATCTTTCACTAAAAGTGGTGTTCCAGGATACTTACCTGGATTAGATCCATCATCTACTCCCAAATGCAAATAGCCCTTCTCCTTGCTCCAGGTTAGGGCCTTTTCATCATGTGGTTTGTTATAGGTGAAGTGGTAGCTAACAATTTCATCCTCATCGTCAAACCAAACAAACAAATCCATATTTAAACTTGTGAACCAGCGTTTCCTCGGTTCGTCTGGTCTTTGCTTCGTCTTCTTTATTTCTCGTAACAACGTGGCCTCCTAACGCCTCGCATCAGCGGCCCAGCTTCGCTGGGTCCGTTGCATGCATTATGCGCTCGGTTATCTGCGTGTAAAGTGGCTTCTTGCGAGTGCATCTTCATATTTTTCTTTTGTATGTCCAGGGCATCGCCTTTCTAGTTCTTTGAGAATATCCGTCCATTCCGGAATAACTTTACCATTCAAATTTGGTATGTGATCCCATTTTCCTTGCCACACTTCATCACTAATTTTGTCAGATGCCTTGAGTAAAGATTTTCGAACAGACTGTTTCTTTTTCGTCATTGCAATATTTCCGACGCATAACGCTTCGCATCAGCGGCGCGGCTTTTCCGCGTCCGACTGCATGCGAGTTATGCGTAACTTGTGATAGTTGCAAGTATTTACTGAAATAGATCATTGGATTTTTCTGTTAATTTTAGAATGTCACCGTCTCTGGGACTGACATGTGATAAAACCAACCAACCTTTCTGTAATAGTGACGGAATTAGCTGGTTATATGCCTGCACAGAATAACCTGGAAATACGTTTTCGAAAATTTTAGTTCCTGGCTCAACTGTGATTTTTGCTCCATGTTTTTTAATTGCATTCAGTACTCTAAAAGCCTCGCTTGATATATTGCAAGGATCTAACTCATCACTTGAAGCAAGTTTGATCTCTATCTCGTGAACTCTATTTCCCATGAGGCTTCAGTTACGCATAACGTTGCAAATAACTGGGCGTTAAAAATGTTGCGTGTTTTTGGCGCAACGCTTTTAACGATCCATGTTGATTTGCCTTGTTAGCAGAAATTACTTGCAAAATATTCGTAGCATGAAGATTAAGTAGTATTTTTCGACGGTTAAATATCTTTTTCATAATATTCTAAGTGGCATATCAATTCATCCAATAACATACTCTCGTACTCATTTTCACATCTGTTGTAATAGTAAGAAAGTTCACCGATTATTTCTGTGAGCGTCGTTCTTTTGAATTTTATCCATTTCTTTCTCTTATTATTCAAATCCTCTTTTGTTTCCTCATCAAATATATAAAATGATGCTTTTTCTAGAACAATAGATTTTTGTTCTTTATCAAGGTCAACAAGTATGAATCTATCACTCATATGATTGATTCTTCTAAAATTCCTATATCTGCTAATGTCCTGCATCAGCGGCTGAGGCAAGCGCTAGCTTGCCGAAGTCCGACTGCATGCTTTTGTTGGACGAAGCCGCTAACGCGGAGGAAAACAGTTTCGTCATAATAATTTGGTGTAACCTCATTACCGGTCATCGTTAATAACCGGTAAATTGTAATCTCCAAAACCACATGAGGTTACAAACTGATGAAAACATCAAACGATCCGCAATTCAACCGTTACTACGAACTGCACTGCAAACATCTCAGGCTCAAAGGACTGCAACCCAAAACCATTGATGCTTATACCCGGGCACTGCGCCGTATTGGAGACTATTTTGATTTCCAGGTGGATGATCTGAGTCAGGATCAGTTGCTGGATTATTTCCATGCCCTGTTGGAACGCTTGTCCTGGAGTGCAGTCAAGCTCGATCTCTATGGACTGAAGTTTTTCTATACCCATGTCCTGAACAAAGCCTGGACAGACGTACAGTTGATCAAGTCACCGCGTACAAAGCGCATTCCCGATATTATTTCAGTGGATGAGGTGCAAAAACTGATCATGGCGACAGACCGGCTCAGCTATCGGGTATTTTTCTTCACGCTCTACAGCATGGGTCTGCGGTTGGGAGAAGGTCTCAGGTTACAGATCGGCGATATTAATACGACCCACCACCGTATCCACATCCGCAATGCAAAAGGTAATAAAGATCGTCTGGTGCCGTTGCCGCACAATACCCTACGGATACTACGCCGCTTCTGGTCACTGCATCGACATCCCCAATTCCTCTTTCCCAGTCGCAAGCGGGGCCTGAAAAATGCATATCTGGCGTCGATGCCGATGGATCGAGGCGGTGTTCAGAGTGCCATGAAAGTCGTGGTGTGTGAAATGGGGCTAAAAAAAGATTTCATGCCACTCGCTACGACACAGCTATGCAACTCACCTTCTGGAGGCCGGTGTTGACCTGGTCGAACTGCAGAAAATTCTCGGCCATGTGAGCTTACTGACCACGGTTCAATATACCCATTTAACCCCGATCACCAATCATCGCTGCGTATCACAGATCAACCATCTGGTGGATGGCTTTGATATTCAATGGGGGAATGTCCGATGATCCGTCTATCCTCCGTCATTGAACAGTTTGAAACCCACTTTCGACAGCGCTATGGGAAACGGCTCCTGCCTTCGCAAGGTAAAGCGCTGGCAGCGATAAAATCCTGTAGAAGCCACTACAGCCCGTTGATGCAAGCGCATTGTGAATCCTGTGACAACGACCAATACTTTCCGCATTCTTGCGGCAACCGGCATTGCCCACATTGCCAGCACCACGAATCCCAGCAGTGGCTGGAAAACCAGGGTCGGAAACAGGTGCCAGCCCGCTATTTCATGGTCACCTTCACGGTGCCTGCACAGTTACGACCCCTGTTCTTCCGCCACCAACGACAATGTTACAGCCGGCTGTTTGACTGTGCCTGGGATACTCTGCAAACCTTCAGTCAAAACGATAAAAAACTGAACGGCACGCCCGGTGCCATAGCGGTGTTGCA
>Ga0209988_10001254_pt1 | contig 16481 bp, 12 predicted proteins | sample N075metaG_FD_183115 | JGI IMG/M metagenome (GOLD analysis project Ga0209988, IMG submission 183115) | Deep subsurface microbial communities from Kermadec Trench to uncover new lineages of life (NeLLi) - N075 metaG (SPAdes) (version 2) | ecosystem: Environmental > Aquatic > Marine > Ocean trench... | reverse complement strand
ATCGACCTTGAGATCTGTTTGGTGGGAGATATCACCAATGACCACGTTCACCCGGACCATGACTCGTTCTTCGATCGCCCGTTTTCTCGTGCTGGCGGGCATCGTCACCGTCGCCGGATGTGGCAGTTACGACAATCCGCAACAGTCAGCCAAGAGCGAGACGAAGCCGGTTGCCGAAACGCAGACCGTCGCGGACGCGAAGCCCAAGGGCGAGTTGCCGACGCAGATCGCCGCCGCCCCGAAGTTGCCGGTGGCAGCCCTGATCGCAGCGAACGAGTCCGAGGCCCGCAAGGCCATCCGCGATGCGGGGCTCCAGGACACTGCGGCGACCCGTATCCCGACCCCGACGACACAGCCGGCCGAGTCGACCCTGTCGGTGGAGCCCACCCGGTTGAGTCTCGGATCGATCGCGACGGGCAAATTCGCGCGGGGCAGCGTGGTGATCACCAACACCGGCACGGAACCGATCACGATCAACCAGTGCAAGACGAGTTGCGGCTGCACGAGCACGAAGTGTCCGAAGGGCGAGACGCTCGCGCCCGGCCAGTCGGAGGAGGTTGAGATCCAGATCACCGCGGGCACGCGGGCACGGCAGATCAACAAGACCGTCACGTTCCTTGTCGATGGACAACGCCCGGTGATACTGCCGGTCTCGGTTGAGGTGATCGCCTACGTGACGATCAACCCGCAGACCATCGACCCCGACGTCAACACCGACGGCAAACTCGTGCTGACTTCAACGGACGGCCAGCCCTTCCGCATCACCGGCATGAACCCGTCTGTCATCGAGGACTTTGAAGATATCGAGGCGATCGAGCACGAGGTGTACGTCTCCTGGGACAAGTGGCGTGAGCTGGGGCAGAATCGCCGGCTGACCATCGACGTTGATCACCCGGAGGTCGAGCAGGTTTCCGCTCTGGTCCGGACGCGGCCGCAGACGATTCGCAACTCGGCCGGCGCGTTGAAGGGGACTGCCGGCGGTCTGCAGGGCAGCGGCGTCGTCAACAGGCCGCTCCTGAACCCCTCTCCAGTGCAGACACTCGCGGTTGCCGTCAAATACGGCAAGGTCGATGAGATCCGCGAAGCACTCGGCACCGGGATCGACCAGGCAGATCGCGATGCGTTGCTCAACCTGGCGTCACGGTACGGCCAGGTCGAGGTCATGGACCTCCTGCTGGAGAATGATGCCAGCGTCGAGTCCAAGGACAAGCTCGGTCGCACACCCGTTCTCTCGGCCGTACAGTCGCGGAACGCCGAGGCCGTCGTGCTGCTGCTGGCCAGGGGCGCCGATGTGAACGCCCGTGACGCGCAGCAGGGTACGGCCTTGCAGCGAGCGGCCGGTTCCTTCGGCGACGAAGCAATGGTCAAGAGCCTGCTCAAGGCCGGCGCCGATGTCAACGCCGCCGACAAGAACGGTCAGACCCCGCTGATGTGGGCCGCCCGCTGGGGTGACTCGAAGCGGGTCCAGGCCCTGATCGATAGCGGTGCCACGGTGAACCTTCGCGACAGCAAGGGCATGTCCGCACTCGACTACGCCCGCAACCGCCGCGACAAGGACCTTACACAGAAGAACGAGGTGATCGCCATCATCGGGCCGATCGCCGAGGCCAAGACGGACTCCGGCAGCGCCGGCAAGTCGGGCGTCGACTGATTCACGGGTGATGTCCGAAGACACGGCCGACGTCGCTGCGCGACGTCAACCGTGCCACCCGGCTGTCCTTAAATCTCTATCATTGCGGCTCCGAACAACTCCAAACGGGACCGCGACTCATGACAACCGCCACCCCGACTGCCTCCACGACCACCGAGTACGACGAGCTGATCTCCCTGGTCAAGCAGGCGAACCTGCTGGCCTCCACCGCCGCGCTGCTGGACTGGGACCAGGAGACCATGATGCCGCCCAGGGGCGTCGAGCACCGCAGCAAACAGCTGGCGCAGCTCGCCAGCATCCAACACGGTCTTGCCACGAATCCGCGTATCGGTGACCTGCTGGCCGCATGCGAGTCACAGGACCATCTCACGATCGACCCGACGGCGCCTGAGGCCGTGAACATCCGCGAGGTGCGCCGGCGATACGAGCGAGCGACAAAGCTTCCGACCAAACTGGTCGAGGAACTCGCCCAGCTCACCAGCCTCGCACACCACGAGTGGGCCGAAGCGCGAAAAGCGTCGGACTTCGCCCGCTTCCGGCCGTGGCTCGAGAAGATCGTGGAACTCACTCGGCGCAAGGCGGAGTGCTATGGCTGGCCCGGCGACGGCGAGCCCTGGGATGCGCTTGCCGAGGACTACGAGGCCGGCTGCACGGCCGCCGACGTCGAGGTGGTGTTCACGCCGCTGCGCAAGCGGCTCCAGGACCTGCTCTCGGAACTGATGGCGAGTTCCACTTGCCCGTCGAACACCTTCAACGAGATCGCGTTGCCCATTGACCAGCAGGAGCGGTTCGTGCGGTTCGTCTCGGAACACATCGGTTTCGAGTACTCACGTGGACGGCTCGATCGATCCACGCATCCGTTCTGCAGCGGGACACACTGCCACGACGTGCGTCTCACGACGCGGTTCCACGAGACCAACGTCAACGACGCCCTGGGCTCGACGATGCACGAGTCCGGTCACGGGATCTACGAGCAGGGGCTCTCACCCGACCACATCGGCACGCCGATGGGTGACGCGGTTTCCCTGGGGATCCACGAGAGCCAGAGCAGGATGTGGGAGAACCAGGTCGGCCGGTCACGCCAGTTCTGGGTGTGGGCCCTGCCGAAGCTGACCGAATTCTTCGGCGATGCCGTGGCGGGGCTCGGCATCGACGAGGTGTACGGCGGGGCGAACCTCGTCAAGCCCGACTTCATCCGGGTCGAAGCCGACGAGTTGACCTACAACATGCACATCATGATCCGGTTCGAGATCGAACGGGTCTTGATGCGCGGTGACCTGGCCGTCTCGGACATCCCCGACATGTGGAACCGGAAGTACAAGGAGTACCTCGATCTGGACGTTCCGGACGATCGGCGCGGGTGTCTCCAGGACATCCACTGGTCGAGCGGCAGTATCGGTTATTTCCCGACGTACACGCTCGGCAATCTGTATGCCGCGCAGTTCTTCGAGACGGCCCTGGAGGCGATGCCGGATCTTCACGAGCAGTTTGAGGCCGGTCAGTTCGGCGACCTCAAGCGGTGGCTGAACGAGAACATCCATTCACACGGAGAGCGGTACCCCGCCCCGGACCTGTGCCGGCACGTCACCGGCAAGCCGCTCACGGCCGAGCCGCTTCTGCGTTACCTGGAAGGGAAGCTGCGACCGCTTTACGGACTCTGATTTGAGCGAACGACGCCGCGCAGTCCTGGCCCTTGCAATCCTGCTTCCCGCGCCGAGTATCGGAACGTGGATGGGGATGGTGGCGGCCGAGGGCACGACGCTCGGTGAGACGTTCTATGTCGCGAGCAAGGCGTGGGTGCTGCTGCTCCCGGTGTTGTGGCTCATGGTCGTCGACCGCAAGCGGCCCTCGGTTCCCCGTCCGTCCGGCCGGGGCATGGTCGCCGCCTGCGTGACAGGCTCGCTCATCTTCGTATTGATCGGCGGGGCGTATCTGCTGTTCGCGCGATCATGGATCGACGTTCCACACATGCGGGAAGAGGTCCAGGAGATGGACCTCGGGAAGCTGAAGTACCTGGGTTTGGTCGCCTATCTGATCACGATCAACTCGCTGCTGGAGGAGTACGTCTGGCGATGGTTCGTGGTGACACGTTGTGAGGCGCTCCTGCCCCGGTGGTGGGCCGTGGTGGCGTCAGGGCTCTTCTTCACGCTCCACCACATCATCGCTCTGTGGGTCTACTTCGACTGGCGCATCATTGTCCTGGGGTCACTCGGCGTCTGTATCGGCGGGATGACGTGGTCGTGGCTCTATCTCCGCTACAGGAATATCTGGGCGGCGTATGTAAGCCACGTGTTCGCGGACGTGGTCATCTTCGCGATCGGGTATCAATTGTTGTTTATGTAAGTGTCCGAGTGGCACGGCCGACGGAGCGATAGCGACGTCGCCCGTGGTTGCGTCCAAATGTGTCTGGGTGGCACGGCCGACGGAGCGACAGCGACGTCGCCCGTGGTTGCGTCCAAATGTGTCTGGGTGGCACGGCCGACGGAGCGACAGCGACGTCGCCCGTGGTTGCGTCCAAATGTGCGGTGTGGGTGTTCGGACGGTTCCCACGGGCGAGCTCGCTAACGCTCGCTCGGCCGTGCCACCCGGTCACTTGCGCGTCGTCGTCTTTTTCTTTTTCTTCTTTGTCGTCGTCTTCTTCTTGGCGACCGTCTTCCTGGCGACCGTCTTCTTCGCGACGATCTTCTTCGCCACCGTCTTCCTCGTCGTTGTCTTCTTCTTCGTCTTCTTCTTTTTCTTCGCCGGTTCCGGTCTGTGCCACGGCACGGTCACGATGCCGACAAGCTTTGCGCCGGCGGCGATTTCGATCGAACGGCTCAGCAGCGTCGAACCTTTCCACGATGACTTGGGTCCGAAGTGCACATCGCCGTCGGTCTCGACGGCCCCCTCCATGACACCGTCGCACTCGATGCCGTCGCCGGACTGAATACGCCGCGCGGCGACCCTGCCGCGCTTGGTGATCTTGATCCGACCGCAGGTCTGCAAGTCGACGACGGGGATGTACGTCTTGACGATGACGTCCTCGATCTTGATTGCCTTCTGGCAACCGGGGCAGGTCGTGCTCATCGCGCGCGCCGAGACAGTGAGCCTGTGGCCGCACAGGTAGCAGCGTATGTCGCGCGTGGTCCCTGCCTTGCCCATCAGATCGGGGGAGCCGAGCCGGCAGCGGTGGCTATTTGACCTTCGCCGTCTGGGGCTGTGCCGACATCTTCGGCTCGGTGGTCGATGACGCCTTGCCGTCGGACTTGGCATCGATGCCGATCCGGACGTGCCCGTCGATGGTTGCGCCGTCGCCCATCGTCATGCGGCTGGCGATGATGTCACCGTTGATCCGGCCCTTCGCCTTGATCTCGACACGCTCGGTCGCTTCGACGTTGCCCTCGATGTAGCCCTCGATGGCGACTTCGTTGGCCTTGACGTTCGCCTTGCACGTGGAGCCGGCGGCGATCAGGAGCTTGCCTTTGGACGTGATCGATCCCTCGATCCGCCCGAGCACCTTTGCAGCCGAGTCGAATGAAAACTCGCCCTTGAACCTGGCATCGGGCCCCAGGATCGTTCCGTACTCCGTTGATGAATCCGCCATGACCAAGCCTCCTTGCGGTTGCATTTATGAAAGCGCCCATGCTAACGCAAGAATCGCCGATGTGCGACCGCGCGGGTGGGTGGCGCGGCCGACGGAGCGATAGCGACGTCGCCCGTGGTTGCGTCCAAACGTGCGGTGCGGGTGTTCGGACGGTTCCCACGGGCGAGTTCGCTATCGCTCGCTCGGCCGTGCCACCCGGCAGGTTGTCCACAATCGCCTCTTCAAGCCTTGATTCGATCGGCGAGAAAACTCTTGACCGTGTCGATGCCGATGCGCTGCTGCTGGGCGTCGTCACGATTCCGCACCGTGACGGTCTGGTCCTCGAGTGTCTGGCCGTCGATCGTGAAGCAGTAGGGGGTCCCCGCTTCGTCCATGCGGGCATACCGCTTGCCGATGTTCTGTTTGACGTCGAACTGGCAGGTGTACCTCGCCCGAAGCTCCTGGTAGAGCCGTTCCGCGGCCTCCGGCATCCCGTCCTTGGCCACGAGCGGGAATATCGCTGCCTGGATCGGCGCAAGCCGCGGGTGGAACTTCAGGAACACCTTGCTCGGCCGCGATGGGTCCGGCGTGTAGGCCTCGCAGATGACCGCCAGCAGGCCCCGCGTGAGTCCCGCGGCCGGCTCGATGACATGGGGCATGTACCGCTCGTTGCGCTGCTGGTCGAAGTACTGCAGCTTGACCTTGGAGTGCTCCTGGTGGGCGGTCAGGTCGAAGTCCGTCCGATGGGCGATTCCCTCAAGCTCTGCGAAACCCGGCGCCGTGAACGGGAACCGGTACTCGATGTCGACCGTTCCCGCCCCCGCCCTGGCATAGTGGGACAACTCGTCGGTCTCGTGTACGCGAATCTGCAGGTTTTCGTCGGTCAGGCCCATGGATTTCCACCACCAGAGCCGTCTTTGCTGCCAGAACTCGAACCACGTTCGGGCTTCGTCGGGGTGGCAGAACCACTCCATCTCCATCTGTTCGAACTCGCGGCTGCGGTAGATGAAGTTCCGCGGCGTGACCTCGTTGCGGAACGCCTTGCCGATCTGGGCGATCCCGAACGGGATCCTGACCCGCATTGTGTCCACGACGTTCTTATGGTTCAGGAAGATCCCCTGCGCGGTCTCCGGCCTCAGGTAGACCTTGTTCGCGTCGTCCTTGACCGCCCCGGTGTGGCTCTCGAACATCAGGTTGAAGTCACGCGGCTCGGTGAGCGTGCCGGGTTTCTTCGTGTCCGGGCCGACGACTCTTGCCAATGCCGCCGGGTCCCGGTCGAGCAGATCGGTGAGCGGTTCCGGGTCGCGTTCCTCGCCGGGCTGCACACCGGGTTTGTGGAGGTACTTGTCGGCCTTCTTTCTCGCACCGGCCTCGGACGCGTCGTCGTTCTCGACGAACGCGAACCAGCAGTCCGCAACCGGAAAAACCAGCAGCTGGTCGGCGCGATACCGCGACTTTGATTCGCGGCAGTCGACCATCGGGTCGTTGAACCCGGCGACATGCCCCGATGCTTCCCACGTCCGTGGATTCTGGATGATCGACGAGTCCAGCCCGACGATATCGAGCAACTCGCCGTCCGGACCCGTCGGCGGGCAACGCACCATCTCCTGCCACCACGCGTCACGCAGGTTGTTCTTGAGTTCCACGCCCAACGGTCCGTAATCCCAGAAGCCGTTGATCCCCCCGTAGATCTCCGACGCCGGGTACACGAACCCGCGGCGTTTACACAACGCCACGATGTCGGCCATTGACTTGGTGGTCGTTGTCTCGGTCGCCATGGGACGATCGTAGCTCATCAGTGACTGAGTGGCACGGCTGAGCGAGCGATAGCGAGCTCACCCGTGTAGACCGTCCGAGCTGAAGAAACGGTTCGATCTGGAGCAGTAGTTTGGACGCTCCTCCACGGGTGAGCTCGCTATCGCTCGCTCAGCCGTGCCACTTACGCAGCGGGCTCGGACCGCTTCACGGAGCTCGCCACTTCGATCATCCGCTTCGTCGCCAACTCGGCCGCAAGCTCAATCGCCGCGATTATCGATCCGGCGCTGGCGGAGTTGCGCCCGGCGATGTCAAACGCAGTGCCGTGGTCGGGGCTGGTGCGGATGATCGGGAGTCCCAGCGTGTAATTCACCGCCTTGTCCCACCCCAGTAGCTTGACCGGGATCAGGCCCTGGTCGTGATACATCGCCACGACGAGGTCCCACTTGCCGGCCGCGGCCTCGATGAAGATGGTGTCGGCGGGGAAGGGCCCCTGTACGTTGATGCCAGACTCGCGGGCGACATCGATCGCCGGCTTGATGAGCCGCGTCTCCTCGTCACCGAGACACCCGTCCTCGCCGGCGTGGGGGTTGAGACCGGTGACGGCGATTGAAGGGTTCTCGATGCCGAGTTCCCTGCATGCCTCCCAGCCCAGATCGATGGTGTCGAAGACCCGCCCGATCGTCAGCACGTTGCGGATATCCATCAGCGGTACGTGGGCTGTGGCGAGTACCACCTTCAGCCTCGGCGAGACGAACATCATCGCGTGACGCTTGGCCTTGGTGCGATTGGCAAGAAGATCGGTGTGGCCCCGCCAGCGGAACCCGGCCATCTGCCACGCCTGCTTGCAGATCGGGCCCGTGACGAGAGCGTCAAGATGCCGTGGCTGTCCTGGCGGGCGCAGGGCGTCTGCGATCGCCTCCTCGACGAAGATCTTCGACGCGACCCCGGCGGGTTTGGAAGGTCGCCGCGGCGATTGGATGAAGCCGTCGAACTCGTCGAAGTCCAGCACGACCACGTTCTCGACGATGCGTCGGGCCGTCCGGGTGGAATCGTGTGGCACGCGGAACCAATACGGCTCGACCTCGATCTGATCGGCCGCGTACGCGAGTTGCTCGTTGAGACCGTAGATAACGAACCGCCCAAGCGCTCGCACATGCGGGTCGTGCAGCGCCTTGACGACCACCTCCGGGCCGATACCGGACGGATCACCCATGGTGATGCCGATCGTCGGTCGGTCCTGGTTGTCATTGATCCTGGTCATCGACAAATGGTAGGCGTTCGGCGCGCATCCATATATATAATGAACGAGCCGTGACGGATTCCCGCACTGACGAAGTCGCTCGTGAAGCGGCGCGGCTGATGGCGTCCAGCCGCAGCGGGAGCATCGGTGAAGCGATCCGTGCGGCGGCAAGTGCGCTGGGTTATCACGACGTTGATCTTCCCGGACACGGCCGCGTTCGCAAGCACGCGCAAGGCCTGGCGATGCAGGCGCTGGGTCGCGAGGGATACGCCCGGTCTGTCGACGACGTCTGGCAAGCCGCCGAGCGGATCATGACGGTGCTGACCGAGGCGATACCGGATGCCGAGCCGCTGCTCGCAGGGCGCGCAGCCCAGGGCCTGATCGACGGCGGCGTCACGCTGCACGTTCGCGTGTACACCCATGCCTCCATCGGCGATGTCGCGCAGACGCTGGTCGACTTCGGGTACGACGAACCCGGCTTTGAGACGGCCGCGACGCGGTTCGGCAGACTCGACCGGCTGCGTCTGGCCGATGAGGGAATCGAGATACTTCTTACGCGGTGTCCGCCGGATGCCGTGGAGCGGTCTGGAGTCGACTTGTTCACGGGCAAGCCTGTGAGCACGGTGACGCTCGCGGAACTGCGCGCCAAGCTCTGTTAGCGCAACAGAGCTCTGGGCTCTTTTTTTCGCAGCGAAAAAAAGAACCCAGAGCTCTTTCTTCAGCCGATCCCGCCCTTCAGCTCGCCGCCGAACCTTGCCTTGAGCTTTCGCAATGCCGGGTCGTCCGGGCGGACGACCTGCGACTCCTGCTCCTGTTTCATCGCCAGCAGCGACAGACTGATCCGTCGGGTCTTTGGATCGACATCCAGCACCTTGACCGTGATGACCTCGTCGAGCTTGACAATGCTGCCGACGTTGTGCACGCGGCCCTCGGCAAGCTGCGAGATGTGGACGAGCCCCTCCACGCCCGGGGCGAGTTCCACGAATGCTCCGAATGGCACGATTGTCTTCACCCGACCGGTCACCGTGTCGCCATCGCTGATGCTGGCCGCGTGCGCATGGTAGGGGTCCGCCACGCATTGCTTCATGCCCAGCCCGATCCGAGGTGAGTCGCCGGTGAGATCGATCTTGAGCACCTTTACCTGGACGGTCTCACCCACGCTGATCCGCTCCGATGGATGCTTGATCCGATCGTGACAGATGTCGGAGATGTGGATCAGCCCGTCGATGCCGCCGATGTCGGCAAACGCGCCGTAGGGCTGCAATGACCGGATCTCGGCCGACCGTTGGTCGCCTTCCTTCAACTGGGCCAGGAGCGTTGTGCGTTGCTCGGCGCGCTCAATCTCCATCGCCTTCCGGCGGCTGAGGATGATCCGGCCTCGCCGTCGATCGAGCTCAATGATCTCGCACGGCATTTTCTCGCCGACGAACACCGACAGGTCGTCGATGTGTCGCACGTCTACCTGTCCGGCCGGCATGAACGCCTTGTGCTTGGCGAGTTCCATGTCCAGCCCGCCCTTGTTGGTGCCGGTGCACGTCGCCTCGACCGACTGGCCGACCTCGATCGAGTCCCAGTCGGCTTTGCGGTAGGCGCCGCGTCGCGACAGCAACAGCAGGCCTTCCTTCTTGTCGAAGCGAGTGATCATGAACTCGTATCGCTCGCCGATCGTCGGTGGGTCATCGAAGTCGGCCTTGGGGCACACACCCTGTGACTTCGGGCCGAACTCCACCAGCACATCCTCGCGGTGAATCCCGACGATGAGGCCCGTCTTCGCGCGCGGCCGGTCCCCGGTGGCTGACGGCTTCGGCCGTTCCGCCATCTCGACCATGTCCTGGAGGTTCATATCGCCGAGCGCCGCTTCGATTTCCGCCTCGAGCTTGGCGTCGAGATCATCGGAAAGCGATCTCGAGCCGCCGAACGCGGATCCATGTTGAGATTGTGAATCCTGCGACATGGTTACACCAGAATCGGGAGCGGCGCCGAGATGTCCGTCGGGCACGCCGTTGTCTCGTCGGGCGTCACCGACGTGACCTGTGCTGTCAACACGGCGCCTCGCGGCCGGTCCGTCTCTAATGATAGTAGGGCATAGTGATCGCATCGGCCTGTCATAATGCCGGGGCGAGCCGGTTGTTCGATGATGACCCGGACGGTCCGCCCCAGCAGGCGTCTTCGATATCGAATGGACAGGCCGTTGTCCGGGTCGCTCTCCAGTTCAATCAGCCGGCGGACACGCGACCGGATCACGGTTGGCGGGACGAAGCGGTCACGCCAACGCGCCGCGGCCGTTCCGCGACGGGCGCTGTAGGGGAACACGTGCATGTGCAGGTAGCCGATGCGAAGGGCCACCGCGACGGTGCGTTCGAAGTCGTCAACGGTCTCGCCGGGGAACCCGCAGATGATGTCCGTCGTTATCGCCGGCGGCAATCCGTCCGCGGTCGTCAGCGCGGCGTTGACCGTGTCGACCATCTCCAGGTAGTCACCGATCCGGTACTGGCGGTTCATACACCGCAGCACCGCATCCGATCCGGACTGCAACGGCAGGTGCAGGTGCGGCACCACGACGTGCTGGTTGGTGATCATGGCATCCAGCAACGGCTCCGAGACGTCGCCGGGCTCCATGGAGCTCACACGCAGCCTTGACAGGCCGGGCACCTGGGCCACGGCATCGAGCAGGTCGGCCAGCGGTGTCGTCCCGGCGCGACGCTGCTTCCGCCGCAGTGCCGTTTCGTGCCCGTAGGCGCCGATGAAAATGCCCGTCAGGACGATCTCACGGTGGCCGAGATCGACGAGCATGGTGGCTTCGGCGACCGCGTCCCGTATCGACTTTGATCGCAACGTCCTGCGAATCCGGGGAATGATGCAGAAGGTGCAGTGGGCATCACAGCCGTCCTGGATCTTGAGCTCTGCCCGGACATGGGAGCCCGCAGCGGGCCGGGGTGTCACAACAGGTAACGGCCGGATGGTTTGTCGGCAACTGGCCGGGGCCGGAGTGCGTAGAGACCGGGGAGCCTGTTGGGTCGTCAACCACTGATCCACCCGGAGGGCGAACCGCTCGGCGAGCGTCGTGCCGTCGTCTGACTCGTGCTGGATCACATGGTCACGCCCGCCGGCCAGTAGGGCCGCTTCATCGGGGTTGGTCGAGCCGTAGCAGCCGGTCACGATGATCTGGGGGGACTTGGAGAAGGATGGGGCAATAGGAGGGCACCGGCGCTGCCGTGCCTGATCTGTAACGTGAAGGGATTCGTGGTCATTCCGATCCAGCGACAAACCCGTATCCAGATGCCCGCCCAGATCGACGCTCTGGGCACGCCTGGCCGCACGGCGAATCGCCTGGCGGCTCTTGGCGGCTGCGGAACCGGTCACGCTGCAGGAGTGAATCACTTCGAGGTCGGCGTGAGCACCCTTTGCGGCACCGACGAACCCCCTCGCCAGCAGCACCGACTCCAGTTCACGGGTCTCTGCATGGTTCACGCGACAACCGAGCGTCGTGATGCGGTACCGCATGGATCGCATGCTAGCATCGAACCCGGAGACGGAGTCAGCATCATTTAGGGCCCTTCATTGTGGCCTCGCGTAAGATCCAGCTTTCCCTCGGTACACCAGGTGGAGCAGTCAAGATATGGGACGAGTAAGAACAGCCTGGGGCATGGAAATCGGAGCGGCGGCCATCAAGGCGATTCGGCTGCAGCGTGACGGCGACGACGTCAGCGTGACCGACTTCGCAGTTGTCCCGCACAAGAAAGTGCTCGCCACGCCCGACGTCGACCAGGACGACCTGACGCGCCTGAGCCTGGGGCAGTTCATCAGCCAGAAGAGCATCGACGGCGAGATGCTTGTCATTTCCGTGCCGGGGCACGCGGCGTTCGCGCGGTTTGCCAAGCTGCCGCCCGTCGATCCGAAGAAGGTCCCGGACATCGTCAAGTTCGAGGCCGTCCAGCAGATTCCCTTCCCGATCGACCAGGTCGAATGGGACTACCAGACCTTCGCGTCCGAGGACTCGCCCGATGTCGAGGTCGGTATTTTCGCGATCACGCGTGATCGCGTTCAGCAGCGGCTCGGCCTTTACGCCGAGTTGGGGATCGCGCCCGAAGCGCTGACGCTCAGCCCGGTCGCCGTCTACAACGCGATGGCCTACGACCATGGCCTGACCGAACGCAAAGGCACCATCGTCTATCTCGACATCGGCACGTATGCGACCGACGTCATCGTGGCCGAGGGAGGGCGGTGCTGGATCCGCACGTTCCCGCTCGGCGGAACGCACTTTACCGAGGCGATTGCCAGCACCTTCAAGCTCAGCTACTCCAAGGCGGAGAAGCTCAAGCACGAGGCCGCTGCGAGCAAGTACGCCAAACAGATCATGCAGGCGATGCGGCCGGTGTTCAGCGACCTGCTGCAGGATCTGCAACGCTCGATCGGCTACTACCAGACGCTGCACCGCGACGCCGAGTTGACGACGATGGTCGGGATCGGCTCGACGTTCAAGATCCCGGGGCTGCGGAAGTTCCTGGGCCAGCAACTGCAGATGCAGGTCGTGCGGCTGGACGAGTACAAGAAGATCTCGGTGACGGGCCGCGAAGCGGCGACCTTCGCCCAGAACGCGGTGAACCTGGCGACCGCGTACGGCCTGGCGTTGCAGGGCGTCGGGCTCGGCCGGATCACCGCCAACCTGGTCCCCGTGGAGACCGTGCGAGCACAACTCTGGCGGGCCAAGACCAAGTGGTTCGCCGCCGCGGCGGCGGTCATGGTCGTGGGGTCGATGATGATGCTCTACCGGCCGATGAGCGATCGCGGGTCCATGAAGCCCGTGGCCGAGTCGCCGGAGGTCGCGGAGGTGATGGCACTCGGCCAGCAGTTGAAACGCGACTACGAGAAGATCAGCAGTGAGAGCAACGTCGGCTACGCGACGGAGAACTTCCGGCGTCTGGTGGACTACCGCTCCGTGTGGCCCAACCTGATCTACGACTCGGCCCAGGCCATCGCGTCCACCGACCCGCAGCCCGACCTGCTCAGCGGCGACCTCAAGAAGCTCATGGCGATCCCGCCGAAGCAACGCCGGCTGGTCCGGCTGGTCGACCTCACGGGTGTCTACAGCTACGAAGCGTCCGACAAGAGCCGTCGTATCGCAGTCCGCATGGATGTGGAACTCAGCCACGACCGCCCGATCGAATTCCTCAACAACACGATCGCGGCCTGGCTGCGTGACAACGCGGAACGCCCGGGTGTTCCCTACCGGATCATCGACGCCTCGATCTCGTGCAACCCCGCGGAGAAACAGACCTTCCGTGTGACGGCGAGCGGTGAGCAACTCGTCGGCGGCAGCGGTGGCGGCAAGGCACCTCCCAAACGCAGCGGGTTCGGCGGCACCGGCAGCAAACGGCCGCCCCTGCCACCTCCGCCGCCGCAAGGCGGTGGGGCCACTGGTCCGGTCGGAGGATTTGATTCCGGTGGCGGTGGGCTCGGTCGACGCGACAAGCGCGGCAAGCGCAGCGCGCCGGGCAAGGGTGGTTCCGGCGGTTTCGGCGCGTCGGGCAGCGGGTCGTCGACGCCGGGCAGGGGTCAACAGCGGGCGCCGGTCCGGGGCAGCTACGGATCGCCGATCGGTCAGCGTTCCACCGGAGGCCGGGCGCCGGCACGCGGCACCTCGCACGCCAGCCTCGATTCGATGGGTCCGGTACCCGATGAGCCGTCGGTGTACCCGGCCGGTTCGGAGTACTACCTCGTGCCGGTAACCTTCGATATCGAGTTGCTGGATCGCGCAGCCCAGCGGAAGATCGAGGCGACGGCGGCAGCCAGCGTGTCCGCAGAGGGGGATCCGTCATGAATGCCGTCCTCCATTGGATCAAGGCCAACGTCTACACCGTGATCGCGGTGGCGATCATGATCGCCGCCCCGGCCGGTATGTGGGTCGTGTCCGGCAACATGAACAAGGCCGTTCAAGACGAGGTCGAGCAACGGGCCAGGAAGATCACGGAGCTGGCCCGGTTCGAGAAAACATCCATTTCGTTCCACTATCCGGTGCCGGGTAACGAGCCGGTCAGCGCGAGCATCGCCGTCAACCGGCGGTTCCTCGATCGCTACCAGGAGGTCGTGGACGTCGTTCGCGAGGACATGGAGCGAGTCCGGGAAGAGGTCTTCCGTATCAACCACAAGGACCGGGAGATCCTGGTGCCCGAACTGTTCCCCGTGCCACCGCCGCGGCGTGTCGAGACGCTCCCGCAGAAAATGTACCGGGCGTTGCAGGGCGCGTACGAGCAGTTGATCGCCGATATCGGTGCCGGTGATCCGCCGACCACCGAAGAGATGATCGAGAACATTTCCGCGGCGCAAGAACGCTACCTGGCGCAGATCCTGAAACGCGAGACAGCCGAGCTGACAGAAGAGGAGCACGCCGGACTGACCGAGCACCTGACAAAGACCCGGCTCTCGTATTACGCCGACGCGGCCAAGGGCCTCAACCTGTACGCGTCACTTGAGGACATAAACGTCCCGGCCGAGGACGATTATCCGGACCGCGCCGAGGGCGACGGGATGAGCCGGATGTTCGACTGGCAGTGGCGGTTCTGGATCAAGCAGGACATTCTCTCGGCGCTTGCCATGTGCAATGAGCCGTACAACTCGATCGTCGATGCGCCCGTGAAGCGTGTCGTGAGCCTGTTTGTTACCGATGACCTCGGTTCCGGGGGCAAGTCCGGTAGCGCGCCGGCAGTCAGCGGCGGCGCCGGCTTCGGTACGGCGGGAACGGCAAAATCGGGGCGTCGCCGCGGTGGTTCGAAATCATCGGGCTCGAAGACCAAACGCGCTTCGGCTGATCCGGGCCGCGAGGTGCCGCTCGACTACAGTTATTCCTTCACCGGAAGAACGACGAATCCACTGTTTGACGTACGCCGTGTCGAGGTTCTGCTGATCGTGGACAGCGAGAAGATGCCGGAGGTCTTCGACGCGCTGGCACGGTACAACTTCATCACCATCCTCGATGCGAGTGTGCAGACGGTGAATCTCTTCGACGCGATCAGGAGCGGCTACTTCTATGGAAGCAGGCCCGTCTCGCTGATCAGGCTCGACCTCGAAACCGTGTGGTTCAGGGCGTGGACAACCGAATTTATGCCTCCCGAACTGAAGGCGGCACTTGGCGTCCCCGAGACGACCAAGAGCAAGGGCTAGGGAATCTTCCATGAAGACCAAGGGAATCACGATCTGGGAGAAGCACGCCGAGAAGATCGTGCTTGCATTCGCAGTCGTCGCGGCGGGGGCGGTCACCGCGATGCAGTTCATTGGTGAACCGAACGCCGTGTCGACACCGGCCGGCGACGTCGCGCCTGGCGACATCGATGCGCTTCTGCAGGATCGCGCCGAGGCATTACTGCTGAAACTGCGTGACGACGCACCGGCCGGGGTCGAGTTGCCCTATCCGAAACTGGGCTTTGACGACCTGCTCGCACAGCGGAGCCTGTCGTTGAGCCCGGTGTCCGCGCTGCCGCAATTCCAGATCGCGTTGGCGCCGAGCGTCGTTGGCGTCGGGCTGGGCAAGAACCTCGAGCTGCCCGTCCCAAGGATGAAGGCGCCCGACCAGGTCGCCGTGGGTCAGTACGTGGACGCGCTGGTTGACGGTGTGGTGGAACAGTTCCCGGAGTTGGAGGACTACTTCGAGGCCGGCGGTCCGCACGATCTGATCTTCGCGACAGTGCGAGCCCGATTTGACCTGGCCGATCTGCGGGAGCAGTTCCGCGGCAAGGAGGGCGATGCCGACGCGGCGATCATTCCGTCGAGCTGGTACAACAACCGACCCGAGCACCTCGTCGATGTCATCGTCGAACGCGAGGAGTTGCAGGACGGAAATTGGACGGACCTGCGGACGGTCGATCCGATCCCGGGTCAGACCTCGGTGCGGGAGGAACTCGCAGGCGAGCTGTTTGTCGCGCTTCGTGACGACGTACTCGGACGCCTGAGCACGCCCCCGTACCAGTTGGCGGTCATTCAGCCGGCCTTCTACCCGACCAAGGGTGAGGACTGGGCGATCCCGCAGTTCGACGAGGACGTTGCCGCGAATGACACGGAGGCGAAGATCGACAAGCTCAAGCAGAGTCTCCAGCTGTACTACGCTGACCGCGAGCGCCTGGTGGAGGAACTCGAAGCTGCCGGCGGCTCGCTGGACGACCCCGGCGACCAGGACGACGATGATCGCCGCGGTGGTGGCACCGGGAAACGCGCCCCGCCCGGCAGTGGCGGAAAGCGAGCACCTCCAGGATCGGGTGGCGCCGGCTTCGGGGGCG
>Ga0209988_10001253_pt1 | contig 16487 bp, 10 predicted proteins | sample N075metaG_FD_183115 | JGI IMG/M metagenome (GOLD analysis project Ga0209988, IMG submission 183115) | Deep subsurface microbial communities from Kermadec Trench to uncover new lineages of life (NeLLi) - N075 metaG (SPAdes) (version 2) | ecosystem: Environmental > Aquatic > Marine > Ocean trench... | reverse complement strand
ATGGGAATCGGGCGATAAAGAGATTGTAGCACTTTGGAAAAAAATGAATGGTTGGGTATATGACGGTTTTGAAGAAACATATAAAGCATTAGGTGTTGATTTTGATAGTCTGTATTATGAGAGCAATACTTACCTTTTAGGTAAGGACAGTATAGAAGAAGGGATTAAAAAGGGTGTTTTTTATAAAAAGGATGACGATTCGGTATGGTGTGACCTTACTGAAGAAGGACTTGATGAAAAAATTGTATTGCGTAGTGATGGAACTTCGGTTTACATGACACAGGATATTGGTACTGCGATACAACGAGTAAAAGACCATCCCGATATTGGCGGGATGATATATACGGTAGGAAATGAGCAGGATTATCATTTTAAAGTATTGTTTTTAATTCTGAAAAAATTAGGGTATAGTTGGGCAGAACATTTATACCACTTAAGCTATGGAATGGTTGATTTACCTTCGGGAAAAATGAAAAGTCGTGAAGGTACTGTAGTGGATGCTGATGAACTTATTTCTGATATGTCGAAAACCGCTGGTAAAATAAGTGAAGAGTTGGGTAAAATCGATGATTTTTCCATAACTGAAAAAGAAGCCTTATATCATACTATAGGTCTTGGTGCATTGAAATATTATATCTTAAAAGTAGATCCTAAAAAACGCATTCTTTTTAATCCTGAAGAAAGTGTAGATTTTCATGGAAATACAGGTCCCTTTATACAATATACCTATGCAAGGATACAATCTATATTACGAAAAGCAGGAAATTTTAAAAGCATTTCTATCGACGGTTTGCAACTACATAAAAAAGAGAAAGAATTGTTGAAACAACTTCAGTTATTCCCGGAAACTCTTCAATTAGCAGCAATACATTACAGCCCGGCTTTAATCGCAAATTATACCTATGATTTGGTAAAGGCATTCAATTCATTTTATCAAAACGTGCCAATTTTGGGAACTGATAATTCAATAGAAAAAAATTTCAGAGTACAACTGTCTCATGGTGTTGCTGAGGTTATTAAAAATGCCTTTTCTATACTAGGAATTAATGTTCCTGAAAGGATGTAATAAATTTTAATTTGATTTAATAAAAAATTATTTTTCTTAATTAAAACAGGACCTGAAGCGAGAAGTTTGGGGAAATACCTAAAGAAACCTCTTCAATTTGGTTTACCCTTATCTCTCCGTCCTCATCTGTATCTAAAGCATATCGAATATTAAGTGTGTTTTTTCTATCGAATACATTTAGGATGGCTAGATTAATCTTTGTATCTATTCTATCAGAAATTTTAAAGAGATATTCGGCAGACAGATTTGTTCTAAAATAATCTGAAAGACGCTTCGTATTAGGAGTGTCATATTGTATAGAGTTTATAGCACCAATAGTAATAATCTCATCGCCTTCTAAAGGAATAGTATAGGGTTTACCACTATGCCAATTTACACCTAATGCCAATTTAAATTTATTAAAATTATAAGAGCCAGCTAATGTCGTAGAGTGTCTAATATCTATATTATTTGGAAAATTTGAAGGAGTTATAATTTTAAATTCGTAGTCGTTTTTCATATAGACATAACTCAACCAGGTACTGAAAGAATTAACTTTTTTAATTAAAATAAATTCAAGTCCCTTAACCTGATAGCTCCCAATAGTTTGAGTAAATTGTAATTGATTTTGAAATCCTTGATTGGATGAAGTTATACCATCAACATTTTTGTAAAACCCCTCTAAATTGATAAACCAATTATTTTTATTATATACCAACCCCAATGATATTTGTTTACTTTTTATAATTGGAATATTATCATTGTTTACTAATACCCATCTTCTTTTTTCCACTCCTAAGAAATCACTTTGAAAATCTATGCGCTGTGTTGTGGTTTGACTTTTAAATTCTCCGAGTACTTCTATAGCAAAATCAAGTATCAATTTTTGGTGTATACTTAGTCTGGGTTCTATTTTAAAAACATCAAATTTTGAATAATAATTGACTCTTAGTCCACCATTAATTACCGTTTTATTGTCATAGGTGGAATATAGTAAATTCCCAAAAACAATATGAGACTGCAAGACATCCTTTTTGTGACTTCTAAATCTGGGTAAGTTTACATCTTGAGTATTTGCTATACCTGTTTCTGAAATGTGATACCCAGTTTGTATTATAATTTTTTCAGAAAGCTTAACATTAACATCTAATTTAAACCCCGTTTCTAACACTTCGTTTTCTTGTATTTGTTGTTGGGCAGTAAAAATATCTTTGTTTAATGAATTTAACAAATAGTAAGAACCATAGACTAACACATTACTTTCCAGTCTGTCATTCCAATCTCGTTTCCAAGAGATTCCTCCCACTATGCTTTGTTGACGAAGATCACTTGTCTTAGATTGTGTACTTTCTTCTAATTCGATGGTTTCCGTAAAATCCAAAGTATTGTCTATATTTAAGAAATTGACTCTAAGATTATCCTTTTCTGAAAAGTCCCATAAAAACTTTGTGCTAAAATCGTAAAAGTTAAATTCTTCATCAGCTGAAACTTTAATTGTATTCTCGGTGGTCAGGGGGTCTGTAATTTCTGTATCCTGAAAAATTCTTTCAGAATAAGTTTTATAAACGTTAGATTCCAAGATATTATTTATGGATTTTCTTCCTGAAACCTGAATTCCAAAATTATGGGTAATCGGAATACTCACAAAAGCACTTGTATTAATAAGATTAAACCCGGCTCCACCTGAAATAGAAGTAGTCCTGTTATTTTTTGATTTCATATCAACAACACCCGAAACACTTTCGCCATAGCGTGCATGAGTTCCATTTTTGAAGACCGTAACATGGTGAGATAAATCGGGATTAAAAGCTGATATGAGCCCAAAGAAGTGCCCGTTTTGATACATTTTTATATCGTCCCATAAAATGAGACTTTCATCATGGGTGCCTCCACGTATGTTAATATTTGAAATTGTTTCGTCAACACTTTCGACACCTGGCAACACTTGTATGATTTGTAATACATCGTTCTCTACTTGTCCTGGGAGCAACCCAAAATTATTTGTGTTAAGTGTAATGGAACCATCGAAATGTTTATCAATACCCTTAATAATAAAGTTTTGTAAAACAACTTGTTCAAGCTCTGAAATAATAGGGCGCAGTAAAATAGGAGAACAATCCTTACCTAAAAGATTTATTGACATAGTTATCTTTTCAAATCCCAGGTATCTAATTGTTATTTTATCAATTGCGGTAACAGGCAAATAAAATACACCCTGGGCATTGGTTATGGTATTATAACTGTCGTTAATTGTAACAATAGTAGCTCCGCCAAGGGGTAGGCCAGTAGAGGCATCAATAATTTTTCCGCAGAGGGATTCCCGTCTTTTTTTTAATACTACGGTTATAAAACGTTCATTAATTTGGGTAAAATTAAGTGGTGTACTTCGACTTAAATATTTTAAAGATTCTTTAAGAGAACTTGATTCTGTAGGCGGTAAAATAGAAATTCCTGTAATATTTTGGGTTGCATATGAGAATCGAACATTATGTTTTTTTTCAAGATTTACGAGTATGGTTGACAGGTTTTTTTTTTCAGAAGAATCCTGACTATAACTATTTTGGAAGTTAAAAGTAAAGATTAGAAATAAGAATAAATACTTACTTATTGTCTTTTGCATAGATGGTTACATCTTCACCATTAATGGTAAATGAAAGATTTAATGGGTCGCACACAGACTTTAACGCAAGATTAAGATTATTATGCGTAAAGCTTCCAGAAAATCGTTTATTTACATTAATATTTTCTGTGGTTATTTTTATTGGATATTGTCTTTCGAACTCCTTTAAAACTATAGCTAATGTAGTATTATCAAAACTACTTTCATTGGCTATCCACCCAGGGGATGAGGTATTGTTTTTAAAGTGTTTAATTAGAACACCATTTTCTATTTTTAGTTTTTTACCTGCAGAAAGTTTAATTAATGTGTCGTTAAAACTAACACTAACTAATCCTTCATAACATTTTATATAAAAATTATCATCTCTTGCCAACACATTAAATTGTGTGCCTAAGACGTTCACTATGCCAAGTTGAGTTTTTACCAGAAATTTTTTCCCTTTACTTACATTAAAATAGGCTTCTCCATTAAGTGTAAGTTCTCTGCTTTTTTTCCAGTCTTTTTTATTGTAATTAATAGTAGAATTTGCATTGAGGACTACTTTAGAATCGTCTGGTAATAAAAAATATTGTTTTTCTGCAATTTTGGTTTCAATAGTTGTATCTAATGAATTTATAAAGAGATAAACTGTAAATAAAACTGCTATGACTGCAGCTATTTTTAAAAAAGTTGCCATAGGTTTTAGTCTAATAACTTTATCTTTGAGTTTAATCTGGGAAGAAATTGCTTTAAAATTGGCATCAATATTAAAAGAGGGTGTTTTTAATTTCGATGTAGCTTCTGCTATTTTAATATAGGTAGCATATTCTGTCGAAGATTTTAACTCTGTAAGCTCTTCATTAGTTATATTTTTGTTTAACCATTTGGCTAATAAGTAATCTTTTCTCATATTTTCCATTTATTCTATTGTAAAACAGTTGATTTGTTATTTACCCTACCTTAGTATTATAAATTTTCTATTTCCTTTCTTAAAGAAGCCAAAGCCTGACTCATTCGTTTTTCGACCGTTTTTATAGAAATACTAAGAATCTCTGCAATTTCTCTATATTTTTTTCCTTCAATTCTACTTAATAAAAAAGTTGTACGTTGTGTTTCAGACAAGTTATTAATAGCATTTTGAAGCTTTTCAAAAAATTCCTTTTCTTCAATAATATATAGAGGTGTTTCTTTATTTATTTTATGCTTGTATTGGGAATGATGTTTTAATATAACTTTTTTGTGAGCTACTACATTTAAAAAAGTATTGTTTACAACGGTGTATAAAAAAGATTTGGCCTTTTCTTTGGTGACTGAACTACAATGAATCCATAATTTTATAAAAGCTTCCTGTACCAGGTCATTGGCTTCTTCTTCATTACCACACTTAAAATAAATAAAGTTCCATATAGATTTTGCATATTTAGCATATATATCAGAATACACAGCTTCATTGCATACATTATTTTTGTTTTTCATACGTTGAAAATTGCATTGTAAAGATAAGCAGAAAGTTTTTTTATTTATTTAAGTAGGGTATTTTATTAATAAGCTGTTTTACTATAAAACCCGGTAAATTATATGCGAAATTCTATTAGATTATTATTCCTGCTTATGTTATTAGTTGGTGTTCTTTTTACTTCTTGTCAGCAAGAAGAATTAGAAATAATTGAAGAACCCCAAGAAAACGCTCTTACAAACGAATCATCACTTACATTATTACTATTAAGGATGGCAATGAATGATGGTGATATTGACGATTTTATTATTCTGGGCGATTGCTTTACCATAGCTTTTCCATTTACAATCATTATAAACGGAATTGAAGTTGTTATAGAAAACGAAGACGATTATCAATTAATTATTAACATCATTGAAGAAACTGGTGGTACGATTGAAGATATCGAAATTGTCTTTCCTATAACTGTTATTCTTGCAGATTATACCCATATAGTAATAAATAACTATGCGGAACTGAAAATTCTTATAGCACAATGTGTAGATGGGCAACCATACAATGAAATCGATTGTATTGATTTGGTGTATCCTATCACATTTTTCGTGTATAATTCAGACACAGATATTACCGAAACAGTTATTATTAATAATGATATAGAATTATTTCTATTCTTATCAAACTTGGGAGATAATGATTTTATCACCATACAATACCCTATTTCTGTAATCCTTGAAGATGGTACTGTCGTTTTGATTGAGAATAACGAACAACTTGAAAACCTCATAAATGAGTGTGTAGAGAATGATAATGACACTGCGCCTTTAGTAGAATATTTAACAACTGATACTTGGTATGTAGCTTACTTTTTTGATGGGGATGATCTAACTTCAAATTATTGTGAGTTTGAATTTGTTTTTTTATCCGAGGGAACAGTTTTAGCTTATAACGGAATCGATTACTATGTAGGCTCATGGGCTGTGGGTGTCGATGGTGATAATCATTATTTAGAATTAGATTTTGGTGATGACATACCCTTTAATGAAATAAATGACAATTGGGATGTGCTAAATGCAAGTATGGAAGTTATAGAGTTAGAAGATGTTAGCGGAGGTAATACAGGTAGCGATTATTTAACGTTTGATAGAGAGCCTACTGTTTGTGACATACCCTCAACAGATCTTGTGGAAATTTTACTGGATGGTCAATGGATCGTTGCTTTGTACTTAAATAATGGTATTAATAATACCGAATTATTCAATGATTTTGTTTTCAATTTTAATACCTATAACAATGTTATTGTATCTAATGGGATAGAGACTTTTTACGGAACATGGGTAGTTGATGGAAGCCCCGGTTCTTTAAATTTAATTCTTGATTTTGGAACAGCCATCCCTTTTAATGAATTAAATGAGGATTGGGATGTAATAGATATCCTTATAAACCGTATTGAATTAGAAAATATTAGTGGGGGAAGCGGTGGACTCGATACCCTTGTATTTGAAAAATTATAAACCCAAGGATTACTCTATGAAAAAGAGGATTTTGTTTTGTTAGTTTGTGCTTTTGGTGATAAAAGTTGGCTTATTTTTTAGTGATTTAAATAAAATTTAATAGTCAACTTCACCAAAAGTAAATCTTAGGGACTTTGTAAGAATAAAGTATAAATGAAAACCGATAATTATAGTGACTAAAGTTCTACATAATTGCATATAGAAAGTTAGTTAGGTTAATGTAAAAAACTAGAGTTATCGGTTTTTAAAAATAACTAAAATTTATAAATCTATGAAAAAGAGATTTTAAATGTTTTTGGTGTTAAGAGGTTGGTTTGTTATGTTATCCGACAAAAACCAACCTTGCCAAGAGCAGACATCAAATATTAAGTTTTAGTTATTTATGAAGGAAAAACCGGTAATTTTGAGAGATATATTTAATTTTTATTGTAGATAAAAATGTTTGATTGGTTAATGTTTATTCTAAAGTTATCGGTTTTTTAAAAATGCAATAAAATAATTAATATTAATAGTAGCAACCTTTGTTTTAACTGCTATAGCTTGCTTTTCAGATAATTTTGAAGATCTTTTCAGATGATTGGGAAATGGTTTCAATAAGCAATTATAAAATTGAATAAACTGATATTAGCTAAGGAAACGGAGGAATTGATTTTCTCACTTTTGAAAGATTGTAATACCTTTTTTTGTCCCCAATAAAAACCATCTGCTTAAAGTAAGCAGATGGTTTTATTTTTTCAGAATATTTTAAACTTTAATTGTTGTATAATTTTTTACCATCAATTTCGTACTTATCTCCTTCAGTCCAGAAAGGTGTATTAGAATCGTTGGCAATGATCCTTCCCGAAAGGACATAGGCACTAAAAAACTTCAGTAAATAATCATAATCTAAAGTGTCGGCTTCATCTCCTGGCTTATGATAATACTTCGTAACATCACCATCAAAAGATGAAAATCCAAGTGAAAAAGTTGGTGCAGGAATTCCTTTTTTTGCAAAATTAACATTATCACTTCGGTCAAAAAGTCCTTGTTCAGGCGCAGGATCATCTATAGCAATAAGTCCAAATGTAGAAACAGCATCCTTTATATTTTGTGAGGCTGTGGTACGATTTAACCCAATAATAGTAACTAAGGAAGTATCATTATACCCCCCATTATCACTATTAAAACAAAAAACCATTTGATTAAGTTGAATTACAGGGTTTTCAACATAATATTTACTTCCTAACAGTCCTTTTTCCTCTCCTGTAAATAAGATAAACAAAGCCGATCGTTTGGTAGGGTATTTGGCAATATTCTCTGCCATACTTAAAACAGTTGTTGTTCCTATTGCATTATCACGAGCTCCATTATAAATAGTATCACCACTTTCATCTGGAGTGCCTATTCCAACGTGATCGTAATGTGCTGAATAAATAATGTACTCATTTTTTAAAATAGGATCAGTACCCTCAACGACACCAATTACATTTTGAGAAATAACAGAAACCTTTTTTTCACCCTCCAACAATAACTTTAGATTAACAGATCTTTTAGATTCCAAATTCAAAGCAAAGCTACCATATTCATCATATAACCATAAATATGCAAAACGAATTTTTTTATCTCTTTTTTTCTCCGGGTAAGCAATTTCCATACGGTCATTCATAAAATTATGCTCAATAAAGCTCCAAGTTTTAGCATCGGTTTTAATTAATTCTATAATCCCAATGGCTCCTTTTTTCAAGGCCAGTTCTTCTTTTTGTTTTCTTAATCTAAAAGCTGCACGAGTACTAAGATCATCAGGGCTTCCAGCTTTTATAATTACAAATTTCTCCATTACATTTTGATCTTTATAATCATCTTTTAGCCCATAGCCAACATATACGCCTTGTCCGGTAAAGTCAATTTTTACAGCTTTGAGCACTACTTTATATTTGTATTCTTCACCATTTATTTTTAGAAACACTTTCCTGGCAGGTGTTATCTTCTGCAATGTAACCTCTTGATAATATGTTCCGGTTTGTGGATTGGGTTTTACTCCATAACTACGCAAGGTATTAGCAAGGTATGAGGCCGCTATTTTATTTTCATTTGTGCCGGTTTCTCTGCCCATAAGTAGGTCGTCTGTTAAAAAATAAATATGCCCTTCAATCTTGTTTTTATTGACGGTAGCTTGTACTTTTTCCTTTTCAGATTGAGATAAAACCGTATAAAAACTTAATAATATAGCTAGTAAAAGTGTTATTTTTTTCATGGTAATAAGGTTTCGTTTTTTGAATTGATAAATATACAATTTTTGTAAAATGTAAAAGGAAGAAGTAATTTTAGTTATTTATAAATTAATTACCTTTTTCAAAATCTTTTAAAGTCTCCTTATCTCCGAAGTTTAACTAACTAATTTCTGGCTTATCTGAATTAGGTAAGTTCTATAAATGCATATATTTATTTTTCTGGAAAGTATGATAAATCCAATCGTATATACCCTTCTAAAATTTCGACCTTAATGATAGTATTTATTAACTCTGCATATAATTTATCCCCTTCATCTCCTAATAATTCTTTATTTTCTCTATAAACCCGTTCGTAATCCTCTGGGCTTTTTGCTGCAATGGCTACCATTATATAATCTCCTATAGCACCAAAACCACTTCTATATAAGGTATAATGCTCTTTAGAATTTTTCCTTTCGTAAAGTGCTTTAAAGGATTTTGCTATCTCTATTACCTTGTCGAAATTTTGAGGTGTAACATACCAATATTGTAATTTTCTAAACGGTTTTCCTTCTTTAATAATATTAATTCCATCGGGCATATAAGATAATTCTTTATCTAAATGAACAATGTAATCATAGTGTGTATCGTAGCTATCATCAAAAGTATCAAATATTTTTTCGAATTTATCCGGATCCATTTTATCTTTCAAATTAGCAAACCGGCTCTTGTCTAAATCCCCCATTTTTTCTATAGCAGTTACAAAAAAATATCGTAAATCGTCTGTAGATAATGCAAGCCAATTTGCTTCTTGAATATTGAATTTTTTACAAGAAAAAACTAAATCTTTAACAGCTTCTTCGTAATCAACAACCATGGAGGGGTAAACTGGATCTTCATGAATCCAATACACTTGAGATTTATTGTCGTCTTGTGAAAAAATGTTATTTGAAAGCAACAATAATAGTACTAAAATAAGAAAAGGGATGTTTAGTGTTTTCATAACTATAAAGTTTATTTTATTATTGTCATAATAGATTGTAACTAAAGATAAGAATTCTTTGGGTAGTAATGAATTATTCAACTCTATTTATAACATCAAATCACTTTGTGATTCGATTATTTTTATTTAAAACACAAAGCATTTTTTTTGATTAATATATTATATTTTGTTTAAATGTTAATACAAACCATGTTCTATAATCTAGCTGTTATAACTTTTCTAGCATTATCAATCATAGTTATAGCTTTATCAATAGTATGTAATTTGGTTCTAAATGATAGAACAGCTATTCGGATCACAAACTTGTCGTTAATTTTTGTAGAGCTTAAAAAAACCTCTCCATCGTTATGGATTTCCTTCATGAGCTTTTCATTGAATATATTTTCATTACCATTTTTTAAAGGATACCAAAAGTAACTTACCGAAAGGTCTGGTTCTGGCCCAAGTTTAAAGCCAATCTTTTTTATACATTCTCTAAAGTAGATGGTAAGTAATAACTTTTCTTCCAAACAGGCTACAAACGGTTCAATACCGTGTAATTGAAGGGGTAACCATAATCGTAATCCTCTAAAATGTTTGGTAAGTTCTGGTGATACATCTGCTGGATTTACTGGCATCGAATCTTGTATTGCATCTTGCATGTAGTTTGCGATATAATGGTGAGAATGATATACTGCTTTTTTATCTTTAACTAAAACTGCTCCTAATCCATAGGGTAAAAATAAACCCTTATGTGGATCAATTACTAAAGAATCTGCCAGTTCAATTCCATTAAAAAGTGCTTTCTTTTGCTTGGTTAAAATGAAAAAACCACCATAGGCTGCATCAATATGGTACCACAAATTATACGATTTTGTAATCTTACCTATTTCTAGTAAAGGGTCAACAGCACCAGTGTCTGTGGTTCCTGAGGATGCTATTACCAAAAAAGGATTTAAGCCCAATGAAGTATCATTTTCAATTTTTGATTTCAAATCATCAGATAAAATTCTAGAATTGTCATCAAGTTCGAGATGGCGAATTATAACATCTTCTAAACCAATAATACGCAATGCTTTATTGATACAATGATGGACTTGTGGACTCACATAAATTACGCTATTGGTAATATTATTTGACTTTATTTTATGTTTATCACGAGCAGCGGTTAAAGCGATTAAATTTGCAATTGAACCACCAGAAGTTAAATTACCAATGGCTGTTTTAGGAAATCCAAAAATAGATTTCATCCAATCTATGATTTCATTTTCTAAAGTCACACCTCCGGGTGAGGCAAAATACATTCCAGTATATTCGTTAGTAATATCAACAATATAGTCTGCCAGAGCTGAGGTATAGATTCCACCCCCGGGAATATAACCAAGGTGTCCCCCTGAAGCAGGTTTTATACCTTTTTCAACAACTTCTTCGGTATAGATTTTAAGAATTTCTCTCAGTGGTTTTTTTTTGTTATTTATAGAAAATACATTAGTGCTTGGTTTTGCATTAGAATAAGCTTTAACTCGTTCTATACCATTGATAAATTGATTTGTAAAATTGTTAACTTGATTTAAATAATTATTCCGTAGTATTTCGGGGGGGTCTAATTCCTTCGAAATATGATGTAATTCTATAATCTTTTGTTTTAAAGTATGCACTATTAAGGGATTTTAATTTTGTGTTATAAATTTATGAAAACTACTACAATGTTATAGAATATCTTTATGATTTGTTTTTTATACCTACAAAGAATAAGTTTTTATATTAGAGAATAAAAAATAAAAAATAATATATACCCTTCACTAACAAATACTTTGCCTTTTCCTTTCTGGAAATATTATCTCAAATATTTTATGTAATGCCAACAACTAAAGCTGTAAATTAAACATTTATTTGAGGACTTTTAACTAATAATTTAATACTTTTAATCTTGAACATTAAAATTTAGCACTCATGAAAAAATCATTTTTTTATTTTATTCTGGGCTTACTTATTGTAAGCACCATTGCTTTTGTTAAAATTGACAATACAACTTCTGCCAATAGTGATTTTGCAGATTCTTTCAGCAAAGTATTACTACATGCAAAAGAATATACCCTAGAAGTTGCCGAAGCTATGCCAGAAGACGGCTATACTTTTAGGCCAACAGATTCTGTTAGAAGTTTTGGAGAACAAATGGCACATATTGGAATGTCTTCAAAATTTATTTTGAATACCTTTATTAAAGACGAAAAAACAGATTTTGATCCAGCTGCATCTGAAAAATTAGAAAAAGAATTAGGAATGTCTAAAACAGAAGTTGTCAAATTATTGAACGAAGCATTTGATAATGTAATTGAAATGCTAAAGAGTATGGACAATGAAAGTTTAGACAGTACATTTGTACTCTTTTTAGACCCCTCTAATCCAGAGTTCACTAAAAAACAAGCCTTTCTTTTTATTAGAGATCATGTTACACACCATAGAGGACAGGCTATTGTTTCTCTGAGGATGAAAGGTGAGAAAGCACCCTCATATAGAGCCTTTTAATTATTAATTAATTTAATAGCTATTGTTTTAAATAATAGACCATAAAATTTCAGAATAATACCAAGTTATTCTATAATCTTTTGTTTTAGAGTATCCGCTATTGAGGGCTTTAAAATTTTGGGTTTTAAATTTGTGAAAACCCTAACGGTGTTATAGGATAACTTTTTAATATGATATATCAAATTCTTGAAAAAGAGTGAAAATGTTTTAACATTCGCCAAATTACATTTTTTTTTAATTCAACAATATTAAATATCCTTGATATCCATTCATACTTCACAAAATTTTTACATTTTAAGCCCTTTGTTACTCCATAACCAATCATTATCTTTGCAAACTTATAAAATTGTAGTAAGACTATGTTCGATAATTTAAGCGACAAACTGGATAGAGCTCTTCACGTACTTAAAGGGCATGGCAGTATAACAGAGATAAACGTTGCAGAGACCTTAAAAGAAGTGCGACGTGCTTTATTAGATGCCGATGTTAATTTTAAAATAGCCAAAGACTTTACCAATAGAGTAAAAGAAAAAGTACTGGGACAAAATGTACTTACATCATTACACCCGGGACAACTTATGATTAAGCTGGTAAAAGATGAACTTACCGAACTTATGGGAGGTGAAACTGCGGAAATCAATCTTGGGGGCACCCCTACAGTCGTGCTGATGTCTGGTTTGCAAGGGAGTGGTAAAACTACCTTTTCCGGAAAACTTGCCAATTATTTAAAAACTAAAAAAAATAAAAATCCTCTATTAGTAGCCTGTGATGTTTATCGACCTGCAGCAATTGATCAATTGCATGTAGTTGGAAAACAAATAGGGGTTAAGGTGTTTAGCGATGAGGGAAATCTAAACCCTGTAGAAATTGCACAAAACGCAATGACTTATGCTAAGAAAAATGGTTTTAATGTGGTGATTGTTGATACTGCAGGTCGACTTGCAGTAGATGAGGTAATGATGACCGAAATAGAAAATATTCACAAGGCTATTAAACCACATGAAACATTATTCATTGTTGATGCAATGACAGGTCAGGATGCTGTAAATACTGCAAAAACCTTTAATGACCGGCTTAATTTTGACGGAGTGGTGTTAACAAAACTAGATGGTGATACCCGAGGAGGGGCAGCTATTTCTATTAAAAGTGTGGTTAACAAACCCATAAAATTTATAAGTACAGGCGAAAAGATGGAGGCCATCGATGTGTTTCATCCATCACGTATGGCGGACCGAATTTTAGGAATGGGAGATGTGGTTTCTTTAGTGGAACGTGCTCAAGAGCAGTTTGATGAAGATGAAGCACGAAAAATTCAAAAAAAAATAGCAAAGAACCAATTTGGGTTCGATGATTTCCTGAAACAAATTCAGCAGGTAAAAAAAATGGGGAATATGAAAGACCTTATAGGTATGATTCCCGGTGTTGGAAAAGCTATGAAAAATGTTGATATAGATGATGATGCCTTTAAGAATATCGAAGCTATAATTCATTCTATGACTCCGGAAGAACGCAGCAACCCTTCTATAATTAATACAAGTCGGAAGAAACGAATAGGAAAGGGAAGTGGGTCTTCTCTTCAGGAAGTGAATCAATTGATGAAGCAATTTAATCAAATGAGCAAAATGATGAAGATGATGCAAGGCGGAAGAGGCAAGAAGATGATGCAATCGATGGCTAAAATGAAGTAATATCCAATAGAATATGATAATACTTGACGGAAATAAAACAAGTAGCGAAATTAAAGACGAAATCGCTATTGATGTAAAAAAAATGAAGGAACAAGGTGAAAAGGTTCCACATTTAGCTGCTGTTTTGGTTGGTGATGATGGAGCTAGTCTCACTTATGTTGGAAGTAAAGTACGAGCTTGTGAACGTGTTGGCTTTAAGTCTACACTGGTACAAATGTCTACCACTACAACAGAAGATGAATTACTTCAGAAAATAAATGAGTTGAACGAGAATGATGATATTGACGGATTTATTGTTCAACTGCCCTTACCTGAACAGATTGACGAACAAAAAGTTTTAATGGCCGTAGATCCAAGTAAGGATGTGGATGGTTTTCATCCTGAGAACTTCGGAAAAATGGCTTTGGAAATGGAATCTTTTATTCCAGCGACGCCTTTCGGAATTTTACAATTATTAGAGAGGTATCACGTTAAAACAAAAGGAAAACATACCGTGGTTATTGGAAGAAGTCATATTGTGGGTCGTCCCATGAGTATTTTAATGAGTCAGAAAGGAAATACAGGAAATAGTACTGTGACCCTTACACATAGTTATACCAAGAATCTTTCAGAAATTACAAAACAAGCAGATATTATTATTGTAGCATTAGGCATTCCGGAATTTCTAAAAGCCGATATGGTAAAGGAAGGTGTTGTTATTATCGATGTTGGAATTAGTCGTGTTCCAGATGAAAGTCATTCCAGAGGATATATTATTAAAGGCGATGTAGATTTTGAAAGTGTAAGTAAGAAAGCGTCGTTTATAACTCCGGTTCCAGGAGGGGTTGGTCCCATGACCATTGCGATGTTACTTAAAAATACATTGATAGCAAGACAACGGAAAACTAGTTAGAAGTTACTTTTAAATAATTAATACTCACTGTTGCTAATTCGTTGTTTGGGAATTTAGAAAAATGATGGTCGACTGTGTAAAAACCTATTTCATTTAATACTTTCTGGAAAACTTCCAACTCTAAAATAAATTGATCCGAAAATCCATGAGTTGCATCGTAGGCTGTAACAGCAGTTTTTCCAATGTTTTTTGCTGCGATAGTGGGATTAACAGTATGCAGTTCGATTAACAATAATCCAAACTTTTTAATATAGGGCCCCCAATTTTCAAAATGTTCTTTTAGGTTTTGCTCCACTATTGAATTAGATAGTCTTTTCCCGCAATAGGCGAAAGCTCCGGTGGAGTTACTTACTCTTAAATTATCAATCTTTTTGGGTTGTGACCAAAGACGGTTGTGATCTAAGAAAGTTCGAACATTAAGCAGATCGCTTAATTCAATATTATAATTTTCTTTAATATCGTCATGTAAACGTTTAGGATCCCCTATATCTCCCCAAATAACTTTTGCCCAAATATCGGCCTTTACCAAGTTGGATCTTGTCACTTTTAATGCAGTTTTATTAAAATCTACTCCAACCAAGAACAAAGGGTATTCTTCAAGTAACGGACCGCGTTTGGTGCGTTGTTCGATGACTTCAAATAAATGAATTAAAAATGCCCCGTTACCACAACCCATATCCAATATACCTTTAGGTTGTTCTTCAATAGGTTTGTTGAAAAGATCTATTATAATCTCGTCTATTTTTTTGAAATAGGCCGAATGTGCCCCACCACTTCCCCAAACATTCATTTCTCTATCCACATGAATTTCTTGCATGTTAGGGATTGAACTTCGCAATATATTTGCGTTTCCAAACATCAATTCATCCACACGTCTAAAGGTGGGAATATAAGAAACAGTAACTCCATAAGCCGAAGATCGCTTTGCAAAGAAAAGTCCCTTTTCTGTAAACTTGTAATGATCGTTATTCTTTGTAAACCATTCCAAATAACAAAGAAAATCTAATATTTTACTGAAACTTACGGGGTCTTCATGAAACTCTTCCGGGCTAAATGAAGCTTCCATAAAATATTTATGAAACATACCATCCATACCTAATAATACCGTAATGGGTCCTATTATAACACCTTCTATATGTCGTACTATTTGCTTCTGGATAAAACGTTCTTCTTCGTTGTTTGATAAAGTATTATAGTCATTGTTTTTGTATTTATTGAATATTCGGTTTAAAATGGTAAACTCTTCTATATCAACATTTCTAGGATGAAATTCTTCAGATGTTTTCATAAAGTGGACCACATCTTTATATATATTTACTAAGTTAAAAGCAATTTCACTTTTATCGTTTTTGGAGATTATAACCGTATTATTTTTATTATAAACTTTATACTGTAACCATCCCTGAGATGCTAACATTCGTAAACCTACATTGAGGTATCCTTCATTGGCATTAAATTGAGTGGCGAGTTCTTCTATTTGGCAACTATCTTTTTGTAATAATAAATCCAATACACCTTTTTCTTTTAGAGAATAAGCTACAGGTGCAACTGCAATTCCGTCAAGGTGTCTGAATAATTCACCTCGGTATTTATTCT
>Ga0209988_10001252_pt1 | contig 16491 bp, 17 predicted proteins | sample N075metaG_FD_183115 | JGI IMG/M metagenome (GOLD analysis project Ga0209988, IMG submission 183115) | Deep subsurface microbial communities from Kermadec Trench to uncover new lineages of life (NeLLi) - N075 metaG (SPAdes) (version 2) | ecosystem: Environmental > Aquatic > Marine > Ocean trench... | reverse complement strand
CTTTAAGTTGGGCCTCTACAAGTGATTTTGAAAATTTATGTACTGTAATCATATGTTTTGGAATATCATCACACTTTGTTTTACAGGTCTTGCACAAATATTTCATATTAGAATTTTATTAATTTGGTAATACTATACAACTGTTTGTTTTTTCTTCACAATAACATAAATTACTTGATTCTAAGCACGGATAATCACTGTTCAAATCAAATGTTTCATAAAATACTATTGTAAACATGATGAAAATCAAAAATTATATCATTATGACAAAATTATACTAATTTAGTATCAAAATCGCTAGCCTGAGGGAGGTGTTTTGAATTAAATATCCCTTTTGTTACTAATAATTATGGAAATTCACGTATATGATACCTATGTTAAAGCAGCAGATGGGCATACCATGCACTTTGATGTTATCACTGGTGAAAAAGATCACGATAAAGCTCTTACATATGGCAAAGAGTGGTTAAAGTCAGTTGGTGAAGAAAAATCAGAAATGACAACAAACGAATGTCAGTTCTGCCATTCACAAAATGCACCTGAACCTGTTGAGCAAGCAATTAAGGAAAAAGGTTACTTTATCCAAAAAATGGAAGGTTGTCCATAAACACTTTTTTTACTTTTTCTAAAAGACTATATTTTTTAGATTAATTGATAGAGATAGTATGTCAGAACACAAGTATTCAAAGTGGACAGTAGACGGAGACAAAAAAACAAAATGGATTTGCGGATGTTTTCAAACGGTAGATGACTATTTCAAATTCTGTAATATACATAGTGAGACTTTGAAAAAAGCAATTCAGACCCAGATTGATGAATTAGATATGACGCTAATTGTTGAAGATAAAGATTAGATAGCAAGAATTGAAACAAAGGCAGATACAAAAACAATGGCAATTGTATTAAGTAATTTAATTACAGTGTTAAGTGCAGGTCCTGCAGTATCTTTGTAAGGGTCACCAATAATATCACCTACAACTGAAACTTTGTGTATTTCAGAGCCTTTCTCTCCTCTCATTTCAATGAGTTTCTTTGCATTATCCCATGCACCACCAGTGTTCGCCAAGTGATATGCCAATAGAATTCCAGTAATAACTGCACCCATCAATAATCCGGCTACGGCAGTAGGGCCTAACAAAACTCCTAAAATTATTGGGGCAGTAATTGCAACAATTGCAGGTTTCCAGAGTTCTCTAATTGAAGCAACTGTAGCTATATCTACACATTTAGCATAATCTGGTTTTGATGTTCCTTTAAGAATTCCAGGATCTGCTTTGAATTGTCGTCTAACTTCGTCTACCATTTTTCCTGCAGCCCTTGAAACACCGTTAATGAGTTGTCCTGTAATGATAAATGGAATCAAACCACCAACTAGTAACCCAACGATAATAGAAGGATTTGACAAACTGTAATCTAAAACTACATCATGGAAAACTTCGGCTGCTTCAAACTGAAATGCCTGAAGCATGGCCAGAGCAGCTAAAGCAGCACTGGCAATAGCAAATCCTTTGGTAACAGCTTTAGTGGTATTTCCAACTGCATCTATTTCATCTGTGACTTTACGATTTTCTTCGCCCATTTTAGTCATCTCAACAATACCACCCGCATTATCTGCAATTGGACCAAACGCGTCAATACTTAGAACAATTCCTGCAAGACTCAACATTGCCATTGCAGTCAATGCTGTTCCAAAGATTCCATAGAGTACTGGATCTTCACCTTCGGGTGTTGCACTAGATGCAATACTGTAAGATAACATAATTGCAACTACTAATGCAATCATAAATGGTCCCGTTGATTGCATGCCTTTGATAATTCCCATTAATGTTAATGCTGCATAACCCCATTTTGCAGAGTCTGCAATTTCCTTTACAGGATTTTTTTTGTAGCTAGTGTAATAGTTGGTAATTTTTTGAATTACAGGAACTAAAATAACTCCAATTACAGTAGAACCAAATAAAGCATATGCTATTGGAGATTCATCAATAAATTGTGTAATAAATACAAAGTTCAATCCAATTGCAATAATTGCTGAAACATAAAATGAACGATTAAGAGGCTTCATTACATCTTTAACATTCTTAGATCCAACTATTACAACACCAATAATCGATGCAATCATTCCAGCAGAGCCAATTAAAAGCGGATATAGGAAAAAGTTTGGCGCACCAATTAATGCTGCAATCAGTAATGCTGCAAGTACTGTGATAATATAAGATTCGTAAATATCAGAACCCATTCCTGCTGCATCGCCAACATTATCTCCCACATTATCTGCAATAGTTGCAGGGTTTCTAGGATCATCTTCAGGAATATTTACCTCAATTTTTCCTACCAAGTCTGCGCCCATATCTGCAGCCTTTGTAAAAATACCTCCGCCAATTCTAATGAATAATGCAATAAGACTAGCACCAATTCCAACACCTGCTATGGTGATTGGATCTGGGTAAATCATGTAAAGACCAGTAATTGCTAATAATGCCATTGCAGGAACGGCAAGTCCAACTGTAGCTCCGCCTCTAAAGGCTAGAGCAAATGTTTTTCCCAATCCATGACTACTCATATTTGCTGTCCTTACTGCTGCTTTTACTGTAATTTTTAACGAGATTATTCCTGCAACTGCTGAAAGTGTTGCTCCAACAGCAAATGCAATTCCGTTTGAAGGCTGTAAGAATGCACCAATAATTACAGTCAGAGCAATTGCAACTGGAATTATAATTTTCATTTCGCGTTTTAGAAATGCTGATGCCCCTTCTTTGACAGCATTTGAAATATCCATCATTTCTTTTGTTCCAGCAGGTTGTTTTGAAACCCATGCAACTAAACAGCCAGCGACTAAAAATGATGCAATGGCTGCGCCAAATGGCAGGAATTCTGCAAGCTCCATGTTATACTTTGCTTGCCTCAGTCTGGGAAATATAAATCAATGAGGGGATTTACGTTCTTTTCTTGTATGGTGAAAATGTTTTTCCTCCAAGTCCTTGCCTGACCAACTTGTTGAATCTTTTACCATGGGCAAGATATGGAAATCTCATGTGAATTAATTCATGAACAATGGTATCTTCTAGAATTTTCTCATCAGGAATTTTTCGGATATTAATAAAAACTAGATTGTGTTGAAGGTAGGATACACCATAATATTTGTATGCAGAAGTTCTACATCCAGTTGTCATTGTACGTGGCATGTTAAGTACATCTTTTGTAACAAACAAGATCTTAGGTTCGAGAATAGAAAATCTATTAGAATAAATTCCAACTTTCTCTAAAATTTGCAATGTAAGGTCAGGATTTAGCTTCACAATAAAGTATTATGAAATATACGTTTATTTGGAAATGTCAATTGTTGCGAGATATTTGGTGTATTTTGATTCTTCAAAATTATGAATTAAGAGGGTCAGAGTTTTAGTAGTGTAATCATTAATCATACAGCCACCGTCTCATCATACCCAATTATTCCATTAAATCAAGTAATTTTTGTGTTTTACTTCTAATTTCTGGGGTGATTTTGACTATAACCAACCCTTCGTTTGGTTGGCCATACAAAATTATAGCATTTTCAGGAGCATAAACACAAGCAGGTATCACCAAAAGATCTTCTTCACCATTTACACTAATTCTTACTGGTGGTTGCATAGTAAAGGCCTTTTTAATAATGTCTATACTTTGAGAAGTAATTTCTGCTGCAGGGTTATCAACAGTCAATTCAATAGCATTTGCTAGTTTTGGAGGTTCTCTTTTTGCTCTTTTTTCCTTACCGTCAATAATTTGTAGGGAGGGAATCAAACCAAACCCAATCATTTTTTCAGTTGTTCTGTCACCAACTGTAATTACATAAGAATTTCCTGAAAAATATTTTTCAATGTTTGTTTTATCAGTTTGACTTTCAAGTAATAATATCCCTAGAGGAATTTTCAATTGGTCTCTAAGGGAATCAGGTAATTTCACAGGAATCGTGGCTAGTTAGTACTTGTCTCTGGTGCTGGTTCTTTTTTAGATGTTTCAGATTCTTTTTCAGATGCTTCAGATTTCATTTCTTCTTGTAGTTTTGCTGCAAGAATACTACATTGTGCTGCAATATTTTTTGCACTTTTTCTAAAAGCATTTGCACTTGGAGAATCAGGATCTGTAATCATAATGGGTTTACCTGAATCAGAACCAGCCATTATTCCATGGTGTAATGGAATTTCACCTAAGAAAGGCATGTTAAATTGTTCGCTGATCTTCATTGCACCCCCTTGGCCAAAAAGATAGTGTTTCACATCGCAGTTTGGGCAAATAAAGTAACTCATGTTTTCAACAACTCCAATAAGTGGGACATTTAGTTTATCAAACATTCCAACTGCTTTGACTGCAACATTACTTGCAACATCTTGTGGAGTTGTAACAACAAGAATACCTGTGATTGGAATTGTTTGTGCAAGTGTTAATGGAATATCACCGGTACCTGGTGGAAGATCTACAATAAGATAATCTAAATCACCCCAATCAGTATCAACTAGAAATTGTTTTAAGATTCCAGAGATAATTGGACCACGATAGATTGCTGCCTGGTGTGAATCCTGTGCAAAGAAACCAAATGAAACAACCTTTAGTCCATTTGATTCAGCAGGTTGAAGTTTGTTTTCTTCTACTTGCATGAATGCTTTTTTCATTCCAAGCATCAATGGAATGCTAGGGCCATAGATATCAGCATCTAACAATCCAACTTTAGCTCCTGTTTGAGATAATGCCAAAGCTAAATTCAATGAAACAGTTGATTTTCCTACACCTCCTTTTCCACTAGCAACGCCAATAATATTTTTGACATTTGCCATTGTAGTATCTGCTTCAAGTGAACGTCCTTCCATAACTTTTGCAGTTATTTTCATATCAAAATTTTTCAAGTCAGAAAGTTCATCAATCGCTTTTCTAACATCTTCTTCAATTTCGACATTGAAAGGGCACGCGGGTGTTGTTAATTCTAAAGTAAATTTCAGATCACCATCAGTAAGTTCTAGATCTTTAATCATTCCCATCGATACGATATCTTTTTTCAAATCAGGATCAATGACTGTGCTTAGTTTTTCAAGAACTTGATCGATTCCAACCATTGTGTAAAAAAGTCCTTTTACATTATTTAAACATAAGTCAAGCAACAAAAGAAATTAACAAATATATGTAAAATCAGCAAAATCTTTGGAAATTTAAGCCTAATTCATCCAAAGATTCATAAATTGAAATTCAAAAAAAACATCACAGTTGTTTTCTATATCTACCTTAATTGATGTTGTTAGGATTCCTCCAAGCTTGTTTGGAACTACACTCAAAAAGGCTGCAATAAACATTCTCAAAGAAAAGTACGAGAGTATGATTAGTGCAGACTTGGGTTATATCATAATGATTTTAGATGCTAAAATTGATGAAATGGGAAAGATGATTGCAGGGGATGGTGGAACATTCCATAAAGTGGAATTTGAAGTATTAACGTTTTATCCAAAATTACAAGAAATTGTTTTAGGTGAAATTGTCGACATTACAGATTTTGGTGCATTTGTAAGAATTGGTCCAACAGATGCATTACTTCACTTGTCACAAGTAATGGATGATTATCTTAAAAGTGATGTAAAATCTGGAATGATTTTAGCTAATCAAAGTGGTAGAACACTCAAAGTTGGTTCTAAACTGCGTGCAAGAATCACTGCAGTATCATTAGGAAAAGTTGCTTCAATGGGGAAAATTGGAATTACATGCAGACAACCATTCCTTGGTGCAGATGAATGGATTGCTGAAGAGATTAAGAAATCCGGCAGTGAAACAAGCAAGCCAAAAAAGGAAGCTGAAGTAGAGGCAAGTTAAGATGGTACGAGAAATGGCATGTAGAAAATGCAAAGCTGTAACATCAGGAAAAGTTTGTAGAATTTGTAAATCATCAGACTTGACACCAGATTGGAATGGAATTGTACTTGTAGTTGATCCAACAAATTCAGAAATTTCAAAAACTCTTGGCATTACTAAAAAAGGTAAGTATGCTATCAAAGTAACATAAAATATTCTAAATCTTTAAAATTACATTAGCATTTTATCATAATGTTGTTATTTAATTCTAAAAAACAATTATTGCAATTTCTTGCTGAAGATATAGGAAAAGGGGACATTACAAGTATTCTTTTACCTAAGAAAAAGATCTCAGTTAGAATTATTTCAAGAGAAAATGCCATAGTAGCAGGAGTAACACACGCAAAAGAAATTTTCAAACTCAAAGGATGCAATGCTAAAATTTTAAAAAAAGATGGGTCTATAATAAAACCAAACCAAACTATAATGACCATTACAGGAAATGCAGGTAAGATTTTGACATGTGAAAGAACTGCACTAAATCTACTTTCTAGAATGAGTGGAATTGCAACTCAAACAAATCAACTTGTAAAAAAAATTCCAAAGAAAACAAAATTGTATGCCACAAGAAAGACTGCTCCAGGTCTTAGATATTTTGACAAAGAAGCAGTTGAGATAGGAGGTGGTAAAAAACATAGATTAAGACTAGATGAAATGGTAATGATCAAAGATAATCATATTGCAGTTGATGATTCATTAATATCCATTATCAAAAAAGCAAAGAAGAAATATAAAAAATTTGAAGTAGAAGTTGATAATACTTTAGATGCAATTCTTGCTGCAAAAGAAGGAGTAACAATAATTATGTTAGATAATTTTTCTCCATCTCAAATAAAATCAACAATTAATGTTCTCAAGAATCAAAAATTACGAAATAAAGTAATGCTTGAAGCATCAGGTGGAATCAATTCTAAGAATATATCAAAATATGGTAAAACTGGAGTAGATATTATTTCAGTTGGTAGTATTACAAATTCTGTGAGAGGTATTGACTTGAGTTTAGAGATTTAAGAATTCAATTGTTCTAATAATTTTGAAACTGCTTCATTTTTTGGATCAATTTCTTGAATTATGTCACAGCATCGGATTACTTGTTTGTTTTCACCTAATTTCTGATGTGAGTATGCCTTCAAAAGTAAGACGTCAATATCATGAGACCCAATTTCAAGAGACCTATCAAAATAGGAAATAGCAATCTCGTACTTGTCATCCATATAGTAAATTCCACCTACAATAAACAAAACATCATGATGATTGGGAGTTTTTTTTAAATATTCTGTGCCTGATTTTAGAGCAGATGCATATTTTTTTTCTTTGACAAGTTTTTTGATTTCTTTGAACTTTTTAGTATTCGCTTCCCGTTGAAAATCTTTTGGTGTCCTACTAAATAATCCAACCAAAGTAGTCGCTCAGTTTATTTGATCTTAAGCATTCTATCAATTGCCAAACGGGCCTTGTCAGCAATTTTTTTAGGAACAGTAATTACATATCTCTCGTTTACTAATGCATCATACACTTTTTCAAGGGTAATCATTTTCATATATTGACATTCAGCTTTATCTGATGCAGGAATGAATGTTTTGGTAGGATTATCTTTGCGCATTCTATACAATATTCCAGTTTCAGTTGCAACAACAAAATTAGTTGATTTTGATTCATGAACATGTTTTAACATTCCTTCAGTAGAAAGTATTGAAATTTTTTTATCATCAAAACTTCCATCTGCAACATCATACATGAATGGAGTAGTACAACCACACTCTGGATGAATAATAAATTCAGCATCTTTCATTGAATTTAATTTTTTGGTAACGTCTTCAGGAGTAATTCCTGCATGAACATGACATTCACCTGCCCATATGCGCATATTTTTTCTTCCAGTCATTTTTGCAACATAAGATCCAAGAAACATGTCAGGTAAAAATAAAATTTCTCTATCTTCAGGTATTGTATTTACAACATTTACAGCATTTGAAGATGTACAACAATAATCAAGTTCTGCTTTAATTTCTGCAGTTGTATTTACATAACCAACCACAATAGCATCAGGATGTTGTTTCTTCCAATTTTGTAATTCATCAACAGTAATTGAGTCAGACAATGAACACCCAGCTTCTAAATCTGGAAGTAATACTTTTTTTTCAGGACTGATGATTGCAGCAGTTTCGGCCATAAATTTTACACCACAAAACAGAATGGTTTTTTGTTTAACTTTTGCTGCTTGTCTTGAAAGACCCAAAGAATCACCTGTGAAATCAGATACATCCTGTACATCTGGAATCTGGTAATTATGTGCCAAAATAACCACATCTTTTTCTTTCTTGAGTTTCAGAATCTCGTCTTTGAGTTTTGAGGACTGTTGTACTAGCATAATTCATAAAAAATTGAGCCAGTAAGGATTTAAAGAATATGAAGTAGTCTATAATTCTCTAAAAAACTACCAAATGTGACAATTATTGCCATATTAGGTACCAATCTGAATCTCATCTGAACAATATTTTCTCAGAGTTTCAATTGCAGATAAAATTGCTAACCTACTTGTTTTTGGGTTATTAGTATCTGGAAAATTCTCTATTGTAAATGTCATCTTTCCAAATTTCCCTGAAGCTTCAATGTGATGAGTATTTTTATCAGTATTTGGATCGGCGACAATTTTTACACTTGTTTTTTCACTACCTATTCCTGACAATGATAAAAGTGCAGCCACATTGATGTTTGCAGGAAACAGAGAAACAGCTTCTTTTGCTGTTCCTTGAAAAATTGTTGTGGGAGAGATAAGTGTATCTAAATTAATATCAGAATTTTCAAAAAATTTTGCACCTTTAAGAGATCTAGGATGTTTTGTTGTAGTAATAGATAATGATTCTAATTCATCTTTGATTGATTTTATTCCATCCAAGCCAGCAATTGCACCAGAAGGAAGATAGATTGTTTTTTTGAAATCCTTACAAGCATCTGACAAAATTTCATAAATAGAATCATCAAGTAATGCACCGACACTCATTATCATCAAATCACGTTTATTTTGCAAAACACTTAGTGCTACATCTTTAACAGCATCCTGAGAAGCAGCTTCAACGATAATGTGTACTGGATGCGAAGATAAGAGGTGAGAGTTTTCAACAATTTCAGGTTTTGTGTTTAATTTTGAAACAAGTTTTTCTGAAGCTGCTTTTGAAACATCATAAACATGAGTTAGAATTGCGGGAATTTTTCCAGAATCAATTGCAAGGGCAATTTGAGTGCCGATTGCTCCACAACCTAACAAACCAATTTTTTTCAATCAGCAATACTAGAAACAGTCTCTTAATTAATTCTAGTCTAACTAACACCATAAGATGAGAGTTTCGAACATAATTTAGAGAGATAATGATTTGTACCTAATCCATATGGTTTAGATAGATCAGTTTTGTCAACGTTCAGTATAACCTAAAGAATTTATTCAAACTAACGAATTGTTGTTGTGCTCAATACGGTATACAAAGATGCCATCATCAACAGAGATAAGATGTTATCAATCCTTAAAGGTCCAAAATTTGAGCAAATCTTACAAAAAGCAAGGGAGAACTGGATTGAATTTACGCCTACAAAAGAAGAAGTGGTTACGGCAGGAATTGATAGTAGTTTTAACAATACAAAGTTTCAAGGAATTGAACTTTGGGCAACAACCGCAGTTTCAATAAAAGCTGATGGAAAAATTCTAGTAGATTTTCATGATTCAGGATTAGGTTCAGATACAGATCTTTCAAGAATTGCAAGTAAAATGGAGATTGATGCTTGTGAAAAAACTGTAGATTTGGTGGACTTGGTATTGATGGATGGTTCACTACATTCTCAATTTATGACTAGACAATCATCCCTAGACGCATTAGTTGTTAAGATAATGAAGAAAAGGAATAACGTGATATTCATTGCAAAGACATCAAATACAAAAAAACAATTTGAAAGTTTAGGTTCTCTTGCGGGGGATATTTTTTACTATAATCGTGTTACACATAATCCAGGATTTAGTAAGATCTTTGTAGAAAAAAAATATGGTGTCGATAAAGTAATTTCTTCAACATTTGTAAGATTAAGTGACTCTACTCCAATAATTAAATTAGAGTTTCTAGGAGCTCAACATGATGAAGATGAGATCAAATCAACATTAAATAAATTATACAAGACTAGTGTAGGAGGATACCCATATGCATTAAAACTTGCACATAATAACTGTAAAATATCAGATAAGGAACTTGCAAAAATGGTTAGCTTGTTAGGATTAAGTAATGAAATTGGTTCACGAGAGGTATTAGGTTGAGTTTAGGTTATGTTGTAGGGGAATCAAAACCCACATTTGTAACGGCAATTACTTCTAGAGCACTGTCTGTAGGTGAATATATCAAAATAAAGTCAGATGAAGGGGAAATTCTTGGACTAGTTGAAAGATCAGCTGTATCAAGTGCTGCTTTTACGGACGTCAGAAATTTTGATGAAGCAGTAGAAAGTACTGAAATTGCAGAACTCAACAAGAGAGACAAAACATTCACGGCATATATTGGAATTTTAGGATTTTTAGAAAATTTGAGAAAAGGTCAGTCAGTTATACCCGCAATTCCACCAATTCCAGGTACAGAAATAACTCAACCAAGTAAACAAGATCTTGAAGAAATTTTTAGCCCAAAAAATGATGCATGGATAAAGATTGGAAATCTTTTACGAAACAAAACAATTGATGTTAAAATAAATGTGGATAAGATGGTTTCAAGACATTTAGGAATTTTAGCAATGACTGGAATGGGAAAAAGTAATCTTGTCTCGCTAATTACAAAACAAATTTCAAAATTAAAAGGAACTGTGATAATTTTTGACTATCATAATGATTACACAGCTCTAAACATTCCACGCATCAATGTAATTGATGCAAAAATAAATCCTAGATTATTAGATGCGGATCAACTAGCAGAAGTTTTAGAGATTAGAGATGGTGCAAATGTTCAACAGCGGGTTTTAAGAATGGCATTTACAAAACATGTCAAAGAATCAAAAGAATTTTGGAGTAAATTAGAAAATGAAGTTGAGTTTATTATAAATTCAGAAGATAAAAAGCTAAAAGAGATTAGAACATCAGCATATAGAGTTCAAGATATTATAGAAGAAGCTCAAAGAAGATTTGAGGATATACTAGATCCAGATATTGGAGATCCAATCAGTTTCATCAAAGAGGGTCGTACAAATGTTCTTAACATATCAGAGTTATCAGAAAAACAAGCCAACGTTGCAATTGCATTTTATTTGCAACAGTTACTTAAAGATAGAAAAGACGCAAGTATTGCAAGACACGGAAGAACAAAAAGAAAAATAAATTATCAATTTAATTCACCTATGTTTGTAATTATAGAAGAAGCACATGTATTCATTCCAAAAGATCATGATACAAGTGCAAAATACTGGGCTGCAAAAATTGCTAGGGAGGGAAGAAAATTTGGATTGGGTCTAGGAATTGTATCTCAGAGACCACGAAGCGTAGATCTAAATGTACTTAGCCAGATGGGATCATTTGCCATTATGAAGATTATTCAGGAAGATGATCAGCGTCAAATAGCATCAGCAACAGAGTCCACCAGTCGTGAATTAATTTCTCAATTGACCTCACTCAATGTAGGAGATGCAATTCTTGTTGGTCAATGGACAAATCTGCCATCAATGGTACATGTTGAAGAAGTAAAAGAGAAGATAATGGGTGCAGATCAAAGTGCAGTAATTGCTTGGGCAAAAGCAGATAAAATGAAAGAAGTTGCAATAGAATCAACACAAGGACTTATTCAGAAAGATTTGTTATTAGACTAAATGTTATTTTCTCACATTTCAGATACACATTTGGGATTAGTACAGTATGGTTTAGAGGAGCGAGCACAAGATGTGTATGATGCATTTAATCAAGCAATTGATATATCAATTAAAGATCATGTGAATTTTGTAATATTTGCGGGGGATATTTTTCATGAACCTAAGCCAAATGGAACAGCAATTAATCAAATGGCAAATGGATTAATAAGATTAAAAGAAAACAGTATTGATTCATTTTTTATTTTAGGTGAACACGATATCAGTAGAATTAGAGCTACACCAATACCATATGTATATCATAATTTTGGATTTTCAAAATACATTGGTCAAGGAAATCCAATTGAATATAACGGAATACTTCTTACGGGATTTGATAAAATTAGAAAAGCAGAAATGCCACAATATGAAGAAAAATTTGCAGAGATAGATAAACGTGCAGAAAATTATTCTGGACATAAAATTTTAGTGATGCATCAAGGAATTACAGAATTCAACAAGTTTGCTGCAGAGATACAGTCAACGGACTTGCCAAAAAATTTTACATATTATGCGATGGGCCATCTTCACGATAAAGATATCAAACAATTTAATCATCTAAATGGGCCAATTGCATATCCGGGATCAACTGAATTAATAAGTGAAGGAATTAAAGAGGCAAAAAAGGGATTCTTTGAAGTAGATATTTCTGGGAAAGAGGCAACCCCCAATTGGATTCAACTAAGCACAAGGCCTCAATTTTCATTTAAAACTGAATACAAAGAATTATCAAAAACAATTGATGAAATTTCTGAAAAAATAGTTAATTCTACAAAAAAACCGATTGTGGAAATAAAAATACAAGGTGAAAAGATAGAAACAGATCACATACAGACACAAATTGCAAGGCTAAATTCGTTAGTACTCAAATGTTCTTGGGGGATTATCACAAAACAAGTTTCTGATTCATCGATATTCTTGGATAGACCAAATGTCATTGATGATGAAATGTTTAGATTATCAGTTGATGCCTTGGGTTCTGAAGAAGCTGCAAATTTTGCAATAAAGGAATTACTCCCAATTTTAGTATCTGGAGAAATCAAAGAGGCAGCTCAAATAGTTTTTGAGAAATTTGAAAAATTCAAAAAGGAGAAAAAACAATGATTACATCAATAGAATTAGGAAATTTTTTAGCACATTCAGATACAAAATTAGAATTTGAAAATGGAGTTACAGTTTTTGTAGGAGATAACGGTGCTGGGAAATCTAGCATAATTGATGCAATAACATTTGCGCTATTTGGAAAACATACAAGAAAATCAAACAAAAGTTTGATTAAGCGTGGATCAAATGAAGGATTTACAAAAATAGGATTTTCGATTAATGATAAACAATACGAGGCAGTAAGAAAGATAGATAGTAAAGGAAATCTTTCTGCAAAATTTTCTGAGATAATTGGAAATGATCGAATTGAACTTGCAGCAGGTGAAAGAAAACAATTTGGTGAATCAATGACTCAAGAAATTGAAAAAACTATTGGTCTTGATTTTGAAAAATTAAAAATAGCATCAATTGTTCAACAAGGAGAATTAAATGCGATCATCAATGCAAAACCAAAAGAGTTCAAAGAATTACTTAATGCAATTATAGGAATTGACAAACTTGATGTTGCATCAGAATCAATGAAGATGGTAAATAAGGCATTTCGTGAAAAAATAAAAGAGAAAATTGGATTTGATGATACAGATATTGAAAAGTTATTACGAGATTTAGAAATATATCAAAATGAAACTAAAGAAGCAAAACCTGAAAAAAATCATTTAGAGTCAAAGCAAGAAAAATTACAAAATGAAGTTGATGAACTAAGGAAAAAAATCGAGGTAGAAACACCAAAAATAGATAAAGTCAATCAATTGGAATTAAGAAAAAAAGAGCTTTTAGCATATGTAAAAGAAGCAATTCATGAAATTCAGCACGAAATTAATGAAAATGAGAGTAAAATACATGATTGTGAAGGTTGTTTTGAACATGTCAACCTGAAGGAAGATTTAGAGTCAAAAATTCAAAAAGTGGATCAAGCAATAAATGACACTTTAAAGAAAATTCAAGAACTAACAAACCAAACTGTATCCTTAAAAGAAAAACAATTGTTAGCATCAAAACTCCAGCTAAAAGATAACAAATGCCCAGTATGTGATTCACATGTTGAAAAACTAAACCCACTTTTCCAAGAAGAACACATCAAACAAGAGATAATGTCATTAAAAGAAAAAACTATTTCAAAAGAAAAAGAAAGAGACGTATATAATCAAAAAAGAAAAGAATTTTCAGATAAATTACAAAATTCAAGAGATGCAGAAGCAACACTCAGAGCTCATTCTATTAAAAACAAAGAGGATTTGAAGAAAATCCAAGAAGATGTAGAAACAAAGAAACAAAACATACAGAAAATTCCGTTAGATGTTAATGGAAATTTATTAGAAATATCACAAATAGATTCTCATGCAAGAACAATTTTTGAAAATATTTTAAAATTAGAAATTGAGACTAGTGGTTTTAATGAACAAGAATTTTCAAATCTTAAAAAAGTGGTAAATGAGAAACAGGCAAATATTTCTCAATTAGATCAACAAATTGGTGCAATTTCAGAAAAAATTTCTAAAGGAGAAAAACAAATAAGTATAATTCAAAGTGCAATTTCAGAACTAAAGATTGTAAAAGAATACATAACAAGTCTTGATGAGATTCAAACAAATATTTTTAGCCGAGATGGGCCAGTTGCAACAAGTCTAAGATCATGGGCATTAAATACAATATCTTCCAAAGCTTCAGAATATCTTTCACTACTCAATACAAAAATTCAGAGAATTTTATTATCAGAAAAAATTAGAGATGTTTCCATTACGTGTTATTCAAAAAATGAAGTATTAGAATTAGAGTCTCTTAGTGGAGGAGAGAAAGTGAGTGTTGCACTAGCTCTACGACTAGGCATGGCAAATCTTTTAGGGACATCAAATCTCAATCTCATGATACTTGATGAGCCTACAACTCACCTTGATGCAGAAAGAAAAAAATCACTAGTAGGAGTATTATCTCAGTTATCAAAAATTTCAAATTCAGAAACACCAATGCAATTTCTAATAATTACACATGATGCAGAAATATTTGAGGATTCAACTGTAGAAAGAATTTACAGATTTGAATCATCTGAACAAGGAAGTAAAGTTACTATACTTTAACGAACATTAACAATTCCAGTCATCCAAGGATGAATAAAGCAGAAGTAATCAAAAGTTCCGGCATCACTAAATGTTATATCAAAAGTCTCACCAGACATAATTGGGTAATGAAACAATCCATTTGCCCCTTTACCCGGATTACCTGAAGTTACTGTATGTATAGTAATATCATCATTACTCCAAGTTACAGTTGTACCAACTGCCACAGAAACTTCATAAGGTGAATAACATTCACGAGTTTCTTCACATCCTAGAACTCCAACTCCATTAGGAATTGAAATTGTTAGTGCCATTGACAATGTTTCTATTTCCATCTTAGGTTCTACTTCTGGTTTAGGCTCTACAACTACTGTTGGTTCTGAGACAACTACTGTTGGTTCTGAGACAACTACTGTTGGTTCTGAGACAACTACCATTTCTTCAACTTTATTGACAACAACTTCACCTGTCATCCAAGGATGGACAAAGCAGTAGTAATCAAAAGTTCCGGCATCACTAAATGTTATATCAAAAGTCTCACCAGACAGGATTATACTTGAATCAAATAATTCTGAATTTCCACCTATTGAACCACTTGTTACAGTGTGAACTGCAGTATCAATGTTATTCCAAATTACGGTATCACCAACTCTTATTTGCAATGAATATGGAGAATAGCATTCGTTAGTTTCATCACATCCAGGAACTCCTACACCTTCAGGAATTGAAACTGTATGGATCTCTGGAGGTGCAAGTACTTTAGATGTAAGTGGAGATGATTCAGGCTCGGGTTGTGCAATGACACATTCACCTTCATGATCTAATTTAACATTAGCAACATCCAACATACACAAATTACCATAAGTTTCACCATCAGCACCACACATTGGATCCCATTGCATTGTACAAACAGTTGCTTTTTCTTCAATAGGAATTATTATTGGTTCTATAATATCATCAGATATTACAGGAATTATTCTTGGTTTTATAATATCGTCAGGTGAAGTAACAATAAGCCCTAAAATTATTGCAGCAAGAACACCAACTATAGCTATAACACCATATGCAAAATTCATCTCATCCACCTGTTAACTTTGCAAACTTTTCGTTCTTACTTAACTTTTCCATAAATTGAATATTAGACAAGGCAATAATTGCGGATTCAACGACTGATTTTTCAGGATCATTTAATGCCTTTTTCAGAGTTTCTTCTGCACCTTTTGAACCAACAACACCCAAGGCAATTGCAGCCTCATGTCGCACAAACATACTTGGATCATGAAGTGTTGCATCAGATAAAGGTGGTATTGCACTAGAATAGCACAACTGACCTAATGAGAACGCAGCTTCATGTCGTACCAAATCATTTTCGTCATTTTTTAAAACTTTAGCAACATACGGAACTTTATCTTCTCCACCAAAATCAACCAAAATACAAGTAGCTCTTGTTCTAATTACATAATCAGGATATTCTAAAAGAGAAACAAAGTATGTCGTATCTTTTTGCTCATATTTTAACTCCATTTCAGCAAAAAGTGCTAATCGATCATCAGTTACTGTCTGCAATTTGTTTTGAGATTTTTTGTGTCCTATA
>Ga0209988_10001248_pt1 | contig 16526 bp, 14 predicted proteins | sample N075metaG_FD_183115 | JGI IMG/M metagenome (GOLD analysis project Ga0209988, IMG submission 183115) | Deep subsurface microbial communities from Kermadec Trench to uncover new lineages of life (NeLLi) - N075 metaG (SPAdes) (version 2) | ecosystem: Environmental > Aquatic > Marine > Ocean trench... | reverse complement strand
CCGCCTCCGGTGACGCGGATCCAGACGGCCCTACGGGCCGATGAATTCGCGCCTCGCGCGAGTGCCTGCGGCACCTACGGCGGCTACGCCGCCGCACTCGCCTACACGGCGAGCGCTGGGGTTTCGCCCCGAGCGGCGAAACTCCAGGATAGTCCGCGTCCGTGAATGGAGAGTGGGGGAGCGCCCTGTATCCTGCGCGGGCCCGCGATGCGCGTCCTCCTAGTCAGCCACCTGTTCCCTCCGAAGCACTCCGCCGGGACCGAGGTCTACACGGCTGAGCTCGGCACGCGCCTCGCGGCACGCGGTCACGAGGTCATCGTCTTCACGACGGACAAGGACATCGGGCGAGCGGACCTCTCGCTGCACGAACGCATCCACGCGGGCCTGCGGGTCGTCGAGCTCACGAACAACCTGTTCCACGATGACTTCGTGGAGACGTGGCGCCAGCCCGAGATCGAGCGCCTGTTCGCGCGGACGCTCGACGAGCTTCGCCCCGAAGTGGTTCACTTCCAGCACCTCCTGCACCTCTCCGTCGGTTGCCTTCGCATCGCGGCCGAGCGCGGTGTGCCCGTGCTCTTCACGTTGCACGACTTCTGGCTCGTCTGCGCCCGGCTCGGGCAGCTCGTGCACGCGGACGGCTCGCTCTGCCACACCGTGGACTTCGCGCGCTGCGGCACCTGTCTGCCCTCGTTCAAGTGGCGGCAGACCGGCCTCGAGCAGCGCGCGGGGCGCGCGATCGCGCGGGTCCGCGCGGCCACCGGGGTCGACCTCGGCCCGCTCGCGCGTGGAGCGCGCCGGCTCGTCGTGGGCCGCCGCGGAGGCAGCGGGGACGACGGGAGCGGGGCGGCCGAGCAGCCCGACGAGAACCCAGAGGGCGAGCCGGCGGCCTACGAAGCGGCGGCCCGCGAGCGCGCCGCCGCGCTGCTCGCGGCGTGCCTCGCCCACGTCGACCGCTTCATCGCGCCCAGCCGTTTCCTGCGCGACCGGTTCGTCGCGGAGGGTATTCCGGGGGATCGCATCGTGGTCCTCCCGACCGGAGTCGACCGGGACGCGTTCGGCCTGCCTCGTGAACCCGGCTCCGAGGCGCGCCTACGCGTCACGTTCCTGGGCTCGCTCGTGCCGCTCAAGGGCGCCCATCTCCTGCTCGAGGCCTGGGGGCGATTGGCGCCGGAAGATCGCGCGCGCGGCGAGCTGGTCCTTCGCGGGCCCTCCGACCATGCCCCCGAGTACGTCGCGCGGCTGGAGCGCGCGGCCAAATCGGTCGGCGCGACCCTCGCGGGGGCCGCGACCCGCGATGAGGTCCCGCACGTGCTCGCCGCCACCGACCTCCTCGTCGTACCGAGCCTCTGGTTCGAGAACCGCCCGCTCGTGCTCCTCGAAGCCCTCGCGACGCGAACGCCCGTCCTCGCCTCCGACCTCGGAGGCATGGTGGAGCTCGTGGAGGAGGGCATCACCGGTTGGCGCTTTCCCGCGGGCGATGCCGCTGCGCTCGCCGAACGCCTCCGAGCGCTCCTCCACGACCCCGCTCCGCTCGCAGGTCTGTATCCTCGTGATCATCGGCCCCCTTCGCTGGAGGAGATGACCGACGCCCAGGTAAGGATGTACGAGGAGCTGCTCGAGTCGAAGTGATGTCGGTTCTCGCGATTCACGGCGCGGCGCCCCCGCACGCTGCCCTGGAGCTGCCATGATCGTGCTGCAGGTCCTCCACGACTACCTGCCCGGCCACGTCGGCGGCGTCCAGGTCCACACGCACCAGCTCGCCCGGGTGCTCTCGGGCCGCGGCCACTCTGTGATCGGTTGCTACACCCGGCGTGATCTCGGCGCGGAAGAGGGTTCGATCCGCGAGCGCGACCTCGACGGCGTCCCGCTGCTCGAGGTCGTGCATCAGCGCGAGTACCGCGACGTCGAGACGAGCTGGCACGAGGAACGGGCTACTAGCGTCTTCCAATCGATCCTCGAGCGCGAGCGGCCTGACGTCGTGCACTTCCAGCACTTCGCCTCGTGGGGGCTCGGCTGCCTCACCCGGGCGCGCGCCGCCGGCTGCGCCACGGTGGTGACGATTCACGACTATTTCCTCCTCTGCGATCGGACGACCCTGCTCGACGCGGACGGCGTGCTGTGCTCCCCGAAGAACACACAGCGCTGCACCGGCTGCCTCTCCCACCATTCGTTCCACGCGACCCGCTGGCAGGGGAAGGATGAGACCGAGTGCCACCGCGAGGCGATGACCGAGCGCCTGGCCTACCACCGTCACCACATGCGCAACGCGCAGCGCGTCATCGTCCCTTCCAGGTTTCTCGCGAACGTGATGCAGAGCGCGGAGCTCTTGTCCTCCGATCAGCTCGTGCACCTCAAAGCGGGCTACCCGGGACCCCTGCGCGAGACGCGCGCGCCCGATGCCGAGGCGCCGCTCCGCGTCGGCTTCGTGGGCGTGCTCGACCATCCCAAGGGCGTGCACGTCCTGATCGAGGCCATGCACCTCTTGCGGGGCGAGCCGCTCGAGCTCGCGATCCACGGTCCGCTCGCCATGTCCCCGCAGTACGTGGCCGAGCTGCGCTCCGCGGCGGGCGGCTATCCGATCTCGTTTCGGGGGCGGTTCGAATCCGATGAGGTGGACCGGGTGATGGCTGAGCTCGACGTGTTGGTCGTGCCGAGCCTCTGGTACGAGAGCATGCCGCTCACGATCCACGAGGCATGGCGCAACGGCCTGCCCGTGGTCGCCTCCGATCTCGGCGGGATGGCGGAGTGCGTGACGCACGGGGTCAACGGACTCCTCTTCCCCTCCGGCGACGCTTCCGCGCTGGCCGACACGCTCCACACGCTCGTTCACGATCGCGGGCTCGTGGCGCGCCTCGCGAACGGGCGCCCCGTGCTCCAGACCGTCGAGTCGGTCGCCCAGAGCGTCGAGGAGCTCTACTCGCGCTGTGTCGAGGAATCGGTGCGGGGCATCGCGCGATGAGGCGAGCGTTGCTCGGGGCGAGCCTCCTCGGGGTGCTCTGCCTCGCCGGCGCCTGCAGCGCGCCCGCGCCGCGCGCGGGCATGCGCCGCCTCGACGAGCTCCCCCCGCGCTTCGCCGAGTCGTGGCGCGCGTGGCTCGAACAGGACCCGGCCTGGCCGGAGATCCGCGCGGAGGCGCTCTCCGAACCCGCCCTCGCCCGGTTCCTCGTCGACAACCTCACGCGCCAGATGATGGGCAACTATGCCGACTCGCGGCTGGCGCCGCTCGGTGACGCGCGGATCGGTCGATTCGAGCGGGCGCGCGCGGACCTGCTCGTCATGCATGACTACTCGGTCCCCGTCCTGGTCGAGCTTCTGGCGATCGGGAACAGTCAGGTGGACGCGCTCGTCACGGACCTTCTGCTGGCCATCGGCCGGCCAGCGATCATGCCCCTCGTCAGCCTGCTCGAACGGAAGGAGCCGAACGAAGCCCGCATGCGCGCCGCGCGCTTGCTCGGCGATCTGCCGTACGCGCTCGCCGACGAGGATGCCGTGCGCGCTGCGCTCATTCGCAGGCTCGCCGAGGATTCCGAGTGGCTGGTCCGCAGCAAAGCCGCCTCGGCGCTCGGCGAGCGCGGGGCCCGGGACCGCCGGACCGCCGACACGCGCGAGGCCCTCATTCGGGGCCTCGATGACGAAGACCACGCCGTCACGCGCTCCTCCGCCCTGGCGCTCCGGACCCTGCGGGACCCGCAGGCGATCCCCGCCCTCATCGTGTACCTCGAGCGCACGGTGCTCGAGGGGGATGTCATCAGCCTCCGGGCGGTTCAGCGCACTCTCCGCTCGCTCTCGGGGGAGCCTCGCGACATGCGCCCGCGGGGCTGGCGCGCGTGGTGGCGCGATCACCGGCCGGCGCCCGTGCACAGCCGGACTCTCCGGTGACCGGGTGACCGGACCCGGGGCCCGGGCCGCCCGGTTTTCAGGAGCAGGGGGACGCCGCACGCCCTACCATCTCCCCCGTCGGGCCGCCGATCCCGACGGGACCCCTCGCCGGCGGCCGCGGCCGCAGCATCATGGCCGAATGGAAGATCGAGCGCCGCCAGGGCGCGTGCAGCGCTTGCGAGCGCCCCTTCGACGAGGGTGAGCGCCACGTCTCGACGCTCGCGTTTCGAGCGGACGTGCTGGCACGGGACGACCTCTGCGAGCCATGCTTCGAGGAACGTCGAGCCGGCACGGGGGGCCCCGGGCAGGCGGACGCCGGCGCCGAGGATCTCCTGTGGTGGTTCACCCGGCACTCGGTGGCCAAGAAGCGCACGCTTCAGCTCGACCTCCCGACCCTGGAGCGGCTCTTCCTCGACCTGGAAGGCCGCGCGGAACAGCACGCCCGCGAGCTCCGCTACGTGCTCTGCCTGCTCCTCATGCGCAAGCGCCGACTGAAGCTCGAGACGATCGAGCGCGGCGCCGAGGGCGAGTCCTTCCTCGTCAAGCGCCCGCGACACGAGGAGCGCTACCGGGTATTCGCCTTCGATTTCGATGCGGACCGCATGTCGGAGCTCCAGAGCCAGCTCCAGGCGATCTTCGACGGCGTGGAGGGCGAGGACGGGGTGCAGCTCCCCACGGAGGACGGTTCCACAGCGGGCCAGCCCGAAGCCACGGCTGCGGACTGACGCCCATGACTGACGCCAATGACGCCAATGAAGGGGTCAGAGGCGGTTCTGCCCAACGGGCCTGAGCCCGCGCCCGAGCCGTTCCCCGTGCCCCCCGCTTCCGCGGTCCCACCCGCACCCCGTTCCTAAGTGTCAGACCCGGGACTGGGTCGGACCCGGGATCGGATGGGAGCCGGGTTCGGTGAGGAGGAGCAATCCCCGCATCCCACAAGATGTTGTGGTCGGTCACGTCCGCCCACCGATATCTGGTATCCGGCGCCCGGTTCAAGGCCTAAAACCGCGCCAGAATCGACTTTCATCCAATTCTCACATGAAGCTTGTGCGCATCGAGGTGGTGGAGTCTTATAGCTCACGTGAAGCTTGGTGGGGGAAAGTGGAGCATAAGTGAGCGCCTCGATCGGGGGCTGAGGGGGGGCTGCCGTGTTCCTCGGTGAGTCGCGGCATCCGGTCGACGCCAAGCACAGGGTGTTCCTACCCAAGAAGTTTCACCAGCTCCTCCCGGTCGACGAAGACGGTGATCGCGTCGCCGTCCTCGCGCGCGGATTCGGCGAGCACGAGTGTCTCGATCTCTTCACCGTCCCCGGTTTCGAGCGCGCGACGAGTCGCATGAACACCGATGCGTTCACCGATCCGGAGCAGCGCCGCCTGCAGCGCATCTACTTCAGCAACACGAGCCGCGTGACGTTGGACGCCTCGGGCCGGCTGCTGCTGCCCGAGAAGCTGCGCAAGCTCGCCGGCATCGAGCGCGAGGTCGTCTTCGTCGGAGTGATGGACCGCATCGAGATCTGGTCCGCCGAGCAGTGGGACGTGTTCGAGCAGACGAACGAGGACAAGTACGAGGAAGTCACCGGCGTTCTCAGGCAACCTGGCGACGGCAGGGAGGCGGGGGCATGATGCGGTTCGCGCACAAGTCGTCGCTCGCCGTTCGGAGGGCGGCCTTTCGGAGGGCGGCGATCAGGAGCACGGCGATGACCGAAGAGAGCGAATCCGTTCACGTTCCGGTGCTCGCCGATGAGATCGTCGCGCTCTTCGGGCGCGTGCTCGCAGGGCTCGAGGGCGGGCTCGTCGTCGACGCGACGATGGGCGCCGGCGGACACACGGCGCTGTTGCTCGAGCACTTCCCCGACATCCGGGTCCTCGCGTGCGACCAGGATCCGGAGATCCTCGCGATCGCCGCGGAGCGTCTCACGGGCTTCGGACGGCGCGTCGAGCTGCACCAGTGTCGGCTCACGGAGCTGTCGCGGCTACTGCGCAAGCTGCGCGTCCCGCCGCCCGTCGGCCTGCTCATGGATCTCGGCGCGAGCTCGCTCCAACTCGACCGTCCGGTGCGCGGCTTCTCCTTCCTGTACGACGGCCCGCTCGACATGCGGATGGATCCCGGCCGGGAGCGCACCGCCGCGGACATCGTGAACACCTGGGACGAGGTCGACCTCGCGGACCTCTTCTTCCACGAAGGTGGCGAGCGCGCGTCGCGGCGGATCGCGAGCGCCATCGTGCTCGCCCGGCGCCAGGCGCCCTTCCTGCGGACCGGAGCGTTCGCCGAGCTCGTCGCGAGGACGGTCGGAAATGCCGCCGGCGGCCGTATCCACCCCGCGACGAGGGTTTTTCAAGCCCTTCGCCGGGCCGTCAACGAGGAGGGCGAGGAGCTGTCGGCGGGGCTCGAGACCGCGGAACTCGCCCTCGCGGAAGGCGGTCTCCTGGCCGTGATCTCGTTCCATTCCGGCGAGGACGGCGTCGTCAAGCGCTTCCTGGCGGAGGGCGGACGCGCGGGTCGCTGGGAGGTGCTCACGAAGAAGCCCGTCCGCCCCGGGCCGGGCGAGGTGCGCGCCAACTCGCGCGCGCGGTCCTCGCGCCTGCGCGCCGCGCGCCGGCGCCACGGGAATGGCGAAGCGGACCAGGATCGGCCCGCGGAGGAGCGCCGATCGTGACGCGTGCCGTGCTCGCTTTCGCGGTCTCGGGCCTGGCGCTCTGCGTCGGTCTCTTCGCCGCCTGGGTGCAGTCTCGGAACTACGCGTGCGCGGCAGAGCTCGACTTCCTGCAGCGCGAGAGCGTCTGGTACCAGCGGTGCACCAGCGAGCTTCGCGCACGGATCGAGAGGTTTGAATTCGACCCTCCGGCGGAGGAGACTGCCCCAGCGATGGACGTGCCGCGAAAGGGGAACTCTGATGCGTAGTCCCGGGCTCGAGTCGGCGTCGGGGCTGCGACCCGCGAGCGCGTTCGTGATCGTCGCCGCCGTGCTCTTCGCCGTGACCGGCAAGGCCGCGCACATCGCCTTCCTCGAGGACGGGGACCAGATCGAGTCCAGACTGTCGGCCTCCGCTCCGTGGCCCGAGTTCGAGATCGCCGATCGGAAGGGGCGTCCGCTCGCCCTCTCCGTCGAGTGCTTCGACCTGACCGTCTCGCCGCGATCCATGTGGCGCTTCCATACGCCGGCTTATATGGCCGAGCGGATCGCGACCGTGCTCGGTGATGCGACGCCGCGCGAGGTGCTCGACCTCATGCTGCCGCGCACTGCGGACGAGGGGATCGTGCGTGTCGAGCGGCCCGCGCTGCTCGTCTTCGACGTGGAGACGGCCCTGGCCGTCGAGCGTTGGCTCGAGACCGGCGCCACCGAGCAACACGGGGACGATACCGGGCCGATCGACGGGATGTGGCTCGTGCCGGGTGAGCGAGAGGGCACCTGGACGATCGCCTGGCGCCCGGAGGACACGCTCTCGATCCGGGAGCGCGCGCGCCATCTCGCGCCTGGGAGCGTCCGCCGGCCCGAGATCTGGACTGCGCGCCTCCTCCGGAACCTCGCCACCTTCGTCCGGCGCTCGGCCGTCCTCGCGGAGCTCGAAGTGGGCTTCATGGGGCTCGGACGCTCCGAGCGGGCGGCCCTGCTGCGCGAGCGCATCTGGGCGGAGCTCCTGCCGTGCGAGTTCCGGGTCGTACGGCACGGCATCGGTCCGGAGACGGCGCGCGCGCTCCAATCTCTGCTGGCTGAAGAAGCCGTGACGACGCCGTGGCAGATGGAGCTCGTCGCGAACCTCGAGCGCCGGCATCCCGTGCGTCCCCGCGGCGACGACCGCGGCGATCCGGCGGCGGACGACCCGTTCGGAATCCTCGGCCACTGGGGCGTGCTCGGACCGGAGGACGCCCTTGCCCGCGCGCGTCGCGAGCTCGGCCTGCGGGACACCGAGGGCTACCGGAACGAAGAGCACCGCGCGTACGTGGAACGACGCGCACATCAGTACGAGACGGAGCGCCGACCGCGCAGCGGGCTCGAGATGTTGTGCGGCGAGGTGCTCGAGCACCCCGAGTGGAAAGAGCGTCTCAAGGACGACGTGCGCACCTACGATCGGCGAGTGCGCAACCTGCCGCGCGATCGTCGCCGGCCGTGGAAGGGGCACGTGCCCGACTACTTCCAGTCCGCGACCGATGCGGCCGAAGTGCCGCGTGTCATCACGACGATCGATGCGGAGTTGCAGCGCGCCGTCCACCGAGAGCTCGAAGGCGTCATGGCGACGCACGACCCGGCGCTCGCGATGGCGATCGTGCTCGAGGTCGAATCGGGCGACGTTCTCGCCGTCGACGGCATCCATGCCTACGGGACGAGCGGCTTCGCGCCGCTCCTGCACCGTTTCACGCCGGGCTCCACCATGAAAGCGATCGTGATGGCGATCGCCCTGGACGAAGGGCTGGTCACGCCGGGTGAGAGCATCGCGACTTTCGCGCCGGACGGGCTCGTCGTGCGCGACGACAAGGGCCACACGCGGCACATCTCCGAGGCGCTGGGGGCGCCCGAGGAGTCCCACGTGACCGCGGCGCAGGGGCTCGCCCGGTCGGTGAACGCGGTGTTGGTGCAGATCGGACTCAGGATCGACGCAGCGCGGTTCCGTGAGCGGCTCGTGCAGCTCGGCTACACCGCCCGTCCGCGCGTGGGGCTCGGTCCCGAGGATGGCGGGTACGTACCGGAGCTCGAACGCGGGACCTGGAAGGTCTGCCACACGCACGCGTCGGTCAGCTTCGGTCACGAACTCTCGACGACCCTCTGGCAGCACGCATCCGCGCTCTCGACGATCGTGCGGGGTGGCGAACGGCGCCCGCTCCGGCTGGTCGAAGCCGTCGAGCAGGACGGGCTCAGGTGGCAGCTTCCGCCGGCCGAAGGCGTGCGGGTCCTGGGCGAGCGAGCCTGCGGGGAGGTGCGCGCGATGATGGCGCTCGGAGCATCAGAGGGCACCGGGCGCCGCGTCGCCCACCCTTCCGAGCACCCCGAGTTCGACTACATCGGGACGAAGACGGGCACGACCCAGAAGGTCCCGACGGAGCTCTGCCTCCACGTCGAGCTGCCACACAACGTCCGGCACGAACTGGAAGGCAGCCGTTGCACGCGGGCTTGTCGCAAGTCGATGGTCGGCGCGCGGGACCATGCGCGCCGGCGCAGGACGTGCTACACGTCTTCGATGTGCGTCGTCGGCCGGCTCCCCGGCTCGTCGAGCGAGCTGCTGGTGTTCCTCGTCGTCGAGGATCCGCGGAGTAGCGCGAAGTTCGGATCGGACGTGGCGGGACCCGCCGCCGTCGCGATCCTGCGTCGGGCCTTCGGGCTCCCTCCGAAGTCCGGCGCGCAGCCGGAGCAGACTACGGACGCCGTCCCCGTGGCGGCGTTCAATACCCGAGACTTCCCATGGGCGGAGGACATCCGATGAAGCGTCTCGGCGACTTGATGGAGCAACTGGGGGGTGGGTGCCCGCCCGAGGGGGGCGGGCCCCGGATTTCCGACGTCCATCTCGACTCACGTCGGGTGGGCGTCGGGAACCTCTTCTGTGCCCTCCCAGGTAACAGGGACGATGGCGCGCGATTCGTCGCGGATGCAGCGTCCCGCGGTGCGGTGGCCGTGCTCACGCCCCACGAGCTCGACCTCCGCACCGTAACCTACGACATGCCCGGCCTGCACATGGACCAGTGGGTCCATCCCGACGCGCGACGCATCGCCGGGCGGGCGGCGGCGCTCGTGCACGACGAGCCGTGCCGGGAACTCTCGGTGGCGGGTATCACCGGCACGAACGGCAAGACGACGACCGCCCATATCCTCGGCCACATCCTGGACCGGGCGGGGATGGACACGGCGGTGCTCGGGACGGCCGGGCATCGGCTCGCGGGCGGGAGGGTCCTGAAGGCGAGCCACACGACGCCCGACGCGCCCGAGCTGCAACGGCTATTCCGCATGCACCGCGATGCGGGCGGCAAGACCGTCGTCATGGAGGTCAGCTCGCACGCCTTGTCACAGGAGCGGACCGCCTGCGTAGAGTTCGAGGTCGCCGTGTTCACGAACCTCACGCGCGAGCACCTGGACTACCACGGCGATATGGACCGTTATGTCCGGGCCAAGACGCGCCTGTTCGAACAGCTCGGGAGCGACTCGACCGCCGTGATCAACATCGACGACCCCGCGTGGGGCGTGATGGCGACTGCGGCCCGTCGCGGCGGCGCCCGAATCGTCACGTACAGCACCCGGTCGCGAGCCGATCTGAGTGTTTCTGGACTGCGTACCGGACCCGCAGGGTCGCACTTTGTTCTCAGTGGGATGGGGATCGAGTGGACTGAAACGGTTTTTCCCTTGCGGGGCCGGTACAACGTCGAGAATGCACTCGCGGCAAGCGCTGCGGCGCTCGTGATGGGGGCGAGTCCTTCCGCGATAGCGGATGGGCTCGCCACCACCTCCTCCGCCCCCGGCCGGCTCGAGCGGATCCCGACCGGCGATCGCGGCTTCGAGCTCTTCATCGACTACGCCCACAGTCCGGACGCCCTCGAGCGCGTGATGAACGTGCTCCGTGACGGCCTGCGGGGACGGCTGATCGTCGTCTTCGGCTGCGGCGGCGACCGGGACGCGGGCAAGCGGCCGGAGATGGGGCGCATCGCGGCGGGCCTCGCCGACGTCGCCATCGTGACCAGCGACAACCCCCGCTCGGAGGACCCCGAGGCCATCATCGCGGACGTGCTCGTCGGCGTCCGGGAGGGCGCGGGCGGGAGCTCCTGCGAGTGCATCGTCCAGAGCGACCGGGAGCGGGCGATCCGGCGCGCGATCGAGCTCGCAACGGCGGGCGACATCGTGCTCGTCGCTGGCAAGGGCCACGAGACCGGCCAGATCATTGGGGCAGAAGTCGTTGCCTTCGACGATCGGTGCGTGGCACAAGAGGCCCTCTCGTGAGCGAATTCAGCCTCCAGGACGTTCTCGATGCGACCGGCGCGGTGCTCGTGCGGGGCGGATCCCACGTGCGGATGCGCGGGGTGTCCACCGACACGCGCACACTCCGGGCGGGAGAGCTCTTCCTGTCGCTGTCAGGGCCGAACTTCGACGGCAATCGTTTCGCCGCGGCCGCGGCCGAGCGCGGGGCGGCCGGGCTCCTCCTGCGACGCGAGACCAGCGTCGCCCTCGAGCTCGCACGGGTCCCGGACGGGACGGCGGTCGCCCTGCACGACTCACCGGCGCGCGCGCTCGCGGACCTCGCCGCCTGGCACCGCCGGCGGCTCGACCTGCCCGTGATCGGGATCACGGGCTCGTGCGGCAAGACGACGACGAAGAACATCCTGCTCGAGCTTCTGCAGGACCGAGCGCGTACCGTGGGCAGTCCGGCCTCGTTCAACAACGCCATCGGCGTGCCCCATACCCTCCTTCTGGCGGACGAGCGCACCGAGGTGCTCGTCGTCGAGATGGGCACGAGCCACCCGGGCGAGATCGCGAGCCTCTGCCGGATGGCGCGGCCGACCGCCGGGATCATCACCAACGTGGGCGCGTCGCACCTCGAGGGGCTCGGCTCGATCGCGGGTGTCGCCCGCGAGAAGGGCGACCTGGCCGCCAGCCTGCCCGAGAGCGGCTATTGCGTGCTGAACGCCGACTGCCGGTGGACGCCCGAGCTCCGGGAGCTGACGGCGGCGCGCATCCTGACCTTCAGCGTGGACGGGACGGGCGACCTCAACGCGACGAACGTCTGGTTCCATCCGGGCGGGACGACGTTCTGCCTCAACGGGGAGCACGAGGTCACCTCGCCGCTCCTCGGCCTGCACACGGTCCAGAACCTGCTCGCGGCACTCGCCGCGTGCGTCGGGCTCGGGATCGAGCCGGAAGAAGTGCTCCCCGCCGTGTCCCGCCTGCGCGCCGGGCGGCGCCGGATGGAGCGCATCGAAGTGGGGGGCCTCACGCTCTTCGACGACAGCTACAACGCGAACCCCCAGTCCGCGCGCGCGAGCGTGCGCGTGCTCGCGGGACTGCACGGTCACGCCAGGCGCGTCCTGGTACTCGGTGAGATGCTCGAGCTCGGCGAGTTCGCGGCCGAGCTGCATCACGAGATCGGGGTCCTCGCCGCGGAAGCGGGCGTGGACAGCCTCCTCCTCCTGGGGGAGCTCACTCAGGCCACCGCCGCTGGCGCGGTCGAGGGCGGTCTCCCGCTGGAGCGGATACTGCACTTTCCCGAGGTCGAGGACGGCCTCGAAGTCATCCCCGGTCTCCTGAGGGACGGCGACGTTGTCCTCATCAAAGGGAGTCGTAGCACGGGTCTCGACCGCCTCGTCAACCGCATCATGGAGCTGGAACCCAGCGTTTCCTGACTGCCGCGCCAGCTCGTTCGGCAAGGCGCGGCCCGAGCGAGATCATGTTCCCCGGTCTCTTCCGAGACGTGATGGAGATGCAGCTCTTCGGCTACATCTCGTTTCGAACCGCCATGGCGGGCTTGTTCGCGTTTGCGTTCGCGCTCGCGCTCGGGGGGCCTACGATCGCGTGGCTCAAGCGCCATGAAGTCGGGGAAGCGCTCACGGACACGGGCTCGTACGAGCTCGACCGGGTCACGCGCAAAGCGGGCAAGGAGGGCACGACGACGATGGGGGGCAGCTTCCTCGTCGCTTCGATGCTCCTCTCCGTGGTGCTCTGGTGCCGGCTGGACAACCTGCTCGTCGTCCTGGCGATCCTCCTCACGGCGGGACTCGCGGCGGTGGGGTTCGTCGACGATTTCCGGAAGCTCACGGACCCGAAATCGAACGGCATCTCGCCGCGCGCGAAGATCATCGGCCAGTCGATCGCGACCCTCCTCGTCTTGGGGGCGCTCGTGTTCTACGCCCAGGCCGCGGGTCGGGATTCGCTCCTCGCCATCTATCCGCCCTTCTTCAAGAACCTCGCGATCCCCTTAGCCGGCAGTGGTTTCGGAATCCTCGCCTTCATGGTCCTCGGCTGGTTCGTCGTGGTCGGGACGTCGAACGCCGCGAACATCACGGACGGGATGGACGGGCTCGCGGCCGGGTGCATGCTGATCTCCGGGATCGCGCTCTCGATCTTCTGCTACGTGACGGGCCGGGCGGACTGGACCCAGTACCTCAATCTGCCGCACGTCGCCGAGGCATCCGAGATGGCCGTCGTCGGCGGTGCGCTCTCCGGCGCGTGCATGGGCTTCCTCTGGTTCAATGCCTACCCGGCGCAGGTCTTCATGGGGGATTCGGGCTCGCTGCCCATCGGCGGGCTGCTCGCGTGGATGGCCCTCGTCGCCAAGCAGGAGCTCGTGCTGCCGCTCCTGGGTTTCGTGTTCTTCGCCGAGATGGGCTCGAGCGCCCTCCAGCGCTTCTGGTACAAGCGCACGCGTCGGCGCCTGTTCACCATGGCGCCCATCCACCACGGCCTCAACCTGTACGGCGGCATCTTCACCGCCGGTCCTGCGCCCTGGCACGAGGTCACCGTCGTCGTCCGTGCCTGGATCGTCGCCGCCGCCTGCGCGATGGCCAGCCTGGCCCTCTTGAAGGTCCGCTGAGCATGGCGCGCTTCCGTAGAACTCCGGCGACCGCGGGGAGCCACGCGCTCGCCGGCGAGCATCAGGTGACGATCTTCGAGCGCCTCGACGACATGGCGCGCCGGGCCGGGCGCCTCGATCCAGCGGGGCCGGCGATCGCCGTCTTCTGCACGGTGCTCGCGCTGCTCGCGCTGGGCTTCCTCATCCAGGTCAGCCACGCCTCGACGACGGTTCGGCCCGAGGCCTTCCGCGCCGAAGTCCTCTCCCTGCTCGGGTTCCGGCTCCTCGGGCTCTTCGTCCTCCTCGTCGGCTTCCGGCTGGGGCCGCAAGGCGTGCGGCCCCTGATCCCGGCCCTCACCTGGATCGTGCTGCTGATGCTCGTGGCGGTCTACGTGCCGGGGCTCTCCGCCGTGAAGAACGGTTCGCGGCGCTGGCTCGAGCTGCCTTTCCTCGATCTGACGGTTCAGCCGTCCGAGATCGCGCGCGTCGTCATCGTGCTCTGGGTCGCGAGTCGCTGCGTCCAGCTCGGACCGCGGCTTCAGGACATGCGTCGGGGCTACATGCCCATGCTGTGCTTCGGGACCTTCCTGTTCGGCTTGATCCTGGGCGAGCCCGACCTCGGCGGCGCGCTCCTGTTCTTCCTCTGTTTCGTCTGCACGATGTGGGTCGGCGGCGCCCGGCCCGCCCACGTCGCAGGCTCCCTCGGGATGCTCGGTGGGGGGGCCCTCGTGCTCGGCGCCACCATGCTGGCCTACGTGCGCGAGCGCATCGCGGTGTGGATGGGGGAGAGCACGAACGAGCAGGTGCTGCTCACCGTACGGGCGATGGCCAGCGGCGACATGTTCGGCGTCGGCCTCACGCACGGCGGCGCGCGCAACAGCGGCGTCCAGTACATGCAGACCGATTTCGCGCTCTCCCTGGTCGGAGAAGAGCTCGGCTTTCTGGGCATCACCGTCGTACTCGGACTGCTCTTCACGTACATCTGGTTCTCCTTGCGATTCGTCCTCTCCATCCGGGACAGGTACCGCGCGCTCGTCGCGTTCGGCCTGCTCGTGTCCGTCGCCTTCCAGGCGATGCTCCACGTCCAGGTCGTCACCGGGCTCGCCCCCCCCAAGGGCATGAACCTCCCATTCATCTCCGACGGCGGCTCTTCGCTCGTCGCGTCCTGCCTCGCCGTGGGGCTCGCCCTCGGCGCCGTTCGTGGAGCCGGGAAAACCTCCGGCTCCTGACCCCCATCCTCATCTGGAAAAGCCCATGCAACAGATCGAACGCTACGGAGTGATCGCGCTGCTCTTCATGATCGTCACTTTCGTGACCGTCTCCCTGTGGGACGGCGGCGAAGAAGAGACGGTCGACGCCCGGACCGCGACCGCGCGACGGCCGGCGTCCGTCGTCCACCGCCAGCAGCCGGGCTCGAACAGGTTCGACCCGATCCGCACGCAGGTCCCCGTCGAATCCAGGCCGCTGGCGCGCAAGCACGTGCCCCTCGCGGAGCAACGATCGATGGTGCCGGAGCTCGAGCCGTCGCGGCTCGCCGATGTGGGCCACACCTCGTACGAGACGAGCGTCGCGCTCCAAGAAAGCCGACCTCGCAGCGAGCGGTACACGGCTGATCCAGGCCGCATTCGGATGGAGCGACCGCGCTGGAACAGCGACGTTCCGACCGCCTCGGGGCGTGCGGAGGTCGCGGCCGAGGATCGGCGCTTGCGCGAGACGCTCGAGCTCGTGAAGCATGCGCAGCCGGAGCCCGAGGCGGGCACCGGACCGCGGGAGACGCGAGCCTACGTCGTGAAGGACGGTGACACGCTCGAGCGGATCGCTCGGCGCGAGCTCGGCGACGGCCGGCGCTGGAGAGAGATCCAGGCGCTGAACGCTGGGATCGACCCGCGTCGGCTCAAGATCGGCGCGCGGCTCCTGATCGCGGGCGAGGCACGCCCGCAAGCCGGCTCGCGCCCGGTGTCCTCCGAACCGAAGAGGCCGGCTCCGGCCCCTTCGAAGGTCGCCACGACCGCCTACACGGTGAAGCGCGGCGATGTGCTCGGCAGGATCGCCCAGCGGGAGCTCGGCAGCGCGAAGCTCTGGCCGAAGATCGTCGAGCTCAACCCGGGCGTCGACCCGAACCGCCTGCACGTCGGCGCCGTGCTGAGGCTGCCCCGAGTCGAGCGACCCGTAGCACCCGAGCGACGGCTCGTGGCCAAGGCGGACATTCCGAGCGGCTCGCGCCCGCGCATCCGATGACGGCGCGCTTGCAGAGCCTCCTCGTCGTGGGCTGCCTGCTGGTCGCGGCGCTCTACGCACCGGAGAACCTGGCGCTCCTTCACCCGACCGCGCATCCGACCGGGTTCCCGGCGCAGCCTGCCAGTGCATCGGCAAAGCCGACAGATGCATCGGCAAGGCCGACCGATGCATCGGCAGAGCCGACCGGATCATGGGCGCACCGGCCCGGACCTTCGGCGCGGCCGCCGGCCGTCCTGGCAGTGGCGGCGGAGAGCCGTCCCGCCGTCGGGCGTCGGCCCGCCGTGGTTCTCGCCGGCTGGCGGCGGGCCGATGAGGTTCGCATCGCATCCCGCCCCGCCCCGCCCCAGGAGGAGTTGGCCGGGGAATGACAGGCTCCACGGCGGCGCTCGGCGAGGGCGGCGGGGACAGCCTGCGCCTCGCCTTCGCCGGCGGAGGCACGGGCGGACACATCGTCCCGGGCATGCACCTGCTCGATCACGTGCTCGGGCGCGGGAGCTCGCTCGCGGACCTGCTCTGGTTCCACAGCGGGCGCGCCGTCGAGGAGCGGGTGATGCACGGTCTCGCCGAGAGGCTGGGTGGGACGCCACTCGAAAAGGTCGAGCTCGCCGTCGAAGCAGGGCGCGGAGTGCCGGGCCGCATGCGTCTCGCCGCGCGCACGCCGGGGGCTACGATTCGCGCCCGGCGTGCGCTCGCGCGCCACCGGACGGAAGTGCTGCTGGGGCTCGGCGGCTACACGATGGTCCCGGCCGTGCTCGCGGCGCGCTCGCTGGGCATCCCCGTCGCGCTGCTCGAGATCAACGCGAGCGCGGGGCAGGCGACGCGCGTGCTCGCGCCGCTCGCGCGCGTCGTGTTTCACGCGTGGCCGGCGACCCTCCCTGCGCGCGGCGGCGCGCGGCACGTGCTCTCGGGCCCGCCGGTCGCGGCCGCGTTC
>Ga0209988_10001247_pt1 | contig 16531 bp, 13 predicted proteins | sample N075metaG_FD_183115 | JGI IMG/M metagenome (GOLD analysis project Ga0209988, IMG submission 183115) | Deep subsurface microbial communities from Kermadec Trench to uncover new lineages of life (NeLLi) - N075 metaG (SPAdes) (version 2) | ecosystem: Environmental > Aquatic > Marine > Ocean trench... | reverse complement strand
CCGGCTCGTCGTGCTCTTCGCGGTCCGTCAACCGATGGCCGATACGCCCCTGCAGGCCACGAACGCGGCGGGCAAGTTCCTCCGCCCGCCCCAACCCCGTCGAACCGCTCAACGCCAGGCCCTGCAGCGCCTCCCCCGACCGGGTCAGCGCCATCTCGCCCGATCCGCTGCGGCCACCGGTACCCTGGACAACCTCGATCTGCACACCGGGGTGCGGCGGGTGGTCTTCGAGCCAGTCCGCGAGCTTCTCCAGATCGTCACGGGCGCGAGACTGCGGCGCGTACTCGACCACCGGCTGACCGAAGCTCGTCGCCTCGCGGACGACCTCGTCCTCGTGCAGGACCACCGGTATGACCTGGCCGGCGAACTGGCGGCGCAACGCCGCAAGGATGTCGGTCGCGAGCGCCGAGTCTTCGTTGTACAGCGTCGGCACGAGGTGACACGCGATCGGTCGGCCGATCCGTTCGACGAGCTGCCGGATGGTCCGCCACTGCTTCTCCGCGCCCCTGAGCGAGAAGAACCCGGTCTCGACCGGAATGAGTGCTTCGCGCGCGGCGCGCAACGCGTTGAACGTAAGCAGGCCGATCGTCGGCGGGCAGTCGATCAGGCACCGGTCGTAGCGGTCGTCCAACCGGGCCAGCAGCACCGCCAGGCGGCGGTCGCGGTCCGGCAACTCGTGCAGACCGCCTCCGGGTGCCTCCAGCGCGGCGAGCCGCATCGTGCTGGGCAACAGGTCGAGGTTGCCGGCCACCTCCCACACCATCGACGCGACGTCGAGGTCCTCGGAATCCGCGTTCAACAGGGCATCGCTGACGCTCGGCTTGATCTGCTCATCGGGAACGCCGAGACCGATCGCACAGTGCGACTGGGGATCCATGTCGACCAGCAACGTCCTGAGACCTCTGTGCGCAAAGACCGCCGCCAAGTTTATTGCGGTGGTGGTCTTACCGCATCCCCCCTTTTGATTGACGATCGCGATGGTCCGCACGGCAGCGCCACTCCGCAGTCTGTGCGCGCGACACCCATGAGAGCATCCCGTGGGGCCGCAGTTTTTTATCGGAACAAGGGGGGGGCGAACCGGTAATTTTCGCCTGCCGATATACTCTGCCCATCGTGTCCCGAGACCAGGCAGACCACGCACCCCGGCCCCGCAAGTCCAGCGGCCGGCTGCTGTTGACCATCGGCGTCATCGTCGCGGTCATCGGCGGCGGGATCTGGGTCTGGGAAGAGGTCCTCGAGGACCGGCTCATCGCGAAGCGGTTTGGTGTGGTCGTACCCGGCTCGATCTACCGCAGCGGCCAGCTCTCCCCGACCATGGTCCGCAAGACCCTCGCCAAGCACGACATCGATCTGGTCGTGCACCTCGGCGTCCACGACCCCCTGAACAAGGCCCATGTCGCCGAACAGGCGGCGGTCGAAGCGCTCGGCATCGAGCGACGCCTGTTCCCCCTGCGAGGCGATGGCACGGGCGACATCGACAACTACGCGCAGGCGATCGCGGCGATCGTCGAGGCACGGGATGCCGGCCGGCAAGTGCTCGTCCACTGCGCGGCCGGCAGCTATCGCACGGGCGGCGTCATCGCGTCGTACCGGATGCTCATCGAGGGCATGGCCCCCGAAGAAGCGTGGGCGGAGATGGAGCGGTACAGCTGGAACTCCGACATCCCCATCCTGCCGGAGTACCTCAACAGCCACATGGCCGAATTGACCGAGAAGCTGCTGCAGTTGGGCGTCATCGACAGCGTGCCGGACCCGCTGCCCGTCCTCGGGCCCGGCTGAGGGGCTCTAGGTCCTGTCTGACCCGGCGCCCACGCTGACCCATGCGGCGTTGACAACCTCTTCTGGAACGTCATCGCGGATCGACGCCACGCCGAGGCCCTCCGGAATGATCAGCCGCGTCTTGGTCCCGACGGCCTTCTTGTCGAACTGCATCGCGTGCGTCAACCCGCCGATGGGCACCGGTTCGGGCAACGCCACCGGCAGGCCGATCGTCTCCAGGACCGTGGTCACGCGCCCGCGGTCCGCTTCGTTCATGCGGCCGGTGCGCACGCCGCACTCCATCGCCGCCGCAAGACCGATCGAGACCGCCTCGCCATGACGCAGTCCGAGGTGCTGGTGCGCCTCGATCGCGTGTGCGAACGTGTGGCCAAGATTCAGCAGCGCCCGCCGCCCGGTCTCGCGCTCGTCCTCGCACACGATGGCGACCTTGATCCGGACGCAGCGGTCGATGAGCTCGATCAGCGTCGCGGTGTCGAGTTCCAGGATCGCGGAGACCCGATCGGAAAGGAAGTCCAGCAGCGTCGGGTCGGCGATGATCGCCACCTTGACGCACTCGGCGAGACCGCAGCGGAGGTCACGCTTGCCGAGCGTGCCGAGGACCGCCGGATCGACCAGCACGGCCTTCGGCTGCCAGAACGCGCCGATGAGGTTCTTGCCGAGCCCGCCGCCGGGCAGCTCGAAATTGACGCCGGTCTTGCCGCCGATCGACGCATCGACCATGGCCAGCAGCGTCGTGGGCACGTGGACCAGCGGAAGCCCGCGCTGGTAGGTCGCTGCGGCGAAGCCGGCCGTGTCGCCCACGATCCCCCCGCCCATCGCCACGACCGGGCTGCCACGCGTCGGTCGGACCGCGCCGCCAAGCATCTGCTCGTACATGCGATGGACCGTCGCGAGGGTCTTGCGCGACTCGTCGGCGGCCAGCGTGATGACCGTCGTGGTGAATCCCGCGTCCTGCAACGACCGGTTCGCCGCCGCGCCGTGCGTCGTCTCGATCTGTTCGTCGACGGCGAGCACCGCGACCGGGCGATCGGCCACGCCCGCGACCAGTTCGCCGAGCCTGCCCAGCAGCCCCGGCTCGATGACGATGTCGTACGCCGCGTCTCCGAGCGGAACGTGGATGATGCGACCGCTCACGAGTCCCGCGCTCCGGCGCGCCGCCGCATCTCGCCGAGCGCTTCGGCCGGGTCATCCGGCAGCGGCGGCTCGCCATCGGGCAGTGGCGGCACCACGAAGCGCGTGATCCTTCGGGCGGGCCTGCCGCCGCGGCGGGCGTACACCAGCAGCACCAGGAAGACGACCAGCATGACCGCGACCGGGACCACGACCTTCCAGAGTTGCCCCAGCCCCCCGCTGCCGGACACGGGCCGCGGATAGGCCCCGACAAACGCGGCATACTCGTGAACACGCCCATCCCTGGCCCGGGCGTCGACGCGTTTGTAGAACCGCGCCGGCAGCGTCACCGACTGGCCGTCGCGGAACGAGTGATCCGAAGGCAGGCCGCACACGTAGACAAGCATCGGCCGACCGGCGGCATCGCGGACAAACCATTCTGCGATCGCCTGGTCCGGGGGCGGCAGCCACGCCGGCTGCTCCAGCGTCCCGGCGAGTTGAAACAGGGCTCCGCGGTTCGCGGCCGGATCGGCCAGCAATTGTTGCGGGTCAAGCTCGATCCGCACGGGCGTGTCGCCGAGCCCGGGACTCCACCGGCCGACGTGCCCGACCAGCGCGGCGAAGGCATCGTCGCGGTGGTCGCCGCCGTCGGCCGCCCCCGCCAGCCGGGCCCGATCGTCGCCAGTCAGCGCGGGCACGGCCCCCAGCACCAGAAAAAGGATGGCGATCGCCGTAGGAATGCCCATCGGTCGTGAATATTACTGTGGGGCGGTTCCTAACAATACTCCGACCGCCCGCCTCGACGACCCAGGAGCAGACCCATGTCTCATTGCGCCCGCTACCGCCCGGTTCACTGGATCACGGCCTTTGTCGTCGTCTGCGTCTCGAGGACGCATGCCGGCGATACCGCCGAGTTCACCTATCCGGATTCGAGAGTCGGCGAGATCGCCCGGGCGTGGATCGAGCAGTTCAACAGCGGCGATGACGAGCAGACACGCCGGTTCGAGGAGACCTACCGGGCAGAGTCGGCGTTGAAGCAACGATCGGTGGATGATCGGGTCGCCCGGTACCCGCAGCGCCGCGGGATGCTCGGCACGCTCATCACCCACAGCGTGCTCGAGGAGACACCCGGCGGCCTCAAGCTGCTGGCACGCTCCGAGTCGATGGGCATGTGGCTGAGTCTCCGGTTCGACCTCGAACCCGAAGCGCCCCACAAGCTGAAGTCGATCGAGGTGCGCCCCGCGACGGATCCCGATGCCGTCGTCACAAGCTATGACCAGTGGAAGGACCTCGCCGAACTGGTCGAGCAGGTCCGGTCGGACCTGGGCTGCCCCGCGCTGGCCGTCGCCGTCGCCGGGGGCTCCGGTGTCCGCGAGGTCGCGGTGGCCGGCATACGGATGGTCGGCGGCGACGAGCGTGTGCAGGCCGACGATCCGTTTCACGTCGGTTCGATCACGAAGTCGATGACCGCCACGATCATCGGGTCGCTCATCGACCGCGGCGTGCTCGGCCTCGACATGACGCTTGCCGAGGCACTGCCCGACATGGCCATGCGCAGCGAGTACCGCGCGGTCACGCTCGAACAGCTGCTCGCGCACCGCGGCGGCATTGCGCGGCAGTTGACCTTCGACGACGTCGCCATGGCCAGGCTCACCGGCCTGCCCGGCACACCGGTCGAACAGCGTGCGGCGTACATCGCCGAGGTGCTGCAGATGGAGCCGATCGCCACACCCGGAACCGAGATGAACTACTCCAACGCGGGCTTCGCCATCGCCGGGCACATCGCCGAACGTGCCGCGGAATCGAGCTGGGAGACGCTCATCGTCGAGACCGTCTTCGAGCCGATCGGCATGACGACGGCGGCCATCGGCTGGCCGGCGACGGCGGATCACCCCGACCGGCCGCGCGGCCACTTCACCGAGGCCGGCGAATTGCGGGCCCAGGGGCTCGACGAGTACGCCCTCGGCTCGTTCCTGGCGCCCGCCGGCGACGTCCACTGCTCGGCGAAGGACCTGGCGAACTACGGCCGGGCCCACCTCAACGGTCTCAACGGCACCGACGGCGTGGTTTCGGCCAAGACGGTACTGCGTCTCCACACGCCGCTGGACGACAAAGAGCCACGCTATGTCGGCGGATGGGTCGTCAGGGAATCGCCCGCCGGCGACGTCCTGCACTGGCACAACGGATCGGCCGGCACGTTCTACGGGTCACTGTCGCTCTACCCCGATCGCGACCTCGTCATCGCCGTGCTCACGAACAGCGCCACCATGTCCGGCGAGCCGATCATCGAGAAGATGAACGCCGCGATCATCGAGCGCCTCAGCGCGGACTGATCGCCCCAGCAAGTCTTCCTGTCCCCGATGGGTATTCCGCGTAGTTTCGGACGTCGACAACCCCGGGTCGCATCGCTGGGGACCGAACCTCCTGTTCACGATCGTCCCGGCGCCCGCCGCGGCACCGCTGGCGGTCATGGGCATCGCGGTCCTGGGGCGACGATCCCGACGCCGTTGATTCGGTGAGGCCATCGCAGCGTTTCGCGTCGGTCCGGACCGACGCGGACGTTCAGCGGCCCACACCGATCGACGATAAAGATCATTTCCAGCGTCGTGACCCGTTGGCCGATAAGTCGCCGGTTCGCGCGCCGAACGAGATCTGCGCAATGGATTCCCCACCGAACAAGGGCGGCCACTTCGCAGACCTGCCGACGGAAGATCCGGCCGACGGCAAGACGTCGGAGCAGTTGGCCGGCTGGATGATCGCCGGTCGCTACGAGTTGGTCGGCAAGCTCGGCGAAGGCGGCATGGGCGCGGTCTTCAAGGTCCGCGATCACAAGGTCGGCCGGCGGCTGATCGCGCTGAAGCGGATCCTGCAGCTCAACGAGAACGCCCACCAACGCTTCGAACTCGAGATCGACGCCGCCGCCAACCTCAACCACCGGAACATCTGCAAGGTCTACGACCGCGGCGACGACGAACACGGACCGTTCTTCACGATGGAGCTGCTCACCGGCGGATCTCTGCAGGAGCGTGTGGAGCGCGACGGCCCCCTGTCCGAAGACGCGTTCATCGACCTGGCGCGGCAGCTGGCCCAGGCGTTGCGATATGCCCATCGAAAGACCGTCCAGCACCGTGACATCAAGCCGGGCAACGTCCTGTTCGACGAGGACGGTGATCCGAAGCTGGCCGATTTCGGCCTCGCGCGCGTCGGTCCGTCGACCGGGCTGAGCGTCACGAGCTTCGGGCTCGGCACGCCCGGCTTCTCGGCGCCGGAACAACTCCGCGACTCGAAGACGGCGGATCATCGCGCCGACATCTACGGGCTCGGGGCGACGCTTTACTACGCGCTCACCGGCAAGTCACCCATCGGCGTCATCGAGCCGGCCGACATTCCGTCCACCTGGCGGGCGATGATTCTCAAGTGCATGAAGGAAGACCCGGCCGAGCGGTACTTCGACGCCGAGGAGATCCTCAAGTCCATCGACAACCCCCCGCCGGCCGACGGGCCGGCCGTGTCGGGCAAGTGCAGCGTGTGTGGTGTCACCAATCCCGCCGGATCGAGCTTCTGCCGCCAGTGCGGCGCAGGACTGAACGAACCCTGCCCGCGTTGCGGCGCGGCGAACCGCGCCTCGGAGAAGACCTGCCGCGGCTGCCGTGTCGACATCCCGAAGCGGCGGGCGTCCGACGCATACCTCCACGAGGCACGCGATCACACCGCGCGTCGTGACTTTCGCCGTGCCGTAAAGGCCGCCGAAGAAGCGTCCCGACAGGAGCCCGACCGCGATGAGACAAAGGTCGTCCTCGCCGAAGCGCGCCAAATGATGCGCCAGGTCGAGTCACTGTGCTCCAACGCCTCGAAACTCGAATCCGACGGGCAATACCGCGAGGCCGAGCAGGTCTGGAAGCAGCTGCTCGAACTGCACCCTGAGCATCACGAGGCTTCCGAGGCGGTCGAGCGCATCCGGGGCAGGATTCTCGACGACCAGTTCCACGAGAAGGCACAGCAGTTCGAGGCGGCGATCGACAAACGCGATCTTGCGCTGGCGACACAGCTGCTGCAGCAGCTCCGCGGCATCCCCGCCCCCGCCGCAGACCTGAACCTCACCCAGGCCGAACAGTCCCTCGAGACGCTCCGGCGTGCCCTGGTCCTGCACCACAAGGATGCGTTCGAAGAGGCGTTGACGCGTCGCGGGCGACGCAAGGCCCGCGCCGCGATCGGCGCGCTCAGTGATCTGCATGTCGACCAGGCGGAGATCACGACACTTCTGGACCGGCTCAAGTCCGCCGAGCGGTGGTGGCGCCGGCGCCGGATGGCACGGCGGACGTTCGGGACGCTCGTGACGTTCGTGCTGCTCGCGGCGGGGTACCTCGTCGGCGCCGACAAGTACAACCAGATGCTCGCCGGCGAGGCGGCCGAAGCGTTGGCCAGGGCCGATGACCCGGTGCTCCAGCGCATGCTCCCGACATGGCCGCGCGACCTGAGCGTCGTCATCGCGTCAAGAGCCGCCCTGTGCAGCACGCTCGACGGGCACTACGGCGGCGACGGATGGCGGCGGCACATCGAGCCGGTCCAACTGTTCGGCATCGGTCACGCGGATGACGAGCTGGTCTCGGCGTACAACTGGTTGGTGCTGGCGCACATCGCGGCCTCGGCCCGGTCCGGAACGGACGATGACATCAACGTGGCCAGGAGCCTGGTCCGGAGCATCGCGTTGAGCGACCCCGGCGAGGTCACGACGCCGTTCGGACGCCGACAGGATGCTCTTGGGAGAATCCTCACCGGGTGGTACGACGGCGCGCTGGACCTGGACGTGTTCGCCGACACGGAACTGGCCGGTGACCCGGAACTGGAGTTCGTTGCGCTGCAGGGCCGGCGTATCAGCGCACCGGAAACCGACTGCCACACGATCTCGAACCTCAGGCGGCTATTGACGCGGCTCAACCGGGCCGAGGCCGTCCCCGACCAGGTCCGCGCGCACAACAACCGCGTGCTCGACGCCGTCGTCCGGTCGGTCGCCGAGCCGAGGTCGAGTCGGGTCAAGGACCTGCTCGGCCACATCTGCGTCGACGCCGACGACGCCGACGGCGCCCGTGACATCGCCGAAGCGTTCGACCGGCTCGTGGACGACCTTGTCGAGCGGGCGATGCTCGATCCGCGTGAACGGTTCAACGTCGTGGCGCTGCTGGTCGCCATGGATCGCGGCATGCCCAGCCCGCCGACGCAGCTGAAGGCGACACTGGAGGGGCTCGTCAGCGACTGGAACGCCGAGCTGTTCCCGGCGATCGACCGGGCCTTCAAGACCGGCGGCGACCCCGTCGCCGAATCCCTCGCGCGGCTGCGCGAGATCAGCGAGTTCTGGCCCTATCTCGGTGAAGCGGCCGCGATGTCGCTGCGGGAACGCGAGCGGAGGCTGCGCGCGGTGCACGAACACTGGACGGGCGGACCGCTGGGCGTAGCGCCGCTTTGCCGGCTCGGCGGCGGCGATGGGATCGACGCACTGTGGAAGGCATTCGTGGACCGGATCGAATCGCAGGTCATGGACGCCTTCTACCGGGACCACGACGCCGCGGCAGCACGGCCCCTGGCCGGACTGCTGCGGGACCTGGAGCACCAGACCAACCGGCTGGGCGAGCTCGACGCCCGGTTCAGCATCCGGGATTCGCTCGACGACCTCGCCGGGACGCTGCCGGATGAGACCCAGGGCGCCCTCGGCGAGCGAGTCTTCGAACGAAACGCCGGCGGCACGGCAACGGCGCGGCTGGCGACCGACGTCGTGATCGCGTCGATCGAAGCCGGCGCGTTCGACGCGGCCATACGGCTTGTCCCACTGTCCGGTACGCCCCAACTCGAGAAGATCGCCCGCAACCTCGACCAGATCAGCGACCTGCACGCCGCGGCGTTGCTGGACCTCGAGGACAAATTGCTCGATGACCCGCGGTTCTCCAATGCGGCCCGGCTTGTTCGCGGCGAAGTACGGCGGCGCCTCGCCGCGTGCTTCCCGGAGGCGCTGTACGTCCAGTCGCCCGGGCAGCTCTCGCTGGGATCCACCTACGAGGTGAGCACGGTCCGCATGCAGGTCGACGACGAACCGCCAATCGACCTCGAACCGCTCCAAGAGGGGTTCAACGTGTTCCGCGTGCCGTTCCTGGAGTCCGGGCGCGTGACGCTGTCGCTGTTGGACGCCTTCGGGGTTGAAACCACGCGGCCGTTCGTCGTCGTGCACAGCCGCCTGGACAATCCCGCGGACGTGACGTTCAGCAGTGCGCGTGTCGTCGCCGGCGTGCCCGCCGTCCTGGTCATCCGGCCGAAGCTGGACTTCCAGAGCGTCAAGGTTGACGACATTGAACAGGTGGACCAGATCGTGGACCGAGGCGACCACTGGGTGCTCCAACTGCCGACCGCGCTGGGTCCCGATGAACCCGCCGAAAACCGGCAATGCAGCGTTCAGCTCGTGACGACCGAGGGTGTCCAGAAACTTCAGCTTGCCGTCACCGTCGTGTCGCAGGCAGTGCTGGACGCGGAGGATGCGCTGCGGCGTGGGTGGTACGAGGCTGTGTTCGACCGGCTTGGCCTCTTCGCCCGAACGGATCACCACGAGGTGCGTCCACTGGTACACGAGGCGGGCGCCGGCTGGATCGAACAGCTGCGCACAATGGAACGCGGCACGTGGGCCCAGGCCGATTCGGTCGTCGCCGAATGCGAGCGGTTCCTCACCAAGGTGGGTCCCGACCTGCGGCACGACGCCGGCGTCATCCGCGATCAAGCCTGGATCCGCCGGATCGATCTCACGACCACGTGGGATTCCGTTGTTGCGTTACAGGCGGACCTCGCGTTCCTGAGAGGCCTCACGGGTTTCCGGGACCCGAGACAGAAGAAGATGATCGCGTGGCTCAGCGGCGCGAGCACGTGGGCCGAGCCGATCGTCGCGCACATGCGGCGGTCGAGGGGTGACTGGTCCACGGCCAGGGACCCCGACGCCGTCAGCTACCCGTCGCTGCTGATCCACCGCGCAACGGGCCTGGAGTTCGTCTACGTGCCCACGGGGAGTTTCTGGATCGGTGGCGAATCCAAGGCGCCCCAGGAACAGCCCCACCGGCACGTCACCGTCACCGGGTTCTATCTGTCAACGACGGAATGTACCAACGCGGCCTGGATGGCATCGGGAGCGGGCCTTGGCGACCGGACGCTCGGATCCGATGATCAGTTCCCGGTGACCGGCGTCTCGTTCACGCAGAGCGTCGCGTGGTGCCGGGCGATCGGCCTGGACCTGCCCACCGAAGCGCAGTGGGAACTCGCCGCCGGCGGACCCGGTTCGCTGCAGTACCCCTGGGGAAGCGGCAAGTGCCGGCCCAACGTGAAACGCGCGTTCCGTTCAACGGTGCCGGCCGAAACCGGAAGCTACGAGTGCGACCGATCGTGGTACGGCGTCATGGACATGGCGGGCAACGTCCGCGAGTGGTGCTACCCGGTGTCGAACGCGACGTACCGCATCCTCAGCAGCGGCGCCCTGGACCCGCCCGCCAGGGCCGACGGCGTCGTTCAGCGCGGCGCATCCTTCCAGGACCCGAAGAAGGACGGCCGGACGCACGCGCGCCAGTTCACCCCCGGCCCGCCCGACGAGGCCGGCCCCGCTGACGAGGCCGTCGGCTTCCGGCCGGTGCTCAGCCGCGATCCACGGCCGCCGCTCGACGACGCGCCCGACGTCGTCGAAGCGCCGACGGAACACCGATGAGTCGTCCACATGGCGCACACGTGAGAACGTCACGCTCCGCCGGCGATTCAGACATGCGGATCAAGTGGATCGGATCGTCCCGGGCTTCGAGCCCGAATGACCGCGATCACCATCAAGGTAAGAGCTGACCACGCGACGAGCACTCTCGTAATGACGCCCAACGGGATCGCGAAAGCAAGTGCGACCCCGACAAGGATCATGATTATCACCGCCGCACCGAGAGCAATGAGCAGCACTTTTATGCAGGAGTTGATCCGATCCCACATCGCCTCGTGTCTCGCTTGTCTCGCCGCCTCACGCTTCACGATGATCGAAGTTCGTTCGCGCGCGTCATGCCCCACATCAGCCAGACGCTCAAGCGTGGGATGCTGGCGCGTGCGTATTTGAATACGGCGCCGCACCTCCATTGTCGGAATCACCCGCCGCAGCGAGTCCGACCCGGCAAGAGGCGGGCATGGATCGCTCAACCGTGTCGTGGATTGATCCCCCTGGGACGGAGCGTCATTGCGGGGGTCCGGAAGAATGCCGTAGCGACGAACAAGGAACGTACAGATGCGCAGTTCCAGACGCCAGAGCCAGGATGAACTGGAGTCCGGGAACAGCGAGAGCGACCGCTCAAGGGAACCGCGCCGAGCCTCCCATTGGGAACTGATTTCCGGGGATGCGGATCGGAAACTGACGTCGGACATGGCGCGTAGCCGCAAAACGGATGGAACTCAACTGCGGGCCCGCAACAACCGACCCGCCACACCGGAATTGTACGGCCGGTAAGCGAACAGCGGCGAACTTCAGACCACCGGCGCCGACGTCGCGCAACGCGCGGCCCGTCAGCTGGACCGATCGGTGGGGCCGCGCCCTACTTCCATTGGGGTTCGAGGCTGTGCTCGCGAAGAAACACCTCGGCCATCTGTCCAATCCGGTGCTCGTGGAACGCGTGAAACGCATGAACAACGGAGTCCGAAACCGATCGTTTCCACCGCCCAATTGAGCCGGTGTATGCATCGTCGGCTTGGGTCCTGGCCTCTTGGTCGTGTGTCCAATCGGAGTTCAGGAACTCTCGAAGCAAATCGTGATGGTCGCCGTGGTCAAAGCCGGGAATCTCCAAGAAGCGATGAGGCTCAGATTCGACACGATGACGCAGTTCGGCATTCTCCTCATGGGGTATACCGGCCTCCATGGAGGCGTTCTCATCATCCTCATAAATCCACAACACGTCACCAGTTTGCCGATCGAGAAACACCAACTGCGGGTAATCCGCCAAGTCAGCGTCGCGCTCAAACGCGTGCTCGAACTGCAGCCTGTCGATCGGGAGAGACGTCATCGTTGAGCGTGTACCGGGGTCATGGGGTCAGCCGCGCAACGGGCGGCCCGTTCCGCCTGCGGCGGACAGCGAGTGGTTAGGCGGAATCGTTCCCGTTGACAGCAACTGGCCTGACAGTACCGCACTCAGGACAGAATGCACCCTTGGCACCTCGGAGCTTGTAGCCGCACTTGTGGCACGTGTAAGTCGGTGGTGCCAACACTGAACGGTGACGTGGCGAACGTCCCACGAGAAACCCCCAGATGCGGTCAACCAATAGAACAGCCCTCAAGGCCAGTGCGCCGATTAGCGCCACGAGACCGAGAGCCGGAACAGAGGAGGGGATCGTCGATGGCATGGCCAGCCCGCTCACGAACAGTATTGCGCCTACGACGAGGAGAGCGATGCTGCCAGTTGCCAGCTTGCGGAATAGTCGATCGACGTCCAGAGATTCCGCCTCACGGTTGAGCTCAGCTGCGGGCCGGCGACGCCGACCCGCACGAACAACAGACATTGTACCGGCCTGCCGGCGTCGGCCGCGCAGCGGGCGCCGCATTCCGCCTGCGGCGGACAGCGATTGGACAGGCGATCTCTTAATCCGCTACTACTTCTGAACTCAACCTGTCTAATTCGGACTCGGGCGGGATAAGGTCATCCACCGTAACGCCGAGTTCGCGTAGACGATTCATCTTGCCGCATTCGGGACAGTTGACCTCATCTCCGATTGGACGTTGGCCAATCAAGATGTACCTGCAGTGGCGGCACCGCACACGATCGATACGTAAACGGATCGCCTTGACAAGGAAACGGCGCAACAGGTGGTCCCGGCTCAAGAGTGCAACCGCTGCCGGAATACACAGCACGCATAGAAGGAACAGCAATAGGTCAGCATCTCTAAAAAGTGGCTCGGTCTGCGCCAGAACATCGGTCGTGACCAAGAGAATGACGACGACCACAAAAGAAAGAACAAACGCAAATACCGGTGAGACCCAGACTAGAAGCCTGGCCTTGCGGTCAAGGCGAACACGGCGCATAAGCAGGCCGCACTGGGTATCACTGAAGCGGTCCAGTTGTGAGAACGCACGGTAGAGCTTTGTGAGCGGGATTCGCATAACGCCAGGAGCGCTATCAAGAAGATGCCGAACGGGTTGAGCTCAGCTACGGGGCGGCGACGCCGGCCCGAACGAGCAACACACATTGTACCGGGCGGATGGCGTCGGCCGCGAGGGCGGCCCGTTCCGCCTGCGGCGGACAGCGAGTGGTTAGGCGGCCAAAGTACATACCCAAGGGCAGCCAACATGCCATAGACTGCCTAGACACCTAACCGTCACCAATGCGAGGAAGACCCCTGAGCAAAGCAGAGCAACGTGGCGTTCCAACCCTGTTCTGGCGCCGGATCGGAGTCGTCGTGGGGTTGACCTTCGCATGGGTCACCATAGTGTGGGTCGTGTCGGTGTTCCCATACTCTCGGGCCGTTCACGGCGGTGCGCACCTACGCACGTCATACGGCATCCTGCGATGGCTCGACTTGACGGATGGTGCGAGCAGGATCCACGCCAGTGCGGCCACGTTAACAATGCTCGCCTGCGCGGCGATAACAACGTTTATCGTGGTGTACGCCAAGCGCGCACTGCGCAACCTCACGCCGCGTTGGCAATGCCAGAACTGCGGTTACGACGTGAGCGCTGGCCATCCAAGCTCAAACGTGTGCCCCGAATGCGGTGAGTTGCCGAATCTCCAGAAGGACGCATGGGCTTTCTGGAGGTAACGCAGCCTATCGTGTTGGCCGCATAACGGTTGAGCTCAACTGCGGGCCGGCCACGCCGGTCCGCACGAACACAAGACATTGTACCGGGCTGACGGACTCGGCCGCGCGGGCGGCCCGTTCCGCCTGCGGCGGACAGCGAGTGGTTAGGTTGCGGAAACCCAGCCCCAGTGCGAAATGGCACGACGTTGTGGCGAGCGCCGTATAATGCGGGCTGAGAGGAATCCAGGGATGCCCAGACCAAAGGACCAAGTGCGCAAGTTGCTGGATGAATTGGGGGACAATGTCTCCCTTGAGGAGATCCAGTATCACATCTATGTGAGACAGAAGTTGCAGAGGGGTCGCGAGGAGGTGGACAAGGGAATGTCGATCTCTCAGACAGCAGTCGAAGAACGAATGTCGAGATGGCTCGGTCAGTAAAGTGGGCCGAAACAGCCTGCGACGATCTTGAGCAGATCGCCCAATACATAGAACGGGACTCCAAGTCTTATGCCGCGTCCTTCGTCGCGGAGATACTTGAAGCTGCACGCTCCCTCGCGGACTTTGCAGAGCGCGGGCGCGTTGTACCGGAACTCAAGGAGCCGAGCGTTCGTGAATTACTGGTTGGGAACTACCGCTTGGTGTACGAGATTCGCCAGGAGGCGATCTACGTACTCGGCGTGATTCACGGGGCGCGGCAGTTGGGAAGATTGTGGAGCCGGGAAACGCGGCCCGGCAACAAAGACGATGCGGGACCGGTCGCCACCTAACGGTTGAGTTCAGCTGCGGGCCGGCGACGCCGGTCCGACGACACAAACATTGTACGTCCTATCTGATGGCGCCGGTCGCGCGACGGGCGGCCCGTTCCGCCTGCGGCGGACAGCGAGTGGTTAGGTGCCACTTCGTTCGGGCGGCCCGGTGAACGCACCGACATAGTCAACAAGGCTGTGCCCGAAGACCTGCTGCGCAGCCGCTTCACCGGCATCCGAGTAATGTGCTTGACGGACAAACTCCGCTGTCTTTTCCGCCGCATCGCTGATGATGCTACGTATCAGGGTCAATGCGAGTTGGTACGCCAGCTCCTGGCTTTCGTCCGGCATCCCAAAGGCCTCGCCAGTCCAGAACGGTTCGAGACCCGCCGATGACCAGTGATCGCGATGACGCTGCTGTTGCTCACGATTCAGACCCGCCGATTGGTAGCCAGCCGCGTACTGCTCTACAAGTTGCGCCAACCCCTCCTCAATCCACCGGGGGAGCTCAAGGTTGCTCAGATAGTCATGAGTGAGTTCGTGGGCGATTGTGGCTCGGCGATCCGACGGTTCCCCTGGTCCGACGACGGTCTGCGGGTAACCGTGATTAACGAACATGCCCGCCGAGGCGCCATACTCGCCACTCTCGGTGTGGTAGTAGTCGACGTAGTCGTAGTATCGCTCGATACTGTCGAAGACGATAATGACATGAGGGCCAGAACGCTCAACTGAACCGATTCCATCGAGGAGGCGGTCGACATACACGAGCGTCTTCTCCGCGAATGTGGTCAGAGGTTCCGCCGCCGCTGAACCAAGGAGAAGAACACGTTCCGAGGCGTACACCATGGCGTCAACAGATAGCGCTCTAGCAAGCTCTGTGAGCCAAGTTTCCACCGCCGCGCGCCACGCGACCTGCTGCGCTTCGGCATCGAGTTTGTCGAGCCGTTTGGCAAAGCTCTCCCAGCAAGGATGAGGAAGTCCGTAATGACTCTCGAATGCAAGGACACCTGGATCTGTCATCCGCCCCCCATGGACGTCACTGTGCACCTAACGGTTGAACTCAGCTGCGGGCCGACGGCGGCGGTCCGCAAGAACAACACACATTCTACCTGCCTGGCGGATTCGGCCGCGCAGCGGGCGGCCCGTTCCGCCTGCGGCGGACAGCGAGTGGTCAGCTGGCCCCCTGCGCCAAGCGCTGAATGGTGTCCTGGCTTGGCACCGGGACCCACCTTCCCTTCTCGCGAAGGTAGTTGGCGTATGCCTGCTCTATAAACCAGGAGACATCATCAACGCTCTCGTGCCCATCTATGTCCGCTAGCTTAAAAACGGCAAGAAGGACCAATCCTGTGCCGTCTTCGCGCGGCTCGATCTTTCTGTCTAGGCGCGCCCAGGACTTTCGTTTCGGGACCTGCCCGGATCGTTGAAACTGCATGTACCAAGAGTAGGGTGTGTCGTGCTCCTCAACCAGGGCGAGCACTGTTCGCCGTCCCTCTTGGGTCTCAGGGAGGATCTCCAGCGCGGCCATCAAGCTCACAACTGGGTGGCGTAACTTCACGGTCTTGCCCGTGATGGGATGCTCGCCCTCCGCACCCTTGTCATCTCTTGTCTTCCCAATATCGTGGAGAAGCGCCACAAGCCCCAGCAGCTTCTCCGTTTCGCGGAGATGGAGCCCCGCGCTCGCCAAAGCCTGGCGCAGCTCAACGAAGTACCCGTCAAGACCGTCCGGAGACAGCAGCAAGCGCAGGTTCGTGTGCACGGATTCAAGGTGATCGGCGAGAGATACGCCCGCTGACTCCTCATAATGCCTGTCAGGCATCTCCTGCGCTTCCCGCCACCACTGAGACTGCTTGATCAACTCCTCTGCATCCATGGCATCTCCGATTATCAATGCCACTCATTCGTTCCGACTCGACTGTTGCCAGCTAACGGTTGAGCTCAGCTGCGGGCAGGCCACGCCGGTCCCAAGACCTGTTGTTCCACCAGTTCCTGATGACGCGCTCCAAACAGATGCATCGCTTCGGAGTAGTGGCCGAGGCCACCACCCCATACGAGGACCGCGCCAATGATGTTGAGCACGCCAAGAGCGAGGAGGATTCGTTGATACACGTGGTCGAGGACCA